>Ga0307515_10007520_pt1 | contig 21524 bp, 17 predicted proteins | sample 17_EM_MG_FD_194513 | JGI IMG/M metagenome (GOLD analysis project Ga0307515, IMG submission 194513) | Populus trichocarpa ectomycorrhiza microbial communities from riparian zone in the Pacific Northwest, United States - 17_EM | ecosystem: Host-associated > Plants > Roots > Unclassified | place...
CCTTTGAACCTCGAGATCCCGCCGTATGAGCTCAACGAAGCAGAAGAGAAGCTCGTCGTCGGTTAAGGTGTTATAGACAAGTCTGCATAATAGGACCTATATTTACTTTCTGGGGATATCGCCTCACGGGCAGCTTACATTCAACCATTAACTCGTCGATCATTACTCAATCTAACATAGGCCGATAGCCCCTCTTCCTTCTAATGAAGCCGACAAGATAGGAAATGAGGCATTGAGCGAACCGCCGTTCAGAGATTTTCCGGACGAGCGGGTCCATTCTCATAGGGCAACCTCGCTAGCGGAAACTACCAGCGAGGGCTCAGGAGAGATGAGGGGAAAATCTAACAGGTGCATACCGCCGTGCAATGGTTGATATACCCGCGCCTTTTCCATGGGATAGCCGGGCATAACAGCACGGGGATTGTTTTACAACCCTGCATATGACTGCAACTCGGTTGCCAGCGAAGCACATTTCCGACACTTCTTGCAACAGAGATCGCAGTGAGCCAGCCGGTAGTAACCGAATGGAAGTCCTTCCTCAAGCGATACCTACAGGTCATTCAGCTCTACCTCAGCGGTTACCCCAGCAAGGAAGCTGGCTGCTACCGTATAAGTCAAAGGAGTCTGCGTCGAAGGCTCTATTCGTAGTTGCCCGATTGTAAGGATTCTATCACTCTCCACATCTCATTGCTAATACACTAGGGCCCTTCCCCTTTTGAACGAGGACAGGCGTTTAGATACTGATTGGTATTCATTTTGATCCAGTTAGTCAGGCTCCGAAGGAGGCCTTGAGCGCATCAACTACAGCGTCAGTCAAGGTCCGCTTACTACTGAGCATTATACCTGAGGCACACCTCGGACTTTTGATTCTCTAGAAATTGGGATGGTGCGTTCGCATTCGCTCATTGAGGCTCAGCTTACGGCGGCGGCACATTATTTGGTGCTTTAAAAATGATGTTTACGTATAGATCCAATTCACAAACAACTCAGCGTACATTTTGAACCCACTCCAGATCACCTTATTCACAATCAGGAAGGGTGTTAGTGAAATCTCCCCGCTTTTAATTCGACTCGACCTCTCGTTTACTGCTAAACCCCATACTCGTTTTCTGTCCACATGAACTTGGCATGTTCACACAATTATTCCTTGAGATTGACCTCATTATACACTAGTTTCGATCACATCTGAGTGAACTGACCTGTAATCCACGCATTGCGTAAGTAAATGTAGCCACCAGATCAATAGTTTAAGTTATCAGCGACTCTTTCGACGGGCAATGCCACCCCAAACTATCGAGCCAATGGGCGTGATTATCAGGAATAATGAAGATGAAAGGGGTTTCCCAGCGGTTTCACTATCGGGGCACTAGTCCTGGATCGAACGAAGTGGGAAGAAGGTGAGGTACGTGAGAGGGAACAGGTCGGATTCCAAGTCGGGATTCTGACTGGAGGGACGAGTTCCGATTCGTGTAGGGTTTTACAGGAGCCTACATGAAACGATCCGGATGGTACGTAGTCAAAAAGAAGTAAAGAGAAGGCTATGAAGAGTGGAAGCACATGGAATGGGATCGTAGTAGACAATAGATCAGATCTGGTTTCAGGTTCATGCGGGAAAGGGAGGATCGGAACATGATAACAGGAGCACGTGAATGGAGCGAACCGAGTGCCGTATGAAGGGCTAGGCAGGGGGAGGTCGATAGTGATCGCTGGGAGGCGTTGTAAGCCGGCCGAGTGGTGTACTCAGCGATTTGTTAGCATCTTCTTCGGAGTAGGGACGGGATATCGATATTTGAGGTGCATGAATGCTAGCAAGTCTTGATGCCTTGTGAACCACCAGGCTCCCGCTCGCGCTCGCTTCACGACAGGGATTTTTACTCCCTCGAGGTAGCTGGTGGTATGGGAAGATTGCCCAAGACCAACTCAGAATTGTCGCTCAATGTCGCCTGATTATCACCAGCTGTAGTTTGTTGTCGTTTATGCTCGTGGATGTATCAATTACTATTTGACCACCCCAGCCAAAGGATACATCACGCACCTCCATACGACATAAGACCCCTGCAAATAGAGAGAAAAAGGGTCACTAGGGCACCGACCTGCCCGAAACCCAAACTATACTCGTTGTCATCAATAAGCAATTGATTAGCAACCGTGAGCGTTATCGTCCAGTGCAAAGTCCATATAAAATAGAAAGCACCTGGAATGCGACCGAATAGTATAGTTAAAAGGAACTTGGCCCTTGGGTTCTGGGGGGCCCAGGATTTGGACCATCCCGACCAGACCACCAAAGCAGGTACCAGCTGCTCAAGAAGGCGCCAAACGAGATCTATATACAGCCATAAAATGGCATTGTCTCGTTCGTTGAGGTCGCCAGTCCCATCAAGGAAGACGATGAAGCAATTTCCGCCCGTATTATCCCAAACCGAGCTGAGACGATAAATAGTTACACACTTCATGGCAATTAATAGGAGTTTGTTTCCAATGAAATAGACGCGGAGGATGCGGTCGAGTGGTTTTTGTGTACGAGGTTAATTGCTGGAGTACCACGGTGAGAGCGGATAAAAATGTATTGCAAAGGAAGAGATGATAAGATGTAATGCTGTTCAACTGGGTGAATGCAGCAATACAGAGAGCATATGCAGCTGCTGTGGATCCAAACAGAAATTCATCGAGCAGGGTGTTGATCCACAGTTTCAACTTGGTTCATTTGGAGGGTGATGCTTCAGCACCCATGAGTAGTAAAAAAGGATCAAATTCAGCGCTCCCTGAACATGGAATGAAATGAGGATCTGGAGTGCAGGTGAGTGGTCCAGCTCACAGGAACAAAAGGAGGCACTGACACCAATCCCACTGACGTCCGCATTTGCATGGAGCGTTGAGGTGCAGAATTCCATCCCAATCAGTACGTGAGAGGCTGGGGTCCTGCCTATGAGGAGCCTGTAATGTGGGACTGTAGAGATCGCCAGGAATAGAAGGTCTTGCTGTTAGAAGAGATGAGTCACACTCTTAGTAGGTCAATTTAAATTAAATGGAGACGGGAAGGGCTTGCGAGTAGGCGATTGTGGCGAGGACACAGGATTCCTTTTCGTTTGTGAGATGGTTGCCGGTCGGTATTTAAGGCACTGCCGCATCAATTGTACTATCATGAATAGATATATTTCCTGTCTCTCTTATAGTATACACGTGTATTCTGGTTTATGTATAAAGTGAGATGATTGCCGGTCGGTATTTAAGGCACCGCCGCATCAATCATACTATCATACTATGATAGATTTCCAGTCTCGCTTATGGTATACACGTGTATTCTAGTTTATGTATAGAATACTCAGATCACGCTCTCTTGGCCTCTGCTTAACACCCTGCTTAACACTCTGCTTGATACTCTGCTTGACACCATCTTCGAGCCCAGATAGCCCGGTACGCGACGTGTCCCGTCTTAGCCAGAACCCCGAACGTGACACTTTGTCGCTTCAATTCAAGCCACCCGTTCGCTGGACTCTTTCACCGAAACCGATGGATACTTGGGTCGGTGATGAAATCTGGTTAAAGTATGCAAGGGTTGATGGCGAAGAGCGATTTAACGCTGCCCGCTTTGGACTGTACTGCTTCTTCGGCTCCATCGTTGCCGGAGAGCTACTCTACCTTCTTAGAAATATGGCGCGATATGGACGAAAATTCGCCTTCTTCAACTTTTGATTGCGATCCTCAGTTGCCTCATCTTCTAATATATGGACCCATGTGGTTCACTTACCTACCTTGGCGCGAAAATGTCCCAGTATGTATAACTACCTATACCAGTCCCCGTTATTTCGCTCAAGTGGTTGCTAGAGTCCCGTTGAATTCGCGCTGGGGGTTGGCTTGTTCTCTTCACTTTGGCATCCTTTGGCTCTGGCAGAAGTAACCGGCTACCTCCATTTCATCATGGAAACTGGTATTGCTAGCCATGACGCCCAAGTAAGCAAGAAACACATCGACAAGGTATTCATTGCATCCTGCATAGTCACAAACATTGTCAGAAACGCGTTGTGGGTTGCACGAATGGAGGACTCCATTCACTGGGACAGTGTATGGGCATTCCAGCACCTTTATTTTGGCGTGGAGGGGATGACGCTGCTGAACATTGGGTACACAGCGAGACTGTTGAATCTAGCAAAGAATCAAAATCAGGAAAAGGTAAATATTTCTCTTCTCGGCTTCCGACCTGCTTACTATCCCATTAACCAGGCGGGTTGTGCAATACGGATTTGATCGAAATTAGTGTAGCATGAGGTCAATCTCAAGGAATAATTGTGTGAATGTGCCAAGTTCATGTGGAAGGAAAATAACTATGAAGCCTAGCAGTAAACAAGAGATTAAGGACGGGTAAATTTTCACGGATGACACTACCTCTGATTGTGAATAAGGTGATCTGTAGAGGATTCAAAAACTCTGAGTTGCTTGTGAGTTGGCTCTATACGTAAAAATCACCTTTAAAGCACGAAATAATACTAGAGAATCAAAAGTCTGAGGTGTGCCTCTGGTGTAATACTCAGTAGTAAACGGCCGTTAACTGACGCCGTAGTTGATGCGGACAAGGCCTCCTTTGGCGCCTGACTGACCCAGATCAATATGAATATCAATCGGTATCTAACCCCCTGTTCTCGTTCGAAGGGGGAAGGGCCCTAGTGTATTAGCAATGAGATGTGGGAACGTGATGGTAACAGAATGCACTAAAATGGTATGCCCCTTTAAAGGCATGCCAACTACAGCACTGATCTCGGCATCCCAGATTCGAATGGCACCGCCACTGGATCCAGAGATGATATGCAGTCCATTGGGAGCATAACAACAGACTCCACATAGTCAGTGTGCCCCTCTAAGCCTTTCCTCCCATCCCTTATCTCCCTTCTTCTCAGTCCACTCCCTTTCGTGTAACCCCATTTGTATGACTCTCCTTGACAGATGGCCCCTGTTTCCTGATCCCTTGAGTGATCATATAAAAATGAAAGCGGCTGGAATTTGACTGAATAGTATAGTTAAAAGTAACCGGGCGCTTGGTTCTGGGGGCCCCAGGATTTGGACTATCCCGACCAGAGCACGTACCAAAGCAGACACCAGTTGCGCAACAACGCCCCAGATGAGATCGATATACGGCCGTAAAACGGCATTGTATCGTTCGTTGAGGTCGCCAGTCCCATCAATGAAGACTATGAATTAAGCATTATTCCGCCCGTGTTATCCCAAATCGAGCTGTGATAATGTATATTCACGCCTTTCATGGCAATCAAGAGGAGTTGGATTCCAAGGAAATAGACGCCAAGGGTGCGGTCGAATGGTTTGTGTTCTTGGCAAGATTAAATGACCAGAAGTCTTAAGGACCGTGGTGAGAGCGGATAAAAACATATCGCAGAAGAAAAAATGATAAGATGTAGTGCTGTTCAACTGGGTGAAGGCAGCAATACAGAGAGCATATCCGACTGCCGCGGATCCAAACAGAAATTCTTCGAGCACGCTGTCGATCCACTCTTTCAACTTAGTTCGTTTGGAGGGAACGATGCTTTAGGACCCATGAATAGTAAAAAAGGAACAAATTAAGCGCTCCCTGGACATGGAATGTGTTAAAGCTAAGTAGAGATAAGGCTCAGTTCGGAATAGCAAACTGATAACATGGTATTGTGTACCTAAGTAGAGATACTACGGTACATATGTCAGACACAAAACACGTTGGGTATGTAAGCGAAATAAACCTACAGGCTCAGTTCGGAACAGCAAACTGAGCCTTCGTAAGTGAATTGGCCAAGGATCTTTATACTAGTTTCCCCCGCTAAACGGGCAGGGGCAAAGATACTTCAGAATCTGAGGAACGAAGCGGAACACAACGAGTGCATTACGGAACAGAAATTACCGACCGACATTAAATTGCCCGGCTCCCGGCATATGATACCGATGCTCGGGGCAGCGTACCGGTTTCCAACAGAATGTAATCATATGGCGGAGTCAACAAGGTCACGCGAAGCGGAGTTTGAATGTAAACATGGACGCGCTCAAACAAATAACAGAAACTGACAGCTGTCATCTACTCTGACAGCGGTGACCTACCGGTGATTTCAATCTGACACCTGCCTGTCAGCCGTCAGGTTTTCCAAGGAAGGGGGGGGTGAGGCTCAAGTATCATAATCTGGTGTGCGCGTGCAAGTTAGCGGTGCATCTCACAGCAACAAAAAAGACACTGATATCAATCCCACTGGCGTCTGTATTCGCATGAAAAATATTTCACCCCAATCAGTATGTGAGGATTAGTTGCAAGCCGTCAAGTGGGGAAAGGGAAATGCTCAGGCCGGGGTCCTGCCTCTGCCTCCATGGAGAAACCCCTAATGTGGGGACTGTAGAGATTGCCGGGAATAGAAGGTCTTGTTGTTAGAAGCAATGAGCCACAATCTTGGTTGGTTAAATTAAATCAAATGGAGACAGGAAGCAATGCAAACGATAGCCCCGTGGACTTACATCTCGAGCGAGTCAATCGCAGGCAATCATTCATCAGGGTGTGCAGGCACAGAATTCTTTCCTTACCATTCAACGGGACTTCATCTCTTCACGCCACCGTTCGTCGAACTCTTTCACCGAAACTGATGGATGCTTATGAAGTATGCAAGGGTTGATGGCGAAGAGCCATATATCTAACGCTGTCCGCTTTGGACTTTGCTGCTTCTTCGGCGACGATGCGGCTTCATCGTCGTCGGAGAGCTACTCTACCTTCTTAGAAATATGGCGCTCTTCAACTTGCTGATTTGTGGTCCTCGCTTTCCTCATCATTTACTTTACTACCCTCTCTAGTGTAATTGTATTAATTCGCTTGCGTACCTGAAGGAGACCCGCGTTTGGATCGAAAAAGGGTTGGAGTATAGTAGCAGGCAGGTGTGGTTCTACAATGAAACAGCGTATCTCCCAGCGGTTGTCCGACTCTAGGAAGGGGATTGGTTCGTTTCATCTTTCGAACTGCGCTCCGCGGGTGTGCATGACCAGCGATAGATAGATCCCCCAACAAGTGCGCGCTGGATTAATCATCGGCCCAAATGTCCACTCTGACTGTTGAACGAGGTGCGACCAACCTAACGCAGATCAGAGCGGGGGGAACAACCATAAAGTCTATAAGGGCAAACCGTGCGCTATATATACATAACAGGAGCAAAATAACAAAAAACACAAAGACAAGTGCTGACCGTGGAGGCTCTCGAAATCTTGAGTAGTCTCGATCGCAAAAGTATGGCTTGTAGACATGAACCTCGATTTGTTATCGTTCCCTGACTTGCTCGACGAGATCGAGGGTTTCCTGGAAATGGTAGAGTGTGTCGAGGAAGATGAGGGGCGGGGGTCGGAGGTTAATTTGGACAATTAATATGTTGATGCCGGCGAGCGCTGTGAGACCAAAAGCAGTCGTCTGTTATAGTCCAGGGAGGTTTTTAACAGCCCATTGCAAGATCTCACTCAGCAGGAGAGTGTGTAAGTGCGCGTAAGTACCATCGAGTTGGGCAACCTGGAAATTGTTTTACCAAACCAAACACGTCTTTTCGCGTCTCGTATATTGAGATTGGTCTGCTTCACAAATGTATATTAGGTTCCTATTGCTAATACATGTACTCTGCTATGACTTTTTTGGCTCCGTGTGTTTTAGGGGTGCATGGAATGGGGCCTGTTGGCGTTGGCGCGACTCAACACCAGAATATCAGTTTATTCAGGCTGCAGTGTATTGGATGAACTAGCATAAATCATATATGCGTTGATACGGGCAGTGGTATGGTGGCCGATGAACATAAAAGGTCAGGATTGCAATCATCGCTTTGAAAAAGTCCATACATGTTCTGTAGTAAGTTGGAGTCTGATAATGAAAGGTTAGCATCTCCTCTGTCCCTCACAACCTCTCTTCTGACTCACAGGATGCCGTCGTTGTCGTTTTTCTCAGGCCTGTCGACAGCAGTGTCAGCCTGCTCTCGAGGGCGAACACGCCTGCTTGTAGTTTGAGCTGATCCGCTGGGCTGGGGGACGTGGCATTGTGTCACGTACGATGGTTCAGGACTAGCCAGGGCACGGCTAATGGTTCAGGATAAGACTCAGAGGATCGGGACGGGTAGTTCAGGATGAGACCAGATCGGCTGGGGTTTATGCCAGCGCAGATCAGGTTATTTATACACAGAATAGAATACAAACGAGAGCGAGAATACATCATATGTTACAGCACAAACGAAGCAGAGACCGTCTGAGAAGCAAAGAGAATGTCCGATACTGGCAATCATCCCAGTAGCCCCCAACAAGGCTCGTACGTCCTTGTACGACTACCGATGTCGAACCTCACAATGTCTTGGGGGAGCCTGACGTCGGTGTACAGGATCGTCATGTCGAGGGGCATTGGGGTGTCGGTTATAGTAATCCTCGATCATGGCCTGTGTGGGATCCTCGACCAGGGGTTCGTCAACGTTCAACTCGTCCCTCCATCTTGCCGATTCCGCTAATATCTCCTTAAAGTCCCTCCAATCATCCTGTTCCTCTGACTGATCCTCCCACCGAATCTTCAACTGGAATTTACCCCGGAACCACCGCGAATTCACGAAGCGATCAATGACCCAGAGTTCCTGATCCTGGATACGAATCGTAGGTTGTGGAACAGGGTGTCGACCTGGAATGGTATCCTCCTTTGTGCGTGACAGGAGTCCAGTGTGGAAGACATTATGTACGCGCCAAGTAGCTGGGATGTCGAGTCGATACAACGAAGGGCCAATATGTTCAAGGATCATGTAGGGACCAAGGCGTTTCGCGGCGAGTTTCTTGGATGGTGCGTCCGTGCTGAGGTTATACGACTCCAACCAGACTCTATCTCCGATAGCAAAGCTGAGATCCTGTCGTCTTCGATCGGCGTAGCGCTTGTATACCTTCTGTGCTTTTTCGATAGCAAGTTGGCAGCGAGCTTGCACCTCATGGATGTGGTGGAGTCGTTCGGGGAAGGCTAGGGATTGTTCATTTGTGGTACGATCCGTGTAGACAGGGTTGTAGCCATAATTCGCGTAGAAGGGTGTCATGCCAATCGATGGGTGAAAGTGATTGTTATAGGCGAATTCAGCGGTGTGCAAGAAATCAGCCCAGTCATCTTGTCGATACGTCGTGAAGATACGCAAGTAGGTTTCCAACCATTTGTTATTGGACTCGACTTGTCCCTGTGACTCGGGATGATAGGCCGTAGAGAGTTTCTGTTCGATACCGAGGTTTTTGTACAAGTTCCTCATATAGGGTGCCGTGAACTGAGTTCCGCGATCGGTGTTGTGCTGGAGTGGGAGACCGTGTAAGGGCCAGACGTGATGAATGTGCAACTCCGCAAGTTGCTCCGATGTGCAAGTGGTTTTGCAAGGGATGAAGTGAGCCATCTTTGTGAGTCGGTCCGCGATGACATAGATGGCGTCGTAGTCATGTGATGGGGGTAGTTGCGTGATAAAGTCCGACTGAGTCCAGAGCCACGGACCTTCCGGTACAGGTAATGGTCGTAGGAGTCCACCTGGTTTCTTGTTTCGTACCTTGTTACGCGCACAAGTGTGGCAGCCCTCCACGTATCTCCTCGTAAACTCGATGATATCCCTCCACCAATACTTCCGTCCAACCAACTCCAACGTTCCCGAAGTCCCCAAATGTCCCGCTATCCGTCCATCGTGGTGCGTTGCCAACACCTCCCTCCTAAGCTGCTCGTCCGGTGGTACCCATATCCTTCCCGTCTCCTTTGAAGCCAATACCAAATCGTCGTTCAACTCGTATCCAGAAGGCCACTGTAAGGGGTCGGTGTGACTGGTGATTTCCGCGATGCGTTCGATGAGTTGTCCGTCGGTAAGAGTGTACGCATGCTCCATTCCCTCTAGAACATTGTCCTGTTCCTCGAGGAATGCCAACATGGCAATCTCAATGAAGCGTTCGGGGTCGAATAGTACGTTCGGGACCTTCTCATCGGCCTGATCCGGGCGGTGTTCCTCCTTTCTGGACAAGGCGTCAGCGGCACAATTCTTGTCCCCGGGTCGATACGCGATTTCGTAATTGTAATGCGTGAGTTGTTCGAGCCATCGGAGTTGTCGTCGATTTAGTGGTCGCGGGTTCTTAAAATATTTGAGGTTGCGATGGTCCGTGATGATCCTTACGGGTTCCTTCGTTCCCTCTAACCAATGTCTCCAATGTTGAAGTCCCTTAATAATCGGCAAGGCCTCCTTGTCCGATATTCCATAGTTCCTTTCCGCAGGTGTCATTGACTTTGAATAAAATGCTACCGGATGATGTTTCTTATCCTCCGCCTTCTGGGACAGGACAGCCCCATAGGCATAGCTTGATGCGTCGGTTTCCATTTGAAATTTCTTTTCAGGATCCGCATGTATGAGTACCGGTGATTCGCACACCATTCGTTTAAGGGTTTCGAATGCATGTTGTTCCTTCTCTGCCCATGTCCACCGTTGATTAACCCTCGTGAGGTCGTGTAATGGGCGTGCAATTTCCGAAAACGATTTGATAAAACGTCGATAGAAATTACAGAATCCTACAAATTCCTGTACAGCCCGAACATTCCTCGGGGGTTTCCAATCCGCTACCGTTTCCACCTTCAATTTCTCCATCTCAAATCCATCCGGTGATACCTCTACTCCCAGAAACTCCATCCGATCCTTGTGGAACTCGCATTTCCTGGCATTGACAAAGAGTCCCTCCTTCCTGAAACATTGAAGGACCTCACGATTGACTCGTACGTGATCCTCTAGGTTTGTGTGGTGCGTACCCGTGTCGTCAAGGTAATTCTCCACTCGTTGAGCTGCAACCGTCTGCAGGGTGTCCGTCATCCAACGTTGGAAATAGGGTGGTGCTCCTGCGAAACCAAAGGTCATAACGTTCATCACATAGGGTCCGTCGGGTGTCATGAACGCAGTTTTCCAGACATCTTCTGGTTTAACCCGGAGTTGGTTGTAACCCATCTTGAGATCGAATTTCGAAAAGATCTTCGCACCGTGCATTCGTTCCAGCATCTCGTCGATGCGAGGCAGCGGGTAGCTATCCTTAATCGTGACGTCGTTTAGTCGGCGATAATCGATGACCGGTCGTCGCGTGCCGTCCTTCTTCCAAACGAAGAAAAAGGGGGCAGCAGTTGGCGTGTTGGAGGGTGCGTGTGAGATCAAACCGGCATTGAACATCGTATCCCTCCATTTGATCCAATCCTCCCTCTCAGCGGGATTCATGTGGTAGGGTTGTGCGGGTTTCGGCAACGGTTTAGCGGGGTCGAGCGGTATCTCGAAGTCATAACCAGGGCGTAGCGGGGGTAACTGACGCATAGGTCCCGTGGGGTCAAAGACATCCAGGAAGTCGTGATACTGTTCCGGGATCATTCCGTGTAGTTCGCCCTCAGTGGCACTAGGCATCAGATCGACTGCAAAGATCTCAACGAAATCTGGTTCCATTGAATAAAGTCCTACCGATTCGAGGTCGATGGGCTCGACGGGCGTGACCTGGTTGAGTTGTTTAGCGAAGACGTCATGTGGCTGGGGCAAACAGTGTATATTGCAATGCGGTGAATTGAACTGTACATGGCCAGTGCTCCACTTGATCGTGGGGTCGTGCGCCTCAAGCCATGGTAAACCCAAAATCAATCGATGACTTCCGATTGGTGCGATATCGAAGACAATCTCTTCTTCATGTGACCCGACTCTCATACTTGTTTTGACTTGGAAGTCAAGTGACCCGATGTTGATTCCTTTTACATCAAGAAGTGGTAATGGCCGCCGGGGAGTTCTAACCAATCCCAGCGCCTCCACAATGTTATCGTGAATAAAATTACCCATCGCCCCCGAATCCAAGAGAGCCAACTGGGGTTTTTCTGTCTCGTTCAAGTAGACCGGAATACTGAAGTGCTTAGTCAATGCGTACGGGGTCAGAACAGCGTTTATATTGGCACAGGCACTCAGATACGAATCTACAATTACAGGAGTCTCGCGATCGACAGGCTTATCGGGAGACTGAATCAAAAATCCTGCGCGGCAGGTACAGGGTCAGGAACGGAGGCAGGGTCGGGTGCAGAGGTCTCGTCGGGCGTAATTGCGGCCACTCGGGCAGGGCGATGGTTGGGGCACTGAGAAGCCATATGGCCACGTTGCCGGCAATAGAAACAACCCCCAATACGCGCCAACTCAGTTCTCTCATCGGCCGTGAGTTTCGCGTACTGGCGATTGACTTCTGTCTTGACAGGGGTGGTGCCACGACTAGGAGTAGGGCTGGGCAGGTTGAATACCGGATTATTAATCACGGTGCGAGTGGGTGCAGGGGCGGACGCCTTTCTCGTCTGCATGAGAGACTCGTCCACCCTGATTGCATTTTGCTGATGTTCGCGAAGGGTCATATTGGGATTGAGGAGCATGAGGGGGACCATGGCGATTCGAACTGGGTCCTTCAAACCCGTCTCGTATGCACGTCGAATGAGGGCATTGGCGCCGGTTTGATTGGCAAGCACGAGCGTCTCGTTGAACAAATCGTTATAGACCTTAACCGATGTCTTCTGTGTGACGCTGTGGCTCATGAGGCGGTCCATCGCCTTATCAGCCTCGTGGGGGTCCATGAATCGAGCCCGGAATGCCGTGACAAAATCGTCCCAATCATTGAGATTGGCTGGGACGGGAACCGCCTGATACCCACTGAGCATCTCATCTCGCCAGGGAGCCGCATCTCCCGTGAGGAGTTGCAGGGCCCAGCGGATTTCTGTCTCAGGGTCCGGGAACGGCGTGATCGCAATGTAATTGACACACTGCTGGATAAAGTGACGGGCGGCGGTTGGCGACTTGCCATTAAACTCGGTGGGCAGTTGGGTTTTCGGGGGTCGGACACGAGGTGCAGGTGCAGGTGCCGGTGCAGGTGCAGCCCCTGCAACCAAAGCTGTGGCGGCCGTAGTATAAGCGAGAGCGTAGATGGGGAATAATCCATGCATGTATGCACGGAACTCTGCCAACCTAGCTACCTTGATAGGGGGTCCGGCATTGTGGGCAGTGTTCGCAGGGAGTATTCCAGCGTAACCGTGGTTGGGGCTCAGAAACATGAGCTGGGCGAGAACTTGTGTGTTCCAGGTGGCAATGTCGTTTCGTGCGGCGTTCATCTCCCCATGATCGGGATCGTTCTCATCAGTGATGGCGAGAACGGGGAGAGTGAGGAAGTTCGGGAGTTGAAAGGCCATGATTTACCAACGGGGTTGAGGGCTGTGGGGTAGTGGTAACCAGGTAGGCGTGTTATCGGCGGGGGTTTTCCACAGAGCAGAAGTAGGAGCGGTTGTCGTCTCTGGCTTAAAGTCGACTTCGCCTTCGATGCTGAGGTGGTTGACACGGAGTTGGCAATGCAGAACGCAGTGGAGAGCACAGTGGTGGCACACAGCGGGTTCCTCGTGAACACGTGTGACCCTGTAAAGGATGACAGAGGCGACGGCCAAAGTCAATGCGTGGAGAGCGAGATGGATCGCGAGGGGAGCCAGGGTGACGAAACGAAACGAACAGGTAGCAGTGACCGTGAGTGCGAGGGGGTAGTAAGCGCAGTGATCTGATGACGACTTATTTCCTCTTGCTCAATGGCACACACACGATTCTGTTAATCTGCTGCTCTAAAGAACTACTACTGCGTAACCTCGTCCAACCGAGGGGATAGACCCAAGGGAGCGTAGGTGTTACAGAGCGGAGCGGACTGCAGTGTCCAGGTGTGTACCAGAGGGAATGCGGTGCGCTTCTGTAGGGGGTGAGATGGACGATTCGGGTAGGGGATACAGTGTTTGACAAGATTCAGCGAGCAACAGGGGGCGACAGAGGGGACAGAGCAGGATCGAGACACAGGAGGTTCGAGGACGTGCAGTGGCTAGATGGTTAAGCCGATCTTCTGTCACGTACGATGGTTCAGGACTAGCCAGGGCACGGCTAATGGTTCAGGATAAGACTCAGAGGATCGGGACGGGTAGTTCAGGATGAGACCAGATCGGCTGGGGTTTATGCCAGCGCAGATCAGGTTATTTATACACAGAATAGAATACAAACGAGAGCGAGAATACATCATATGTTACAGCACAAACGAAGCAGAGACCGTCCGAGAAGCAAAGAGAATGTCCGATACCGGCAATCATCCCACATTGCACATGGGCCGAGCTTGCGAGGTCGACCGACCATGTCGGAGAGGAAGAATAAGGTGTCGAGACAATTCAAGACTTCTCTTATTTCTTCCGGACAGCCTTATCGGTATCCTGATCAGATCACTCCCACGCCACGTCCCTGCTCCCCACTCGTTGCATGCATGGAGGAGGCAATCCAGACTCTCCCCGGTCCTTCTCGCGAAAGAAATTAAACGCGTCCACGAACACGACCTCCCTCCTTCTCGTCCTTCTCGTCCTCTTCTCCTCTCCTCTCCACACCCACCGACCCTACCGCCACTGACCGCACCGCCCGCACTGCCCGTACACCAATTGCAATGGCTTCTTCTGCAATGGCTTCTTCTGCAATGGCTTCTCCTGCAATGGCTTCTCCTGCAATGGCTTCTCCTGCAATGGCTTCTCCTGCAATGGCTTCTCCCGCAATGGCGTCTCCCGCAATGGCTTCTGGCACCAAGCTCAGGTCGGTTATCTCACGCTAGGCTTAGTGGAGCACGTTCCTACCGATATACCGAATAGGAACTCCAATATCAACCTCGTCCCCTTCGGTAAGGAGGAGAGGCAGGTCCGTCCCGCTCTTAATTGGGTTCATTTTACTGACCTCCTCCAGCCGGGTTACGCTCAGGACCGCGACATCGTGTTTGACCAGTATTGTACATACGGTTTCTTCCTCGACATACTTGGTTCTACGATCGGTTGCCTTGGCGCGTGGCCTTGCCTGCCCTGCCCGAACCCGTTCCGTGAGGTTAATCAAGGTGGGATTTCCTCTTCCTGTCTAGAAACTATCCTAACTAAGCTCTCACTTAGGTTCTGTTGGTCTTGTTACGCGCTTCGGACAGGTCTATAAGACGGTTGACCCCGGCCTTGTTGAAGTAAACGTCTGCACCGAGTCTCTCAAGATCGTAGACGTGAAGGTTCAAATCGCAGCCATTGATCACCAGCGTGTTATTACTCGTGATATTGTCTCTCTCTATATGTAAGTCACCCTATCCTATACACTCTCTTCACCATCTGATCTCGCTACATAGTGATTCGGTCATCTACTTCCAAATCAACGACCCGTACAGAGCAGCATTTGAAATTGTAGATCTCCGGCAGGCTCTAATTGAACGTGCCCGGACAGCCATCCGGCAGGTCGTTGGTGCACGTGAAGTCAACTCCGTGGTTGCGGATCATGAAGCCATTGGGTCCGAGATTGCAGAGATCGTAGGCGAAGTTGCAGGCGTAAGTTCCCCTCCTTCCCTCTACATTTCTTCGCTTACCCTCGTAATTTAGAAATGGGGTGCCAGGGTCGAATCCATCCGCATCAAGGACATCTACTTCACATCTGATGTAGCCACCCCCCTCTCGTTGGTAGCTCAACAGAAAGTCTCCCCGGCTGCTCAGGCTGGATCGCCTGGGAGCCAGCCCACTCCCTGAGGTAGTCTGGATAGGACGGGTATCGTGGCCCGAGCGGAGCATGAGAAGCGCTTGCCTTTGTCGGATATCCTGCTTGGAAATGTCTCGCCATGGCTCCTGTCGGATACTGTACTCTATACTGTGTTTCCACCCTGGTCTGTTGCTTTACTATGCATTCCTGGTTTATGATCATTACTCGTTGTGTTACCTAACGCGACGCAAATCGAAACATCAATTGTTCAATTTCAACTTTGACCATAACTATGTGGGTTCCCCTTGGGAAGTGTGGCCTCGGCGTACTGCTGGGTTGCACAAAATCGTCAGTACAAACTCGAGCTTGAGAGGAATTTTCACCAAAGAGTTCGAGTACGAGTACCCGTTACGTTAATATAGTGGGTGCATGTCCAGATGCCAGCATATGCGGGAGCGTATTCAACGAGGCCATATGGAGACTGGGACACCTCAAAGTGGCCATTGGTTTGACTCATATAGGGAGGTTAGCTCCTGCTCCGACTTCACTTGCGCCTAATAGTCTTATATACCATGACAGCTATCAATGCATTGGAAACGACCTACGGCGTAACATGTAAACACGGTAGACTCGAATGTGCTGGGATCATTCTGCACCGCGCAACGGCCCCTTCCCCGGTTTGGTGACACTACCGCGACCGCTCAGGGATTGGTACAGATGGTACGGCCGTGGCGTGTTCCCTCGCTGTTGGACACAGGTATGACGGATACGAACACATATGCGTCGCGAAGTTTACCTGTAATCCCTCTTAAAGTCGGCACCGTCGGTACACCGTCAGTGGCTCGCAGTAGCAGCCAGCAGCCGTCGTATCATCCGTCCGTAGTCGCTGTCGCCTTCGCCTTCGCCGTCTCCCACCCCTGGGAATTCCCAACGTTGCCACCATCCGCCCCGCCCGCCGGTGCTGTCGCTGTAATAAGACACGGACGCGAGGTTTGAAAATCGCTTGTTATTACAGGTAAACTTCATGACGTATAGGTAGCCCTTGTCTCTACTACGTTCGTCAATGGTGTGTCGGTCGAAAACGCAATAGTCCTCATTAGTTGTAGTCGACATGCCTTTAGCTTTAGACGGGCACACCAGTTTAGTGCATTCTGTTACCACCACTTTCCCACATCTCATTCTAGAATGAGGACAGGGGGTTAGATGCCGATTGATATTCATATCGCGCGATTATTGGGAGTGGTGAAGGTGGAAGGGGTTCAAGGCAGTTTCACTATCGGGACGCTGGTCCTGGATCGAATGAAGCGCGCGGGAGGAGGGTGGGGTACGTGAGAAGGAACGAGTCGGGTTCCAAATCGATATTCTAACTGGAGAGACGATTACCGACTTGTATAGGGTTTGCAGCGGCCTACGTGAAACGACCCGCATGGTACGTAGCAGTCAGGAACACATAATAAAGGGAAGGCTAAGGCACATGAAAAGGGATCGTAGTAGATAGTATCAGGCTCATGCGGAGAAAGGGAGAATCGGAACAGGAGCACATGAATGGAGCGAACCGAGTGTCGAATGAAGGGTTAGGCAGGGGGAAGATCGATGGTGATCGCTGGGAGGAGTTAGTTGTAAGCCGACAAATTGGCATCTTCTCCGGAGTAGTGACGGGATATCGATAATTGAGGAGAATGAGCATCAGTAAGTCTTGATGCCTTGTGAACCACCGGCCAGGCTCCTGCTCGCGCTCGCCTCATGACAGGGATTTTACCCCCTCATGTAGGAAGACTGCTCAAGGCCAAGTCCGATTTGCCACTCAAAGTCGTCTGATTATCGTTAGCTGTATCTTGTTGCTGTTTGTAGTCTAGGAAGTATTGATCACTATTTGATCGTCCCAGCCAAAGGATACATCGCGCACCTTTATACGAAATATAAGCCCTATAAATAGAGATACAAAGGGTCACCAGGGCACCGACCTGCCCGAAACCGAAACTATACTCGTCGTCGCCATCAATCAGGAATTGATTAGCAATCGTGAGCTTTATCGTCCAGTGGAGACCCCATATATAAAAGAATACGGCTGGAATGCGACCGAATAGTATAGTTAAAATTAACTTGGTGCTTCGGTTCTGGGGGGCCCAGTGTTCGGACAATCCCAACCAGACCACCAAGGGGGGCACCATTCGCCCAAGAAGGCCCCAGATGAGATCAATATACAGCCATAAAACGACATTGTCTCGTTCGTTGAGGCTGCCAATCCCATCAACGAAGGTAATGAAGCATTTGCCGCCCGTGTTATCCCAAACCGAGCTGAGACGGTGAATAGTCACGCTCCTCAAGACAATTAAGAGGAGTTGGATCCCAAGAAAATAGACGCGAAGGGTACGATGTAATGGGGTTTGTTGACCGATATTCTTCTGTACTGTGGTGAGAACAGATAAAAATGTATCGCAAAGGAAGAGATGATAAGATGAGATACGGTTCAATTGGGTGAAGGCAGCAATACAGAGGGTATATGCGGCTGTCGCGGATCCAAACATAAATTCATCGTACAAGTTGTTGATCCTCTCTTTCAACTTGGTTCGCTTGGAGGGATCACGATTTAAGACCCATGAATAGTTGAAAAGGAGCAAATTAAGCGCTCCCTGAACATGGAATGTAATCATAATCTGGAGTTCAAGTGAGCAGTGCATCTCACAGCAACAAAAAAGATACTGGCACCAATCCCACTGATGTCTGGATTTGCAGGAAACTCTTTGATGCAACCTTCCATCCCAATCAGCATATGAGTTGCAAGCCGTCAAGTGGGGAAAGGATGATCCTCGGGGTCCTGTCTATGCCTCCATGGAGGAACCCTTATTATGGAACTGTAGAGATTGCCAGGAATAGAAGGTCTTGTTGTGAGGTGAGATGAGCCACAATCTTGGTTGGTTAAATCGAGACTGGATCGAAGCAATATATGCAAATGACAATCTCGGTGACTTAGGTCTTGAGTGCAGGCGATCGTGGCGCGATAATAAACTCCTCTCATCAGCGTGCTGGTGCGAAGACACAGGGTCCTTTCCTTACCATCCGACAGGACTTCATCGCTTCAAGCCACTCGCTCGTTGGACTCTTTCACCAAAACTGATGGATATTTGGGTCGTTGATGAATTTTGGCTGTGGGGTGCAAGGGTAGATGGCGAAGAGCCATTTAACGCTGCCCGCTTTGGACTCTGTATCTTCTTCGGCTCCATTGTCGCCGGAGAGCTACTCTACCTTCTTATAAATATGGCGCGACATGGGCGACATGGGCGAAAATTCGCTTTCTCCAACTTTTTGCTTACGGCCCTCAGCTGCCTCATCATCCAATTTATTACTGTCGCTTGCACAATGTGGCTCGCTTACAAACCCTGGCGCGACTATGTCCCAGTATGTATAGTTTCCTACATCAGTTCCTCTTATTTTCGCTCAAGTGGTTGCTAGGCTCCCGTCTTCTTCGCGACGGGGGTTGGTTTCTTCTCATCTATTTGGAAACCTTTCGCCCTGGCAGAAGTAACCAGTTACCTCCATTTCATCACGAAAACTGATCCTGCCAACAATGACGCCCAAGTAATCAAGAAGCATATCGACAATGTATTCATAGCATCCTGCATAGTCGCAAACATTGTCAGAAACGCGTTATGGGTTGCACTAATGGAGGACTCCATTCACTGGGACAGTGTGTGGGCATTCCAGCACCTTTATTTTGGCGTGGAGGGGATGACGCTTCTGAACATTGGGTATACTGCGAGACTGTTGAATCTAGCAAAGCATCAAAATCAGGAAAGGGTAAATGTTTCACTTCTCGACTTTTGACCTGCTTACCATCCCATTAACTAGGCGGATCGCGCAATACGGACTTTTCTATTGCTCGTGCTATTTATTCACCAGGTATTCGTCTACGTGCACTACAACCTTAGTTCGTCCGCTGGGGGGTATTGGCCGTATGATATCACGTGGTACAAATATCGGTTAGGACAAGCCACCGTTCAGGGGCTATTGGAGGTTTTCATAGCGACTGCTTTATTGGAATGCTCTATGGAAATTAGGCAGGAGGGTCTCGTTCATGTCGATTGTTAACGCATTTCGAGGCGAGAAGAGTAGCCGTATGGTAGCTGGTTTCCAATGGATTGGTGTGGCTTGCGGATTCGGCCCGCGAAGTCTTGCCCATAGATAGACTGAATGCAGGAAAGGTGAAAGTGAAGCGCTAGGTAAAGCGAGCTTGAACAGAAGGACAGGGGGAACCCGATTACTGAATCTGGTACAGATGACATTGTGGGACTACCTTGAATAAAAGTGGAGAGAGGAAACCGTGAGACACGAACTTGAAATAGAGTCTCCAAGGAGGAGGAGAAATCACTCGAGGGGTAAGAAAATGAGGGGCGGCTGTCAAGGAGAGTCAATAATCAACAAAAAAGAAGGAATGGAGTTCCACAATACAAAAGGAGTGGAGTGAGACGAAGGGAGATAAGGGATGCGAGGAAAGACTTATGGGCACAATGACTATGTGGGGTCTGTCGCTACGCTCCCAATGGACGTACTTCTGTGGATCCAGCGATGGTACCATTCGAATTTAGGCTGTAGTTGGCATGCCTTTAGAGGGGTATACCAGTTTGGTGCATTCTGTTACCATCACGCCCCCACATATATCGCTAGGGTTCTCCTCCCTTTGAACGAGAACAGGGGGGTTAGAACCCGATTGATATATATTCATATCGATCCGGGTTAGTCAGGCTCCAAAGGAGGCCTTGAGCGCATCAACTACGGTGTCCGTTTACTACTGAGCATTGCATAAGAGGAACGCTTCGGATGTTTGATTCTCTAATAGGTCGCATTTGCTCATTGAGGCTCAACTTACGGCGACGGCACATTATTTGATGCTTTAAAATTGGTTTCAACGTATAGAACCAATTTGAAAAGTAACTCCGGGTGCGTTTTGAACCTTCTAAAGATCGCCTTATTCACAATCAGAGGTAGAGTCTTCCGTGAAAATTTACCCATCCTTAATCTCTTGCTTATTGCTAAGCTCCATAGTTGTTTCCTGTCCACATGAACATGGCAATTATTTCTTGAGACTGACATCTGGGTGAACTGACTGGTAATACACGTATTGCGTAAATACATCTAGCAACCAGATCACTAGTTTAAGTTATCAGCGACTTTTTCAATATGCAATGCCACCCAAACTATCGAGCCAATGGGTGTGGTTATCGGGAACACTGGAGATGTAAAGGGTTTCGGGCGGTTTCACTATCGAAGTGGGAGGAAGGTGAGGTGTCGAGAAGGAACAGGTTGGACTCAAAGTTGGTGTTCTGACTGGAGAGACGAGTATAGTACCGATTAGTGTCAAGTTTTACAGGAGCCTACATGAAATGACCCGCATGGTACGTACGGAGTCAAGAACACGTAAAGAGAAGCATAAGAAGAGTGGAAGCACATTAGAATGGATTCTAGTAGACAATAGACCTAGTTTCAGGCTCATGCGGGGAAAGGGAGGATCGGAACAGGAGCACGCGAATGGAGCGAACTGAGTGCCGTAAGAAGGGATAGGCAGGAGGGAGGTCGACGGTGATCGCTGGGAGGCGTGGTAAGCCGGCCGAGTGATGTGCTCTGCGACTGGTTGGCAGCTTCTTCGGAGTAATAACGGGATATCGATGCTTGAGGAGCATAAGCGCCAGCAAGCTTTGATGCCTTGTGAACCACCAGGCTCTTGCTCGCGCTCGTTTCAAGACTAGGATTTTTACACCCCGAGGTAACTGGTGCAGGAAGACTGTTCAAGGCCAAGCACTCAAGGTCGTCTGATCATCATAAGCTTTGGCTTGTTGCCGTCTGTACTCTAGGATGTGCTCTAGAACATATCAATTACTATTTGACCATCCCAGCCAAAGGATACATTGCGCACCTCCAAACGAAATAAGACCCCTGCAAATAGAGAGACAAATGGTCACTAGGGCACCGACCTGCCCGAAACCAAAACGATACTCGTTGTCATCAATA
>Ga0307515_10007521_pt1 | contig 21521 bp, 2 predicted proteins | sample 17_EM_MG_FD_194513 | JGI IMG/M metagenome (GOLD analysis project Ga0307515, IMG submission 194513) | Populus trichocarpa ectomycorrhiza microbial communities from riparian zone in the Pacific Northwest, United States - 17_EM | ecosystem: Host-associated > Plants > Roots > Unclassified | place...
TTCTAAAACCACCCTAATCGAACTCCCTAATTAGGGCCTCGTATTAGGCTTTAAATTTAGCCTATACTAAGTAGTATATATAGCTTAGGCATTTAAGCAAGAGAGGATAATTAAAGGAGGTAGTATCTATATAGACGAACCTAGCGCGGGCAAGACTGTATAAATAATTACTTAATAGCTAATAAACTACTTTTATTATTAGAACGTAATAAACGTTTAAAAGCCCCGAGCTACTAGGGACGTAACCCACTACCTATTTAAGATATATCTACCGGATGCAAAATGCCTATAGGCAGCAAAGCAGCCAATTATATACTACTATAAAGACAACTCTAAGAAGCTATACCCTATAGACCCATAGTAAGGCTACTTAGTTGTCCTTATACTAACCCTAGGCCTACTAGGATTTCTAAAGGACGCGAGTATAATATTATAAGACGGCGTGATTATAAAGCGCCCTAACCCACCCTAGATTATAATTCTCGCCCCTAGCTATAATAAAGTTAAAATATTTAGTAAACTAAAAATGGACAAATAGCCGTAAATCCGTAAGGCTCTTAAGTAGACTAATAAGGAATAATAGGAGAATAATAACAATATATATCTAGTTGGTAAGACTCTCCTATTATACCTATAGGGTAAAGCTAAGTTTAAGAATAATTATTACCCTGCCCCTAATATAACGGAACTATTAACGCTAAAATACTTAACCTAATTCCTTCTAATTACTACGCGAAATTATATTACTATACAACTAATACGCGGGTTTATTACTATATAAACTAGTATATAGAAACACCTAAAGGGCAAAACCCCTAAATTATATTAGAAATTAAAGAGTGTAATATAGGTTAGGTATATTCTCTAGGATAAATGCTACCTAGACGCGACCAGTAGAGTCTTAATATTGTTTATTAAGGATATAGTTAAGGAGTACTATATTGTGTATAATCGCAGCCCTACTATATAGGGTGCATTTAGTACGCCTAATAATAGAAACCTAATATAACTAATACGGTTTATTATAGTAGGATTAAAAAGGCCTAAGTAGGAAGAAGCAGATAAGCTAAAGGGAATAGAGTTTAAAGTACTACTTAAGCTTAAAGAAGAAAATATCTAGCTAAAGAAGAAGGAATTTAACCGTCTCTATAAGGATGCGAAGACTAATCTATCTAAAGCAATAGTAGATAAGAAATTTGGTAAACTAGCTGCATTTTTCCGTATAGTTATTCCAACGTTTTAGATACGTAGAAGGGAGTTAACACTCTAGTTTAACTAATAAAAGCTTATCCTAAAGAACAGCTGTCTTAAATTAGTTATATTATAGGCCGACCCTAATAATACTAAGGCGGCTATAATTACAGCTATAGAGGACTAAGTAAGAATAGAGTAGAGGTGCTAATATAAGAAACTTCTAGCTATATAGGAGGAAGATAGTAGCAATCTAAATATTAAACCTAAGATACTAAAACTTACCCAAGCTAAGTTATACACTAACGCGAAAACGGTAGTAAGTATAGCCTAGGTTGTTTAATACTAGGACTAATATACCCCTATTATAATTAAGTCTAATAAGTCTAATAAGTCCAATAATAAACGTCTAAAAACTTAGAGTTGTATACTTAAGGACCTAATTATTACTAAGTAAACTACTAATCTACTTAGTAAAAAGTTTACTAATATACTTAACCGCTATTTTTAATAAAATACAAAGTTCTTTTAAGCTAAAAAAATCTATAATTATGTTTATATCGAAAAACGAATAAATAGTTTAGCGTGTAAGATTATTATTACTACTTGCTTACCTCTTATACTAGCTTATTAGTTTAATAGGCTATATAAAAAATATAGTAAAGATAAGGTGCTCCGCTATATAGCCAGCATATTTAATATTAAGAAGGCTAAGGCTAGGCAAACCTTTAACACTAATAACTCTAAGTAGATCCTACTTTATACCTTTACATTAATTAGGCTGTCTATTAACCTACAGCGCGTAAATTATACTATTATAGTTAAGCTAAGCTATAAGCTTTTAGAGGTAAAGCAACTATTTACTTAGATAAATTAATAAGGATAGACTAAGCCTATCTGCTATAGTACTATTATAGCTAATTAGAAGTTAAGTATTAAGCAAAGGATATTAAAGTTAACTAGATTTATATTATTACTGCATAAGTTAGTATATAAGGAGAAGGCCGATTCAAGTTTAAAAGTAGGCTAAGGTAAAAAGGAAGACACTAAGACTATCTAATGCTGGTAACGATTATAAGAGTATAATAGAACTGTAGATAGTTCCGAATACTATATATAGCTGCTATATAGTAAAACCTATTATAATTATATAGTGGCGTATATATAGGCTAAGGGACGTGTCTTTTAGTAACTTATAGGTAGTAGCGTAGCGTATATAGTAAACTTAGTTAACCAAAATATTTCTAGTATTATTATTTCTAAGAGAGCATTAAGTTATAGCTTGTAGCACTTTTATTATTAAGGTAGTGTTTAGCCGTAAATTATAGCATTATTATTAGCGGTGTAGTATATAGCCGCAAAATGTAACTAAATACGGCTCAATGCTAAAATTACTTAATTAGCATAAACCTAATTTAGGATACTAGTAAATTTTTTTATAATGCCGCCCCGCCCCCTATATTTACTAACGTATTCCACTAGCGAGCGGATCAAACCACCGAGCGGATTACCTCAAAACTCACCAAAAATTAGAAAATTAGTACTTTAATATCTTAACAACCACTTAATAATAATTTTTAATAATTTGGATTTTGGCTTTTATATATACTCTATAGCTCCTATTAAAGTTATATAGTAAATAATTGAGTAGTTTTTAGGATATAGTAATTTAGCATTAATTTAGCAACTAAATTTTACTATCTTAAAAACTACTTAATTATTTACTATATAACTTTAATAGGAGCTATAAAGTATATATAAAAGCCAAAATCCAAATTATTAAAATTTATTATTAAGTGGTTGTTAAGATATTAAAGTACTAATTTTCTAATTTTTGGTGAGTTTTGAGGTGATCCGCTTAGTGGTTTAATCCGCTCGCTGGTGGAATACGTTAATATTAATAAAATATATATAAAATATAAAATATATTATTTTTATTAATAATATTAAAATTATAAAAATTATATATTTTTATATGCTTAGTAATATTAATAAAGCGTATATAAAATATTAAAATTATAAAAATTATACATTTATATATGCTTAGTAATATTAATAAAGTGTATATAAAATATTAAAATTATAAAAATTTTACTTTTATATATGCTTAGTAATCTTATAGTTAGCACTTAGTAGGTAAATGCTAACACTTAATTCTAAATACCGCATTTAGCAGCTAAATGCTAATACTTAATTCTAAATGCCGCATTTGGCAACTAAATGCTAGGAAATGCTAGAAATGCTAAAAAATGCTAAAATGGCAGAAAAGTAAAATTAAATGCTGGTAAATTTTTTCTTAACGTGCATATAGAGATTATAAAGTTAAGTACTGGTTTTTGTACGAATAGGGCCCTCTTACTTTTTAGAACGGATATTATGCTTAGACCTTAGGTAATATCAAAAATCTATAGTAGACTTTAAGTAATGTACTATCTCTATATAATACTTATAGTATATAAGCCTTATTTTTATTTTATTTATTTATTTTTATATCCATTATATTGTACTACGTACAATACTACGCATGCAGCCTCTAGGCTATAGCGCTACAGTTTTATATATATAAATCCTTTCTAGGCAGCTTAACATATACTAGTAGCTATATCCTAGTAGTTTATAAACTTCTAAACTAAAGGTTTACCGTTTTCTAGTAAAATACTAGGCTACGACAACTATTAAGTAGTATTAAAACGGTAGAAAAACGGTAAAGAAAACGATAAAAGAGTCCTAACGCCTGCCCCTATACTTTTTGTAGTTTATTTCTATCCTTTTACTTACTACTATCTATTTACTAGGAGTAGTATAGCGCAGAGCTAATAGACCTAAGTAGTACTAAAGAAAATAGAAAATAGAATAAACAACTATAGAAACCTAGGGGATAAGGATTAAGTAATTAAAGGTCTAAAAAGTAAGGCTAAACCAGGGATTTTAGTAGTAGAAGACGTTTAGGCGGACTCTATAGCAAGAAAAATAGTTTAAAGAAGGAGCTTATATAAATTACGGAAAATAGAGTTATTACATTAAAGACTATAGGAGTTATTAAAGTTACTATATAGTAAAAGGAATAAGACTAGTAGAAGATATATACGTATAAAGGGATAATAGTATACTACAAGGAACAAAAGAAGGTTTAATTAAAAGTTTTGCGTTTTATTATAATAATATATACTAAATTTATAAGAACGCTAAGTATAGCGTAAGCTATTGGCTATAGGAGCTAAAATTAATAAAGTTTAAAGGAACTAACGAACTATCTTATAGATTGGATATTAAGGATAATAAATTTAATATAGGCAAAATATTTAGTAACGATAAGGTAATAAAGGTAGCTTACTAGGAGTATATAAACCTTAGAGATATTATAAAAGAGGTAAAGGATAATTCTACTATAGAATAGGAAACATTAGTAGGGATTAAGACTCTACTAGATATAATATCTATCGCTTTATAAGATATAAGAAAAGTAAAATAGTAAACTACTTTAGCACTTAATAAAGGCAAAAGGCCATAGGCTTAAAATTCTTAAAAAGATATATAAAATGCTTAAGATTCCTAAAACGGGATAAGATAAGCTTAAGGACCTATAACGGACAACAACTAATAGAGCAAAGTAATAGCTTAGTTTAATAATATATAAATAAGCTTAGGACGAAGTTTCCTAAAGGTATAAGACTCTTAAGACGAGATAAGTGAGATTTAAGATTCTTAAAATAAGATAAGAATGCTATAAAAGCCTCGTCGGACTAAGGCTAAAGCTAAGCTTAAGAAAGAAGTAAGCTTAGAATTAAGAACCCTATAGAACTAAGATTTTTAGATATAAATAAGGACTATTAAATAAACTAAGATTAAAAAGTAAGAAGACTTTAAGGATCTACTTATAAGGCAAAAACCTAAAATATATATAGAGGAATTTAGATAGAGAATCCTTATATAGTAAAAATAGAAACTAGACTAAAGATCTAGTATACTAGGTTATATAAGGGATAGAGCACTCATATAAAGAATTACTAATAGGCCTAGGGCAGGCATGCTAAGAGCTAAGTAGCTTACTAAACTAGAAGATAAAGAGGATTTAGGAATCCCTATTAGGTTTAAAGAACAATATATAAAAGGTTATTATAATATAGTAATAAGAAGATACTTTCTTACAGATAAGCCGTATATACTCTAGCAGCTATACTAAAAGTAATATAGGTAACGATATAATAATAAGTGGGAAGATTTCTATATATAGTTAGATAAGCGAGTTATTTAAAACCACCTAATTACTAAAAAGGCTATAACTTATATTAAGGGAGCCTTAATTATAATATTAAAGGATTTAGAGGAATAATTAGAGGACTAGAGAAGTAAAAGGCGTATCTTAGTACTTATAAATAAAGTCGTAACGTTTAGATTAATATAGTAAAGGTTTAAACTTAAAGATAAAAATAAGTTAAGAGTTAACCTAAAGCACCTAGTATATTATACGCTATTATGGATTATATATATAGATAATATATATAAAATGCATAAAAACCCAAAAGAAAAGAATTAGAAGTACCGTATAAGGATATATTAGGCGCTAAATAAGTAATAGTATAGAAATACTAAGTATATATACGGCTAGCATTTAGTAGAAGTTTAGAAGTTAGGAAACTTAATACTTTAACTAGGAAGATTCCTTATAGAAGAATACTTAAACGGATAATAGTAGTAGGAATGCCTAAAGAATACGTATTTATAGTATATAGAGGATAAAAAGCAAACTAGGTATTAGCTAAAGAATAAGCTAAGTATATAAGGACCTTATAGCTAATAGTTAGGAAAAGTAGAGGCCTATAAAACTAGAGGGAGCTAGTAATAGAGCCTTAGTCCCTTAAAGAAATTTAAGAATAATACCTAAATTTACGAGTAAATTAGTAAGATTAGTAGTTTAAAGCGCTAATAGATAGTAAAGCAACGCGGAACTATATCTTACTAGCAGTAATTAAGAGAATAGGATTACCTTATAGATAGAAGGAACAACCTTACCTATTAGTTATAATTTTAGGAGGTCTAATAACCTATAGAGGAGGGATTATTAACCTTAAAATAGGACCTATTTAGATAACCATTAAAAAAAACGAATTAAGATATCTTTTAATATCCTACTATTAGGACGGGATAAGGCGGTATTAAGGATGCCTTAGTTATAGGAATACAATCTAAAGATCACTTAAATTATAAATTAGGTTAATATTAGAAATACTTAATAATATAAGATATAATAATAAACTAAGTTAGTATAGTACTAAGTTAGAGTAATATATAAAGAGACTAAGCGAGGCTTAAGTTATATACTAAAGAAATACTATAAGTATAGTAAGAAACTATAAAGCCTAGAAAGTAAAAAGCTAGCAAATTATATAGCATAGGATTATAAGATAAAGTTAAAACTAGGAATAAGTCTAAGGTTCTTTCTAACCTATAAGCTTACTTAAGAGAAGTTAAGAGCACTTAAAGAGTTTATCTAAGAGAACTTATAAAAGGGATATATTAGACCATCATAGTTATTAGCAGGTTATCTAGTATTGTTTATCCCAAAGAAGAACAGAAAACTTAGGCTATACATTAACTATAGATAGTTAAATAGCATTACTTAAAATAATAGATATCCTTTACCCTTAATTAGCGAAATCTAGGATTAAATAGGTAACGTATAAATCTTTATAAAGATAGATCTAAGATAAGTGTACCATTAGATTAGAATTAAGGAAGGCAATAAATAGAAGGTAGCCTTTAGGTTAAAGGAAGGACTATATAAACTATTAGTTATATAATTTAGATTAATAAATATACTAGCAACGTCTTAGAAATAAATTAATAGTATATTAAAAGAACACCTTAATAAGTTTATTATAGCATGCCTTAATGGTATTATTATCTACTTAATAATTAAGGAAAAATATAGATAACACGTTAAATAGGTTTCAAAGAGACTTTAAAAAGAATAGATGCTAGTAGTAATTAAGAAATACGAGTTCTTTACTAGGAAAACCGATTTTATTAGATTTATTATTAAACTAGGTTATATTAGTATAGACCTAAAGAAGATTAAAGCTATAGTAAGTTAGTAAGAACCGGAGAATATAATATAGTTAAGGTTATTTTTAGGGGTTTACAACTACTATAGAAGGTTTATAGTATAGTAGTTAAAGAATATTAAGCCATTTACTAGGCTTATAAAGAAAGAGAAACTATAGGTATAGGGAGATAAAAAAAAACTATTTAAAGAACTTAAGAAGTTATTTACTTAAGAGCCAATCCTTAAAATCTATTAACTAGGACTAGACACGGTTATAAAAACGGATATATTAAACTTTATACTAGAAGTATATTTGCTCTAAAAGCATAAAAGTATATAGCACCTAGTGGCATACTATAGTTAGAAGATAATACTACTAGAGTTAAACTATAACATCTATAATAAGAAGTTATTAGGTATAGTCATAGTACTTAAGGAATAGAGAGTATTTTTATAAGGTATAGGAAAACTATTTATAGTTAAGACGGATTATAAGAACTTAACGAGGTTTCTAATAACAAAAGAACTTAATTATAGATAGGTTAGATAGGTAGAGATACTTACAAAATACTATTTTAAGATTTAGTATACTAAAGGAACTAAAAATATAAGAGCAGACGTACTTAGTAGAAAGGCTAAATTATAGAACAATAAGAAGCCATTAGGAGTAATACTACGCAGAGGTAAAGATAAATTAATTAAGTATAATTACTCTAAGCTAGTAGCAACTTAAGAGGATAATAAACTAGAAAGAGTCTATAAGATACTAAAGAGCTTTTAAGTATAGAGAATTCTAAAAGCATAGCTAAAAGATTTATAGATGGATATATATAAAAATTAAGAAGCGAAGTATATCTTAAAAGGCATAGTAGAGCATTTTATAAAAGATTTCTATAAGGGAATAACTTAAGGATACAATAGAGCAATAGGCTTATTATTAAGACTTTAAGAAGAATATATTATTAAAAAAATCTAGGGTATAGCTAGAAAAGTAATAAAAGAGTGTTTAAATTATTAAAGGAATAAACTAATAAGGCATAAGCTATACAGAGGGCTATAACCTATTAAAATACCAGAGTGACTATAGGAGGTTATATTATAGGACTTTATTATTAAGTTACTAAAGTTAAAAGATCCTATTACTAGATAAGAGTATAATATAATCTTAGTAATAGTAAACAAGTTAACTAAATAAGGCTACTTTATAGTATGTATAGAAGAAATCATAGCGGAAGATATCGCTAGAATCTATATTAAAGAAGTATTTATAAGATATAGAGCACTAAGTAAAATTATATTAGATAAAGATCTAAAATTTATAGTAGTATTTTAGGAAGTATTCTTAGCGGAATAAGGAATTCGCGCAGTAATATTAATAGTATATGTATATTATCCGCAGACGGACGGATAAACGGAAAGATTAAATTAGACGCTAGAATAGTATTTAAGGCATTATATTAATTATATATAGAATAATTAGGTATTATTATTACTAGTTATATAGTTTATATATAATATAACACTATAAAAAGGAATAGGCATATTACTATTTAAGGCAAATTATAGATATAAGCTAAGAATATTATTATCACTATAATAAGTAAAGAAAATAAGTAGTATAGCTAAAGAAAGAATAAAGACGTTAATAAGTCTTTATATAAACCTTATAGAATTAGTAAAAAGGGTATAAAAAAATAAAAAGTTACTATGACGCTAGGAGATCTAAGGGACTAGATCTTAAGGAGGGGGATAAAGTATAGCTACTACACAAATTTTTTAAGACTTAACGACTAAGTAAGAAATTAAACTATATTAAACTAGGACCTTTTAAAGTTATATAAAGAATTTCACTAGTTATATTTAAGTTAAACCTACTAGCTAAAATAAAGATCTACCCTATATAGTATATTGTAATACTAGAGCTAGTATATAGGAATATTAAGCTACTAATTTATAAAGTAGATACGTATAGAGGATAAGAGGAAGATAAATAGTAAGTTTTAAAGATTATTAGTTATAAGGACATTAACAATAAAATATAGTATAAGGTTAAGTGGATAGGCTATAATAAGACTACCTAGAAACTATTATAAAAATTAAAGAATACTATAGAAAAGGTATAGGAGTATTAGAAGAAAACGGGTTAGGTAATATTAAGAAGGAGCTAAAAATAATGGGATTAATTAAAGGTAATAGAAGAGCCGGATTATTTAAGGGATTTACCACTAGTATATAAACTGTTTCCGCCTCTTCTTAATTAGAATCCTTTTTAGCCTCCTTAGCCTTTAGTTTAGATAGACCTTACTCTACTAAATAAAGCTTTTTCAAGCGTACCTTTTTATAGACCTTTATTAAATGGCTTAAGCGAGTAGAAGTATCTAGTTAAGCTTTTAGAGCCTAAGACGCCTTATTAGAACAACGTTAAATCTTAATAAGGGCCTTAGCTAGCTTACTCTCTAGTCTATTAGCTGCTACTAATACGCGTAACCTTAAAGTAGATTAAATAAGGAACTAGACGGTTATAAAGAATAATAAAATATATACACTTAGCGTTAAAGACGGATTAAACATTATAGGATAATCATATATTTGCTTACGTATACTTAGTATAAGAAGAAAGTTAGCAACTAGATAAAGACGCGATTATAATATATACTAACTTCTTCTCTATATAACGAGAATAGGACGGTATAACTTTACTTAGCGATAGAATAAATATTACTAGCTAGTTATAATAACTAGGCGTAAAGGATCTAATAGGAGGTATTAGGAATAATAAAGGTTATTAAATTAAAGATAGGAATGCCATATCTTTAGTAAACGACTTAGAGATAGGAGATATCTTTAAGGACAAAGATAAAAAGAAGGGGGATGGTATTACGGACCTTATATCGGCAGTAGTATAACTACTGAAAATAGATATAAATGGGTTAGTTAAGATAGCATAGGAGGCGCTAGAACTAATTAAGCTATAGGATAAAAGGTAGCTAAGTTACGTAGCTAGTTATATTATAAGTTTAGAACGTAAGAATATAGGAATATAGGAACGCGATATACTAACGTACTGGCGTACTAATATACTAAACTCTTTATTATAGGGAGAAGTTATATATTTAAGGACACACGGTCTTTATAGATAGTCTCTCTTCTTTATAGTAAATCTTAAAATATAATTAGAGTTAATCTATTAGGCAACTACTCCACTAGTTATTATTACGTTGTTAACTTCTTATTTACCTCTATACCTAGCCCATTAATAAGTTTACCGTAGTTCTTACTATAAGGCTTTATTACAGAAGGCCTTAATAATATCCTACCCTAAAAGAAGACCCTTATCTGCAATAACGCGTTAATACGTTATACTTAAACACTAAAGTTACTCTATATTGCCTAGGAAGGCCTTAATAATATCCTACTTTATAAGCTAGATAGGACTAAACCTATACCTTTAGAATTAAAACCGAAGCGTATAATACTAATAAACCTTAAGAAGCTAATAATGGCACCTAAAGCTAGCTTACCTAAGAGAGCTGCCTCTACTTAAGAGGAACCTAAGATCTAATTAGGATTAGAAATTAAAGATAACGATAATATTATAGATATACGCGAGCAGATTTGCGCCTTCGTAGCTAGCTAGAAAGCCGATTGTCTTAAGGTAAGAAATATATAAGAGACCTTATAAGAGATCTTAAAAAGCCTTACGGCCCTATAAAATAGCCTAGCCTTTTCCTTTTAAAGCCCTAGCTAACCGGTTTACTTAACTAAATATAATACCCTAGGGAGTACGGATACAATTACGAAGTAATTAAAGTCTGTTAAGCTCTTTAACCCCTAACTACTATCTAATAGGATAAACCCTACCTTTAAGAATTAGAGGATTTAAGTATAAGGAAAGCTTCGCGTTAACTATAATTATCTCCTTTCTAAAGAGGCTAAAATACTTTACCTTTTTAGTTAAACTACTAAGAACGCTTAATAGCACCTTTAAGCTAAGTGTAAGGACAAGTCCCCTATCCAATTTATATTTATAAATAAGATAATATAGTATCTAATAGCTATCTATATTAATCTAAACAAAGTATAAGATGCCTATTATAACTATAATTTTCTAATAATAAAACTAAACTAACCCTTTATTAAATTCTAGACTTAATTCCTATACCTTATAGGAGAAGGCTAGGTCTCCCATAAGAACTACTAATTAGATCTGTATAATAAGCTAATAATCTAGCTATAAGAACATATTACTATAACCTATAATAGACTTGCAACTTATTACCTATTATTAAATTTAAAACTAAAGCGAATTAACACTTACCCTAATTGGCAGAAGCGACCCTATAACAATTAAGACTTATTAGCTACACCTATAGGAGCTAGAGTAGGAAGATAAGCTATAACTACTCTTATACTAAAAGTGGTTATATTTATATATTAGTAAGCCTCGCCTAACTAGCTACGTACTATACCCTAATTAGCCCTACCTTAGCTACGTGCTATAACTATAATAGGGAGGGTTACTTTACCTAGTGTTACGGCACCGTAACGGATCTAGTCAGGGGGCTCGCTTGAGCCTTAGCATATGTATATAGATGTTTCCTTTTCCACCTTCTGCTCCTCATCTTAATACCTAGTCTTACTTAGAGCTAAAGGATATAGGCAATATTAAGGAGATAGAGGAAGAAGAAACGTCTAATAAGTCGGGAAAAGAAAAACCCTAGGGAAAGACTTCTCCCTAGGGTATCCTATTAATCTTAAAGAGATTAATCTAAGTTAGTTAATAGGTAGAAAACACTTTACGGTTCTATATATAGTATCTTAAAATAGATATAGAGTTAACTTAACCGCTCTTATTAACACCAGAGTAAATAGCTTTACCTTTATAAATACTGCCTATATAATTAATATTACTAAGTTTTTAAATATAAAAGCTACCTAACTAGAGAAGCCTATTTAAGTAAAAAACTATAACGATTAAGCCAGTAAGCCGGTTACCTATGTCCTAAAGTTATATATCTTCCTTAATAGACGACGCTAATATAGTATTTTCCTTTATATTCTAGACCTAGGTTCCTATAATATAATCCTTAACTAAAAATAGATATCTTGCTTTAATATTTGGTTAAATATATAGTAAAGATAGTTTATTTAACCAGAGGATAGACTAAAATTACCTTCTATTATTAGGGAAATCCGAACTAACTACAAGACACTAGCTGTGAAGGCTAACCTTACCTATTAGTAAGATATAACTAATTATATCCTAGCCTTTACTTAAGAAAATGCCTATTATAAGGCCGGAAGAAATTCTTTTATACTAGTAAAGATACTTTCCTAAAGCGCTAAGGTTAATAAAGACTCTATGTATAAAAGCGAGATAGATAGTAATATAGATAACGTCTAAATCGCGTAGATCTAACTAGTATAGAAAAGAACATACCTATAAGATATAAGGGATGACCTCTAAAAGATGCGATAGGAGCTAAAAGGAGTAACAATAGCGCTAATACCCTAGAAGCCCCTAAGTTGCATACGTCCTTATTATTATATAGCCACCCTATAGTAGACATTACCGCAATTAGCGCTATAGCGTTTCACTTTAATATATACTAAAAAGATAATAAGGTCTTTATAATAAGCCTATATAAGATTAATTAAATTATTAATAATAGGGAGGAAAGGCTAGCTAAGGAAACCGATAAGAAATTAATTAAATGCCTTTTTCCTACTATCTACGCAGATTATAAGGATGCATTCTTAAAGACGGCTTTAGATACGCTACTACCTTACCAAATATATAACTATAAGATTTAATTAGAAGCCAATAACTTGCTAGGCTTTAGCCCCCTCTACTAATAATTAATAGATAAGCTAAAAGTAATAAAGTAGTACTTAATTAATAACCTTAATAAAGGGTTTATTAAGCTAAGTTAAGCCCTTTTTACTTTACCTATTCTATTTATAAAAAAGCCTAATAGAGGCCTACGCTTCTATATTAACTATTAAAAGTTAAACACTATTACCTAAAAGAATTAGTACCCTTTCCCCCTAATTAATAAGACCCTTACACGTCTAAGCTGGGTAAAGATCTTTACTAAATTTAATATCTGTTAAACTTTCTACTAAATTTAGACAGACCCTGCTTTTAAAGACTTAATAACGTTTTATACCCGTTACGGGTCTTATAAATATAAAGTTCTCCCTTTTAAACTTATAAATAGGCCTACTATATACTAAAGGTATATAAATAACGTCCTATTTAACTACCTTAACGAATTCTATATAGTATACCTAGACGACATTATTATATACTTAGACAACGAACTTAAGTACTAGGTTTATATTAAAAAGGGTTTAAAGAGACTGCGGAATATAGGCTTATAAGTTAATATTAAGAAATATAAATTTAGGGTAAAGTGTATAAAGTATCTTAGGTTTATTATTACTATAGTTAAAATTAAAGTTAATTTAAAAATAGTCAAAGTAATCTATAACTAGAAACCCCCTTATACCATAAAAGGGATCTAGTCCTTTCTTAGCTTTTATAACTTCTACTATTAATTTATCCGTAACTATAAAATTATAGTAAATCCTCTTATATAACTTACCCAGAAAAATACGCCTTTTATCTTTAATAATGACTATATAGAAGCTTTTAGGGGGTTAAAAGATCGGCTTATCTCTGCTCTAATTCTTTATTACTATAATTTAAACCTTAAATTAATATTAGGAACGGATGCTTCTAATAGAGTTATAGCGGGAATCCTATTACACCTATATCTAGACGGCGAATGGTACCCTATTGCCTTTTTTAAAATAATAATAATAGACCTAGCTAAGTATAACTGTAAAGTATATAATAAAGAAATGCTAGCTATTATCTAATTATTATCCTAATAGCGTGTAAAGCTTAAAGGCACTAACTCTTAAATTAAAATATATACAGATTATAAAGCCCTAGAGTATTTTATAACTATAAAGCAACTTACTAAATAATAAGCCTGCTAGGCTAAAATATTCTCCTAATTCTTTTTTAAAATTATATATTGTTCTAGTAAGTAAAATACTAAAGCTAATATATTAACCTAAAGGGAATAAGATATAGAACCTTAGGATAAGCTAAAGACCTAATACCGGACGCGCGCCCTCCTTTATCCTAAATAGCTTAACCTATAGATTTTTAAAGAACTAAACTCTAAACGGAATAAGTTAGTACCCTTAAAAGGAGAAGTCTTAGACGAACTAATAGGGCTAGTTAACCGCATCCTAACTATAAACTACATGGCTAACTCCCTAAAAGCCCTCCGCCACTAAGCTATAAAAGGTAACCCTAATTTAGAAATAGAAGAAGGACTACTTCTATACTAAGAACGGCTTATAGTTCTAGATATTAACAACCTATAGATAGAGCTAATCTATAAAGCCTACTGTTAAGTCTTTATAATATACCCTAGTTAAAATAAAACCTACTAACTACTAGCGCCCCATTACTACTAGTAAGGACTTCTATCTAATATAGAACGATTTATTAAAAACTACTACGCCTATAAACGCGTAGATACTCCTAAGGATTAAACCCCTAAATATTTATAACCACTGCCTATTCTAGAACGCTCTTAGCGATGTATTATAATAGATTTTAAGTTGTTTTTAAAGAACGCCTATAGCACAATGCGGCCTTTATAGTGATTAACTGGCTATATAAGCAATTCGTCTCCCTTTTTTATTTTAAGACTATAACTACAAAGGATATAGCCCGCCTCTACGTTAATAATATCTATTAATTCTACGGTGCCCCTAAATTAATTGTTTTTAACTATAGTCTTTAATTTATATTAGATTTCTAGAATAAACTCTACCATATCCTTAGGATTAAGATTAAACTCTTTACTATATTCTACCCTTAAACGGACGGCTAAACTAAGATTATAAACTAGTATCTTAACTAGTAACTACGTCCCTTTATAGGCTACTATTAGGATAACTAGTTAGAATTACTGCCTATAATAAACTACGTATAGCTTACACTCCCCTATAATAGTATAGGAATGTCACTATTTAAACTGCTTAATAGGTATACACCCTAAACGTCCTTTAATTAGGATAGGCCTACTAAACCTACTACGGCTTGCGAACGTCTTAGCCGTAAAGAGGCCTAGGCATTTGCTGAGAAAATATATAGAGCCTAAGAGACCGCCCAAACAATTATAAAAAAAAGCGTAAGAGAAAAAGGAGTCCGATATAAATTAATATTATTATAAGGTAAACTTCTAAGTAGGAGATAAGGTATAGGTATTAATAAAGAACTAAAAATCCTAGAGGCCGAGCTATAAGCTAAACTATTAAATAGCTAGCCTATATAAGATTCTTTAAAAGGTAGGGTACTCTTTTAAGGTTAGGCTACCAGAATTAATAAACATCCACCCTATTTTTTCCCTAGACCGGCTATAAAAAGCTATAGATAATCTATTACCTAGGTAATATAATAACCCCCTACTACTAATTTAAATTGTAGAGAATAAAGAATAAGAAGTTAAAGAAATCCTAGCGGCTAAAAAGGACCGTAAGGTCTTAAAATACTATATAAGCTAGGTAGGCCACAATAAAGACCTAGAATGGTATCCTGTATTTAACTTTAAGTACTCCCCCTATAAGCTACGGGACTTCCACCTAACCTAATCTAACCTCCCTAGACTACTACGCAAATTAGATAACTAGATTAAGTGCTAGGAAGAAGGGTTAAATAACTATAACAATTTAGACGACGATAAGGAGCTTAGATAACGCCTAAGGGCAGGCTTTTTTAGAAGGGGGGGGGGGGGGTAATGTAATAGTGCTAGAGCGCGTTACCTACTAAGTTCTACTATATTCTACCACCTATTATATTATTATATACTATCTAGTACTATTTCTTACTATTAGCTCACCTATTATTAGCTCGTTTACTACTAGCGCCTTAGCGGCTCGCGCTACCTATTTGTTAACACTAGCCCTTGCGACCCCCTTTCCTTCTCCTTAGCTTAGTATCTTTATTAGATAGTAATCCACAAGCTTTGGTTTAGAGGCATTTATGCGAGCCGTTATAGTTTACTACTATTATAACGGCCGCTAATTAAGCAAGGAGTATTACCAAAAGCTTTAAAAGCTCTTAGTTATTAAGGAGGACTCTTTAGTTAAATAGATTAATATAATAGGAGACTATAGTTAGCCCCCTTAAATTTAATACCTTAAATCTATAGCTAAAAGTATCCTTACTATAAAGAAGCGTCCTCTAAAGCATAGCTAATACTAGTATAAAAACTTCCTTACTGTAAGGGGACTTTATAGATAGGGGGTTATAAGGCACGATTATAGGAATATATAGATTGTAAAAGAGGCAAATCCTTAAGGAGGTAAGGCCTTTAGGATTATAGAGACTATATACTACGAGTATATACCTCTAGTGTTACGGCACTGTTACAGACCCTAGTTAGGGGCTCGGCCGAGCTCGGCCGACCCTTGGCGCTATATATATAGACGTGTCCTTTCCTTAATCTTCTTCCAGTCCTTGTCTTAGAATTCTCGTTTACTGGCTACTAATAGATTCTGTTTTTTTAACTAAGCCTTTATATCTGGTATATAACCAGCGACTATCTAAAGGGTATCTATAGGTTGTCCTAAGGGAACCCTAAGGTAACCGCAATAATATCCCTTATATTACCCCTCTTCTTATAGTTAGCCCCTAATTGCTATTACCTTATAGTAGAGGGAGATTATAAGGGCTTGTCCTAAAAGGGATTTAGAGAGATATTAGTATACTACTATATATTATTTATCTATCTAACTCCTACTTTAAACTCTTAAAAATCTTAATAAGGAAAAAATATAACTAAAAAACTTTTACTACACATGCAACCTTACAAAAAGGTAGCGCCGCACTTTGAAACTTACGTATACCTATCTTCCCACTAAAACCAATTGATTTCTCAACTCTTAAGACCCAATTCCTACTGCCTAGCGAGCTAGAGGTGGATTTATTTGCTATCTTACCCCCTTTTCTAAAGAGAAAAATTCTTTTAAGAGGTGGTTTTAGCTTATAATCGAGACAGGGATAGGAATACTAAAACACTAAAATATAGACTTTTCCTAGGTTTTTCTTCTATAAAAAGTAAAAGCCTAATAAAATAGGGGGTGTAGGTGCTTTTTTATATCTCCTTTAGTTAGATTTTCTTTAGTAAGAGGATTGTCACGGGACTTACCCGTTCTCACGTCCTTGCGCGCTTTGACGTTCTTAACCCGTGCTTACGTTCGTCCCAAGACACCTACGCACGTACCCCTACAACCCCTATTTATACCCATACCTAGTATATAAAGATTCTTCTTCTTTATCTAAATGTCTTTGTATTAACTACGTATAGTTACGCGTACGTAGCCTTCTTTAATTACTACCCTGTTTAGTATATTGTATTTTAGCTCGTGCCTACTTCTATAATAAGGATCGCCTTTAGGGCTTTTCTGCTAGCAAAAGCCTAATAAGTTCTTTTTTTTTGTAGTTTTTTCTACTTCTAATAGGAAAGGAAAATAACTATACTAGTCTTTTTTAACTAGTTTTTCTACTACCTTTTAGCCTAATCCCGCTAGAAATCTTCTAGTAGGATTAGTAAGGAGAAAGGGCGTAGAAGGATAGTAAAAACAAGTAAGGCTTTTTGCCTAGTTTTTTACCTTTAGGACTGGGAGGTAAGAGACCTAAGGAGGTTATTATCTACTATAAAAGCTAGGAAACCCCCCTATATAAAATACCGAAGCCTAATAGGTTAAAAAAAACCTTTAATAGAAATAAGTAGTGATAATTCTTTATTTACTCTTTTTATTCCCGCTCCTAACCTATCTAAAATCCCTCCTTCTATTTCTGGCCTATTTAGGAGAGGAGGAAAAAGAGGATATCCCTAGTCTTTTCCTAAAAACGGAAACTAAAACTAAAAACTATAAAAATAAAAAAAGATAATAAAACTTATGCCCACTACAGCTAGTATATATAAGGGCGCGAAGAGACTTTAGGGAAGATTTAAAGGAATGATATAAATTCTATCTAAATCTAAGGGTATATAGCTCTCGCTAAGAATAAGGCGTTACGTAAAGAAGAGAAAGGAATAACAAGAGAATTATATAATTAAATAGTTAGGGATTTGGTGGTTAATGCGTATATATATATATATATATATATACGGTCTTTAACGGACTTTAGTAAAATTTAATAGATTTAGCAGAACTTAATAGAAGTCAATTAAGCTGGCAGAATTTGGTAGAATTTAGATAAGTGTTGGAATTTATCTATTAAGTATTTTACTAAAACGTTCCTACTATAACTAGGCTAGTCCCGTTATAGTACCCCCCCTTTTAGCTAAAGGTTTAAAATAATTTAATTTAGTTAAGATTTATTACTTATTGCGTTTGTATAGTTACGTTAGGTAGCAGTATAGAGTTTTATTAATTCTATCGTTAAATAGGCCAATTAGGATTTTCCATCCCTAGGATAAAAAATCGCTATTAGCTTAGTTAAGGCGGTAAGCAGAACTAATATCTTTATAATAGGTCTTAGCAAGGCAGATCTAACTAATTAGATAATTTTAACTGGCGGTTAAAGTTCCTTAATATCTTGCGTATATTATAATTATATTATAAACGTTATAACATATTTTAAATTCTTTTTAATTTTAAGCTTCCTGCTATCGTGTTTTATATATTTATATTAGGTAGTAGTTATTTGCCTTTATATTATATCTATTTAGCTAAAGTAGGCCGTAAAGGATAGTCTTTATAGAATTTTTTTTATTAGGGAAGGCGCGTTAGTTTTAATCCAGTTATAGGTTTCCTAAGTTTATATTTTATATTCTTCTTACTTAATAAGGAGTTTAAATTATTTAGATTATGTTTTCTATTATATATTATTAATTAAGTTAATAAAGTAAGAACTGTTACTATTATTAATAATTATAAAAGGTAGTAGCGGCACTTTATAAGTTATGGATTTACCCCTTTAACGGTTATAGTAAGCTTATATAAAACGTTGGATTTTTTTTTTTTAGTTAGTAGTTTAAGCTTATAAGTATATAGGCTTAGTCTTTTCTTAATTTGGGATAGGCCTATAAACTTCTAATTAAGTTTCTTTAAGGGTTATTAAGTCTTTAGGTTTTATATATTTAGGTAAACTATATATCGGAACGTTAGTCACGTGACGTGGTCACGAGACCACGAAGCGAGACTAGCTAATCTAACCTTGGAGCAACCCCTTACTTCTAAATAACAATTAACTACCAACTTCAACACCGCATACGTATCGCAATACAGTAATATTCATGCACGTTAATAATGCGAGTATACCGATACTGATCAGTAGACGTATAGATTAGGAAATACGCAATAGCTAGCGCTTAAGGAGTAGTACTAGAAACAGTTCACTAATCGCCTAGTTCTTGTCTGTTTTATTAAAGGAGAAGACTATAACTTCCACTTACGCTTAAGAGCGTATATTAGCCTTATAGCTAATATAACAGATCGTTAAGAGAATAGCAGCCTTACTAAGAACCACTTTATAGGCCTAACGGCTATAGAGGACGTACACACTAAAGAGAAGACTACGACTTCTACTCAAGCTTAAGAGCGTGTATTGGCCTTACAGCTAATACAGCAGATTACTAAAAGAATAGCAGACTTACTAAGAACTATTCTACAGGCCCTACGGCTGTAGAAACGTACACACAACCCTTAACCCCGACCTCAACCCCGACCTCGACCTTAACCTCACCCTTAACCTTAACCTTAACCCTCAACCTTGACCTCTATTTAAGCCTTAACCCTTAAACTCTCAGACTAAGGATACCCTATAGACCCTAAGGCTATAGAGAACACCTTAAACCTCCCTACCTTTAAAACTCCACTTAAACCTTATAGATATTTAACCTATAACTATAATAGAGTGGTATAAGAAGATATTAAAGCATGGTAATAGAATTACTGCTACTACAGCTTCTAAAGATAAGCTAGGAGACTATATAGCAATAAAGGTCTACATATATATATAGGAGAACTTTATAGACTACACATTATAGACAGTATTTAAGGAGGAATTTAAAGGCTTTACTACTAAGGATTTTAGACGTATACAAATTAATATAAGAGTAAAGTTACGCACTTATTTACTTAAGAGAGGAGTGTATATAGGAAAGCATAATAGCAGATATTCAATCTTAGAAGCACTATTTAACCTCCTCTAAGAGGAAGAACCTTATAAATAGACAGATAAGGAAATTATAGGAGCTCTTAAGAAAGTCAGCCCTATAATTATAGTGGCATTATAAAAACAACTTAACTCTATATAAACAGCTCTCACATCGAATTAAGCTATACCCCCGTCAGTTATAGCCTCTTTAGTTCTAATAACCCCCCTTTATAGCCTACTACCTTCCCACACGGTGCCGACGCCTATAAACCATTAACTACCTCCACTACCTCTAACGCCTATAATTCAGCCTATAGCTATAGCTATAACACCTAGAACGTAAATACCTACCCCTATAACACCCTAACTAGCTATTACATCTATACCCTAGCAAACTACACTAACCGCCAACTAATAGCAAGCCGCACCTACCTCTACCCAAAATTAACTACTTACCCTCCTTACTCAACTCCTACAGACGCAGAATCAGCGATTATTACCTACGGCAACTACCTCTACCCTCCCTTTAGCAGCTGCTCCCACCCTACCTAATCCTTCTTCTGCCCAGTATCTTCACCCTAGTACTACTAATACCGACCCTACTATACACCTGCCTATATACAGTAAAGAGGTAGCTATTATTACTAAGATCTATACAGACAACCAGAAGTATAATAGAGTAAGTAATAGCTTTAACTTTAAGTTAACTATCTTCTACAACATCTATAAGAGATCTGGCTTACCACCAAAAGGCCACGTAGTGGCATTCCCTAGTATGCTAAAAGGGCTTACTTAGGACTACTACTACAACAGCAACCTTAAGTTAAGACCTTTTACTAAAGCCTACAACTATATATAACAGTTCTTTAAAGGGCCAAAATACTACCGTAAGAACCTTACGGAATGGAATAGTATAACCCTCTAAGGAGTTATGGACGAGAACCCTAATAAGTTAATCTGGGCTCGCTGAAATCGGCCTCTGCACCTCCACGCGGTGGAGCCCGGGAACCTGGCAGCTACTATTGATGTTCCATTTGGATCGTGTCAATAGACTACCAGAGCAAACGCAGAGACGTGTGTACGGCT
>Ga0307515_10007522_pt1 | contig 21520 bp, 10 predicted proteins | sample 17_EM_MG_FD_194513 | JGI IMG/M metagenome (GOLD analysis project Ga0307515, IMG submission 194513) | Populus trichocarpa ectomycorrhiza microbial communities from riparian zone in the Pacific Northwest, United States - 17_EM | ecosystem: Host-associated > Plants > Roots > Unclassified | place...
TAACATATTAATTATCTTTGTTTCAACGAGCAAGCTGAATATATATATATATATATAAAAGTATTATTTTTGTTATACAAAAAAAAAATTAAAATATCGTAAATCAAATCCCTATTTATAATAAATATATATATGGTGAGTTTTCCTATTTAATATAAAACTTATTGTTTAATATCAATTTGTTGTGAAACAACCAAATGAGTTAGTATCACCTTTATTTATTTATTGTTTAGAAAATAAAGATAACCTCCTATCAGCAATTTATGTATTGATAAAGGGTGCGTGTTTATCAAATTTTGAATTTATTTTTGCTTAGGATAAATTTTTATATATATTTTTAAATTATTTTAATATGCTAATGTAAAAAATGATTTGTAAAAAATTAAAAAACTTTATTTTAATGTATTTTTAAGCAAAAAATATTTTAAACCACCATCATTATCATAATTTAAAACCACTTAAAATCTAGGTGTTTTTCAAAACTATCATCTCTCACACAAACACACACACACACACACACATATATATATATATATATATATATATATATATAGAGGAATATACTTTACACGTAAATAAATTGTGATCCACGTTTTCCTTGCTTAAACCATGACCACTGGTTCCACCATGTACCTTATAGATTGATTTAGGCCATATAAAGTATTTTTCAATTTATATATCTTATGTTTATTACCAAATTTCTCATTTCTTATATTCAAGAGGTCCATAAACAAATATTAATTTAGATGTTTAAAAGTGTGATAATGATTTTTTTTAAAAGTTTTTTATTAGAAATATATTAAAATAATATTTATTTTTATTTTTAAAAAATTATTTTTGATATAAGTATATTAAAATAATTTGAAAAATTAAAAATATATTAATTTAAAGTAAAAAAATAAAAAAAATTAATCTTTTAAAATGCAAAGATAAAGATATTATTTTTATTTTTACGTAGAAAAGTTGACTTTCGTATGATGAATGCAAAGATTAGTCATTGAAAAACATGACAGTGGTGACGTGATTTTTAAACGAATGTCAAATATGTTAAAATTCTTCATTGTAAATCGTGAAATGAAATGTTAATAAATTTACTTTGATTATTGTTTTCTGGTTTGTAAAGACAAGATATATTCACGTGATCAAAAGCATTCGTATGTTACGAGAGAAAAAGTTATTAAATTGATAAAACTATTTTAATTAAAGTTGGTGATGAACATGACAGATAGATTAAAATATTTGTAAAATATGGTAGTGTTCATGAGATTTTCAAACTATTGTTAAATATATTTAAATTCTTTAAGGTGTTTCCGTGGAAAATTCCTTATCTTGGCATTGCTAATTCTTTTAGTAAAAAAAAATGAGAATTAATATGATTGGAGTGGATTATCTTGATGGGTTTAAAAACAACTTGAATAATTAGTAAGAATATAATTTGACTCAAAATAAATATTTATGATGATATTCTTTTAATAAACATTAAGACGACAATATATTGGATCGATTCAGATTAACCTGAGTTAACCGATCAATTCACTTATCAAAACTTGAGATCATGATAACACAATAGAAATCAAATAAAAATAAATTATAAAACTTAATTTCCAATAAATTTAATGTTGAAAGATGAAACTGAAAAAAAATTAATTAAAAAAAACCCATAAAATGGACTCTAGTCAACTCATGTTAACTTGTCATATCTGTAACCTAAATCATGAGACCAGGATAACACAATAGAAAGCGAATAAAAACAAATTATGAAACCAAATTCTCAATCAATCCAGATTTGAAATTGAAAAAAAAAATCTATAAAAAAAAAGCATAAAAAACAACTTGTGTCAACCAGGGTTAACCCGCTGAACTAGTGACTTGAGTTATGAAATGGATAACATCATAAAAAGCAGACTGAAATAAATCATGAAGTCTAATTTTTCATTAATCTAATATTAAAAGATAAAATTGAAAAAAAAAATAATTATAAAAATAAACTTGAGTCGACCAAAATAACCCGTTAAATTTGTGGTTCGAGTCATGAGTTTGAGATAATTTTATAAAAGTAAATTGAAAAACAATTATTAAATTTAATCTCTAATAAATTTAATATTAAAAAATAAAATTTTAAAAAATATTATTAGAAGAAACACAACAAAACTCTCCTCTAGTTTTTTTTAATAATAATAAATAATTCCCAAGTGCATGGATAAGTTAACAGTGGCAAGAAATGGCATCTCTTTTGTATGGGCTGGACTGATTTATAGGAAAATATGGGCTGGACTAATATTGTTTCAATTTATTTCTCTTATCAAAAGGGTTTGACAAACACAGAATGATCCAACTTTTTTTCTATGGATAACTAGGAAGCTCCTGGCCCAAGAATCAGGAACTGCCTCCGCCCCCAGAAATTCTCCAGGCACAGGGTATTATCGTTTTCCTAGCTCATGCTCGTAAGAAGTCTCTACTGTCTCAGCCTCTCTACTCCCTCTTCTCTCACATATTCCAGGCAAAAGGATTCTTTTAAAATTATGAACAGTTTTAATTTTGATGGTTGAATTTGATTTTTCAGGTCAGTTCCTCAATTGGGTGTTGCACTTTTATCTCGACAAGTTCACTTAAAAGGTATAAATTTATTTACTTTCGTGTTCTTAAGTCTTGTTGCATTTATATGGGTTCCTGTTTCTTTGAATTAAAATTGAGAAAAGTAAGGGATTGTTTCTTATATTTGAGTGGTTGGCGGGCTCTATTTTTGTTGAAAGGTTGATGTATTCGAAGATGATTTATGAGGCTTCTTTGAGTTAAATTTTGTGGAAATGAAAGAGGTCCTTTTGACTGTTAAGTTTCTTGAATGAAAATTTGTAATCTTTTGGGGCTGCTTGTTGGGATTTCTGCTGTGAAGTGTGGTGATAAGAAATTGGCAGACTTGTTAGCTTCAGTTTTTGTGATTCTGTCCAGGTAATTATGGCTACAGCTCTGTCATGGCAGCCCCAGCTGCCCACACGCATACACAAGCATTCACACCCGAGCTCCTTTATTGATGCTGGCACGGGACATGCTTTCCAATGCCGCATCCACAGGCCAATCTCCTCCATCCATTCAGGCAAGGCACTTGCTTTCCGACGTGACTTTGATAGGTTTGCAAAAGATGCTTGGCGCACTGCCAATGATGGATTTGAGCAGTTTCTTTTTGAGGCCAAGAAGACTGCTGAGCGTATTGACCGTAGATACTCAGTGTCACGACGCCTCAGCGCTGTAGCACAATCTGCTTCTGATCGTGCCCGTGAGATTGACAGAGAGTATGATATTAGTCTTCGATGGCGCACTTTTTCCATGGATTTTAACAGAAATTGGCCTAGGGTTCGTTCCTCCCTTTCTCCTTCCTTATGCACTGTCTAATATTGTGATTTTAATAGAAAAAATGATTCTTGTTCCTGTATATGAATTTAATACATGGAAAAAAAAATGAAAGAAAAAGATATCTGCTCATCTAATTGTTATACACTTGTTTAGCTTGGCTGTTGTAGTGAGTTTTAATCCATGCTTGTCTAACCGAGGACCATAGAAAGTCATGGAGTCCAAACAATCCTATATAATAATTTGAAAACTGAAGCATTAAACTACTCTGGATCATAAATCTAGAAACAAAGTAGAAAGTCTTGATCCAATGACACTGGAGTAGAGGGCAGTAAGTTCTCGGGCAATAAGCATATGGTAAGGGATTATTAATATAGGAATTGGGAAATTTATTCTTTGGGAAATTGGTTTGGTTTCTGGACTTTTTGGTGAGAAAAAAGGAAATTAGTTATAGAACCAATAACTTCACATTAGTAAGCTTAATGAATCACTTCTTAGTAGAAATCCTCATGCAGGAAACTAAACGTCTGAAGATTATTAAGAATGTTAGAAAAAAACATAACACATTATGAAGCTTATATAAGTTTTCGATAATGTAAGCTTAATAACGAGCAATCATAACTGTCTGAAATAAACTAATCTCTATCAAAACTAAATGAAGATAAAATAGTACATGCAGACACTGTTGATTAAAACAAAATAGAGTTCCATGAAATTCTGATAATTATACACCCCCCCTCTCCCCCGATAATGGATCCATGGTATATTAAATATAACAAATTGAAATATTTATGCATAGTGTTGCACTGTATTATGAGCAATTGCTTGGACACTAACATGAAAAATAATAGCCTACAATCATTTTAGCTCCCGTGTTGAAGCAGGGACCAGAAACGTAAGTTATTTTAATCTTTAATTGAGCTTTTGCTTGAGTTTCTTGTTGATGAGATCATACACATGACATATTTATTTCCTCACTGTATTATGAGCAGTTGCTTGCACACTAACATGAAAAATAATAACCTACAATCATTTTAGCTCCCGTGTTGAAGCCGGGACCAGAAACGTAAGTTAGTTTAATCTTTAATTGCGCTTTTGCTTGAGTTTCTTGTTGATGAGATCATGCATATGACATATTTATTTCCTTCTCTGTTTCTTCTCATAATCAAGGAAATTAATCAAAACATACTGAGGTTAATAACCCTGAGAGAGCCTTGAAAATGATACCCGGTGAAAATCACCTAGAAAAAGAAGGAGCAAATTAGTTGCTACTTCATTTGCATTTTCAAAGAATTGGAAGAAATGAAGCTTGTGACTACTCATCCCACAGTCCCCATCTAGCCTATATTATAAAGCTCTTTTCATACTTTGCATTGCTGTCACAACTTTCAAATTCTTACTTTAGGTAGCCAGAGGTGTATTAAATATTGGTTGCTGCATATTTCACAAGATTTTGAGGTTAAATTTATGTGATATGCTGATTTGATGACATGTTTTCAAAGATGGATTGAGGAATATTTGCTGCCACCATAGTGAATATTCAGGGTCTACACATTCTAGTAGTCACTAGTCAATGATACAATGCGCTAAAAATGCCATAGTAAGGGACCATAAAAAGTTACTAAACCATTTAGTTTCTTATACATAACTACTAAAAGTGTGGGTATTGTGTTAACGTGTGCAGTACTACCATGTTGCATAGAGTTGCTAATAATTCTTAACAGAAACATCCACAACCATTACATAATGCTGGTGACGACCACTTGACTCCTCTATCATGGATGCAGTTAAGATTTAAAACCAAGATTTGAGCCCCATCCCAGGTGGCTTTTCTAGGATTTGTAATTTATAATAGTAATTTTTCCATATTATGCAATTGATTATGGAAAACCTACAGACTTTAGATTTAGTTTTGATTAATTGGTTTCATTGAAAATTTATTTTAATGTTGGACACTAACAATTTATTGGCAAAAACTCTGCCTACCACTAATATAAAGTTAATGGCATAAACAAGTCTCCTTTACTCTTCACAGTTTGGAATAGTATTAGTTTTGATGATGTCATATTTTTTTAATGTCATTCTAAGTTATTTGAGCTTTTGGTTTGATCAATGATTTTATCTTTGCAGTACAGGAAGCAGATTAATGACTTTTTCAATACCCCGATAGGAAGGAGTTTTGTTGTGAGTATAATCCCTCTGTACTTTCCATGCGTTATTGCAAGTAAAATGTTTTTATTGTCATTAAATTTCACCAAGCATGTCCTAATGAAATTAGTTTAATAGTGGTCCATTCCTTTTTTGTTTTTCTCTGGGGAAAATGCAACAAGTAAACATGAAATTGCACCAAGCATGTCCTATTAAAACTAGTTTAATAGGAGTCCATTCCTTTTTGTTTTTCTCTGGGGAAAATGCAATGTGTAAATATAAATTTGTAGGAGTTTTAATAGATGAATATCTCTGGATTCGTTAGTTTGAATTAAGTGATTTCCTTTCCATTGGTTGTGCTTTTCTAATTATCTAATTGTTTTCAGGCTCACATTTAGAATTACTTAGTGTGTTTGCTTTGTTTGTTGCCTTTTAGACTATTTTTTTCCTCTGGTTTGCATTATCTGGGTGGATGTTTCGGCTCTTCATAATTGCTACATGGGTTCTGCCGATTGCTGGACCTCTTCTCATTGGGACTTTGGCAAATAATCTTGTTATCAAGGTATCACTGGCTATGACACATTGCTTTTGACTATATTGTTTTATGGTTATACAATTGATAGAAAGGATATTTTGGTTCTGTCATTAATTAATTTTGTTGATATTAATCTAAAAAATCCTTTTAACAGAGGAAACTTCTTATTTATGTTGTTTAATGTTTAGTAGAATTAGGCTAGGGATATTAGTTGATAAGGAGTTGCTGGTTCTTATTTGATTAAGATTATTGAACACAACATATTGTATTCAATTGAAAGCACTGATATTTTGATGATTGAACAAACACTATGGAGTCTTTGAAAAAGATTGAAATGCACAACTTTTGTCTTTTTCTTTCTTCTTAAAAAAAATCCCTTCTTCACTTGGTGCACCTTAAGTGCCTTTAGAACTCTGACTTTCTGAAACTACTAATTTCATGCTTAATTCTTGATCGAATGGCTTAAATCCATGTCTTTCATTCATCAAGAATTTAAATATCTTGAGTTTCTTGATTGCACTGCTTATTACATTTGCTTGAGCTGCTGAAAAGTTAATACACCATCTTCTGTTTATGTCTTTATTTGTGGTAATTTATAAATTAGCATAGAGTTCCACTATAAATATGTCAAATTTGGACAGGGAGCTTGTCCAGCTTGTAAAAGACAGTTCGTTGGTTACAAGAACCAAGTGATTCGTTGTGGTGGCTGTGGTAACATCGTGTGGCAGCCTAAGGGGGGCTTTCCAGGCAGAGGGCCTGGGGATTTCTTTTCAGGAGGTGGTAGAGGGACCAGGAGTTCAAAGTCAGATCCTGAGATCATTGATGTTGATTTTGAGGAAAAATCATGAGATGCAAGCTTGTACAAGAACAATGTGTGCCTGATGATATACAACAACATAAAGAAGCTTCTTGAAGAAAATACTGTTCATTTGCTACGATGTTTATTACTTGTTGTATGATAATCTTACACCCAATTGAGACTTGAGTAGCTTATTTACCCGCAGACATGTAATTATAACAAATCCTTTTTTTGAAGATCAAAATAACCTTTCGTGATCAATTTTCTCTGATTGGAGGAACCAAACTATTGAAATGCTCTAATGGGCTTTCATTTCTTGACTGGGAAAAGAATGACAAACATTGAATTGTACTTTATTTTGGTAAAACTAACATTTTCGATGATCGAGAAGCCGATAGCCAAGGTTGTAATGGCACCAGCCTCCCAAGAAACCGCATATATAATGCAATTAACGAACAATGAATTTGATGGCTTTGTAAATGATGATGAACTTCAAGCAGTATTCCGACTTGGATAAAATTGAAGATTCTTATGCTTATTATGCAACATTTGGATAGTAGGACAACAATGATTGATAAGTTATTTATAGCAGTAACATTGCTACTCTTCTCGACTAAAACTTGAAGTAGCAGAATGAGCTTGTGACATCTTTCTCTGCATCTCACCACAAGCTTTGGCACTCTAACAGAAACCGTTGTACCACTCATTTGCAAGCAATTTCAAGGCATGAGAAGTTCATATTTGTGTTTCTTTCCATCTTGCACGAGCTTTTCTGCATCTTGGATCTTAGCCTCCATAACCAATCTATTCACCACAAGCTGCAATACTTCTGCTCTTGCATGCCACTTCTTGTCAAAAATTTCCTCACAAATCTCAACAGCAAAACCAACATCACCCTTCTCGCAAAGAAAGGGAATCAAAAACTGAAAAGTCACCCTGTTCGGCTCGCAACCATGCCTCCTCATCTCACCATACCACTGCTTAGCTTCTTCCAAATCCTCACCATTAAGAAATCCTCTAATCAAAGCATTGAAACTAAACACATCTAGCTCAAGCCCCTTATCTCTCATTTCCTCAACTACTTCAATAGCTTCTTTCATTCTGTTCTCCAACGCCAAAGCATGCAACTTTGCATTATAACTTCTTACATCAGGCACGACATTCATTTCCACCATGCGACTCCAAATCCTCTCTCCGTCTGCAAACTTGCCATTCAAATAAAACCCATTTAAAAGCGTATTAAACGTGATCAAGTTCGGCTCTACATCACTCTTTATCATTTCATCAAACACCATTTCAGCGGACACCAAATCACCCATCTTGCAGAAGCCATTAATAGCAATACTGTAAGAAACCACGTCAAAAGTTATTCCTAACTCAGATCTAAAATCTGCAAGAAGTTTTTTAATCTCATCAAACCTGCGTGCATTAATACACGCCAATAACAAGGCATTAAATGAGAAAACTGTGCGAGGGCATTTTAAATCGGGCATTTCATCAAACAGTTTGCGGGCGTCATCAAACATGCCGGCTTTCCCATATAAGTAAATGAGATGCGCAGTGAAGGTCTCATTTGTCATATCAGGGAAGTTCTTTTGGTGGTCAAGGATCTCGTTGATCATGGAGAGTCGATTGTATTTGATTAAGCGTTTGACGGTGATAGCATATATGTCGTAGCGGGACCGGAATGAGCTGGACTCTGAGCATTTCTTGAACCTGCTTACCATTTTCTCGAGCGTGCCTCTTTTTTTGGTCGCGGTTGCGGCGGCCGGCGGTCTGAAGGAGGGAGATCTTTTGAAGATGCCATGGAGGCGGCCACAGGCAGAGGACGATTTGATCATTTTGGGTTTTGTTTGAGCTTACTGAGAGAAAGGGGTTCAAGACCTCTCTGCTAGTAATGGTTGGTGTTTAAAACCAAAAGGGGAAAGGAAAAATCTGCCCCTCGTACTATATGCATGTCTCATTTGGATCCCCACCCGTCGATCATACCAATTAAGTCCCCCAACAATTCTGATTCTTATCAATCAATCCCATTCTTGATTCTTAATGTTAACAATTCTCCCTTCCTCTTGCGAGAGAGAGAGAGAACCCACCTTTCCTAATTCACAAAAAAACACAGACCCTTTAATTTTAGTTTGGTTGTTCAAACAATCGAGGGAGGCCGAATTGCTGTAAAATTTCTCCTTCGGTTTGTTCTTTTATTTGAAGGTTGAGCTCCAAGTTCATCTTCCTCGCTTGCTTGGAAGCATGTTGTCGCAGCCAGACCTACTAGGCGACAACGAGAACCATGTCATTGCGGCCACAGGCCTCTGCACAAGCCTTCATGTCGTGAGACAAACACCTTAAAAGACCTTCTCTAGCAGCCTCGAAAACCCAGGTCAAGAATTCTAGCCCATCATCCCAGCGATCGATTCCTCTTTTGAAGATGGGATAGAAGGCTATTGCTTCAAGGATGGACGTAAATTGATCACCGTGTCGGTCAGCGACCTATTCGCCTCTAGCTATGGGTTCTTGTTGAATCTAGCGAACTTGGTCTTCATGCGGTAAGCTATCAACATGTTTGGATTGTGAAAGCTTTCTGAGATCTTTGTTCTATATTCTCTAATTTGAGTTCGTATTGTGAACAGATTTCACAGCTTATTAAGATTCTTCTCCGAAGGTCACAAAATATACATCACATAAATAGCTTAAGCTTCCAGTTAATTTCCAAGCAATGGGAAATGCCTGCAACAAAACACCAAGAAGGGATCTTTGCAAAGATAACCTAGAGTGGAATACCGATTCTTTGAGAATCCCAAAAGCCAGTAAGAATCTGCAATATAATATGGATATCATTACAATGAGTAATTAATTTTAAGAAGGGAATACTTCCTTTTAATCAAATTATCAACATCCTTATATGTATTAATATTGAAGTTAATTCTTATAGTTGAGTAACTCCTCTATCAAGGGGCTTTTGCATACACACTGGTTTTTTTTTTTTTAGCTTTGGATTTTTCTTTTATAAATGAATTTATTAAATATGTGTTTGATGCGTATTTTAATTTTAATTGAGACTAATTGAAATATATATTTTAAATGCTTATAACAATTTTTTCTAATATTAGCAACTCTACATAATATTTTTCCCCTTAAGTTTTAATTAATTACTTTTCTATATATATCTATTTTAATTATCATTTGTAAGTATATTCCTTCAGACCTTGTAAGTTGTAACCATTTCACTATCACTAGATCATGTCACTCTCTATCTTTTACGTTGACAAGGGCAAATCAGGTTTTTTCTTTTGGAAGAAGCATACTTCTTAAGCCTTGCACCAAGTGTGCCATAAAAGTAAGTTAGAAATTTACAAGCTATCCCAAGAATCAAGGGAAGGACTTGTAATCATAATCTCCGTTGAATGTACCTCAGGTGAAGTCACAAGGGAAGTTACTTTGCCGGACGCTGGCAGAATCTCACCTGCCATGTACTTTTTAACCGTCTATATTGGAGTCACATAAGCAAAGATATTGTTATTGACAGGTAACCATCTATGAAAGCAGTTTCAATTGTGAAAAGGTTGCATAATTTTTCAAGGTTACATCCATTTATACAATGAGTCTTTCCCACAATAAGGTGATTCCAAAAGAAGAATCAAAACTCAAACTTTGAAGACGGAATTTTCAATTTGGCTCACTTACGAATAAACTTAAGAACACGTACTAATTCAGCAATAAAAACTTGACATAGAAATGGAAGCAAAGCTATAAAATTTCAATGACAAGTTAGAGCATAGATTGACTACCACTAGAAAATAAAGACAACCGAACTAAGAAAGAAAGTGTGGAGTACCACTGATCAAGCTATAAGATGTTTGGAATTATTTAACTGTGAAAGCTCCATAAAATCCTTCTTTTCTCAACATCTGCAGGTATACCAGATGAAAAAACGAAACCGGAGAGGCAATTGCATGCCTATATTGAAGGCAATGTCAACTTTAAAGAATCGGAACGACGTGCCTTGCTGAGTTCCACAAGCTCCTTTGCTTCATTGATCTTTGACTCCTTAGCCAATGCATCCAGCACAGGTTGTATCAGTGCCTCCTTAACAGCCAACTTGCTAGAGAGAGCATCCTTGCAAAGATCAAAGGCAAAGGCAACATCACCCTTCTCAACAACGAAAGGAATCAATGTCTTAAAAGTCAATTTATCTGGTTTAATATCAGATTTCCTTATCTCACCATACCAACCCTTGGCTTCCTCCAAATCACCCTCATTAACAAACCCTCTAATCAAAGCATTGTAACTAAAGATATCAAATTCAATCCCCTCGCTCTTCATTTCTTCAACAACCTTAGTCGCATCTTTCATTCTCTTCTCCAATGCCAATCCAAGCAACTTCTCATTATAACTCCTGCCATCAGGCTTAACATTCTTTTCCTTCATTCGCTGCCAAATCCTCTCCCCAGCATCAAACCTTCCATTCGCATAAAGCCCATTTAAGAGCGTATTAAAAGTAATCAAATCAGGCTTCAAACCCTTCTTCTCAATCTCATCTAGCAACGAAACAGCCGAATCCAACGAACCCATCTCGCAAAAGGCCTTCATGACCGTGTTATACGAAACCAAATCCGGTTCAATCTCTAACTCCTCCGATAACCCTCTAAATAAACCACCAACTTCATCAAACTTCTTCGAATTAACACAAGCCCCCAACAGCGCATTGAAAGACAGCACCGTCCGGGCACATTTTCTTTCAAGCATTTCATCAAACACCTTGCGCGCATTATCGAACATGCCCGATGAACCATAAAGAGAAATCAAACGAGCATTAAAACCTTCTTTCGACATGTCCTGATACTGCTTCTGGTTCTCTAGAATCTCTTCTACGTAGCGAAACTTTTTGGCAGCTGCGAGGCGGCGAATGGTGTCTTTGTAAATGGCACTTTTAGTTCGAAACCTCTCATTTTCGGAAGCTTTTTTGAATTTTTCAACAAGACGTTTGAGGCTGCGTTCTCTGAAAACTTCGTTAGAGAGTGATCTGACGATGGTGTTTTCGGTTGCTGCGGCGGAGGTGGCGGTGGAGAATGTGCTGCGGAAAAGGCGGGATAAAGCCGACATAGTTTTTGGGTTATGGAGAGGCTGGGGCCTGGGATTCAAAGTGAAAATGACACTGTTGTGTGGTTCGTAGGGTTTAAGATGTCCCCTTACGATTCATGCATGACTTGTCGTTCTTTATGCAATTGGACTGATTTGTCGTTCGATGTCTTGGGCCTAAGCCCTGTTCTAGTAGGCGTCTGATTTTATACAAACCCAACTAATATTCATAGACTCTGTTTTGAGATTATTATTTTTTCTTTTTCAAATATAATAATATTTTTAACGCCTGCATTAGGCATAATAAAAGTGATATAAGAATATTAAAACTAATTATATCATAATAAATAAAGTCATATATATATATATATATATATATAATAAATAGAGTATGAGAGTCTTTCACACACACAAAAAAGGGTAATAATTCTAAAAGGGAAAAAAAAAAGCTTTGAACAGAAGGCTTTAGAAGAAATACAAAAGCAATCCACTCATATTGTACTAAGAACAATTTATTGGAAACAAAGACAGAAGAAGTATACTATTAGTACTTATTTTACCTCATATATAATTGAATAATTTGTAATTACAATAAATGTAGTAATAAAAAGTATTCATATTTTATTAATTATATTAAAAAAAGCATTTATATTTTCTTCTTTGATTACCAAATTTATGTGAAAATAGAAAAAAAAAAGAAAAAGAAGCTTTAACACGACACAATATTTGGTTTCTGGCATCTGTTTGGTACACAACATCACCCCTTAACACATCTTTAGCGTGGCCAAGCACACTTTTGACAGCAATACTGTCCTTCAATAGGACACAATATTGTCTCCTTCGTTCTTCACACTTCTTGTAACATTACAAACATTACAAAGGAAGTTATTAATTAAACCTCAAAATATTAAGGTGATTTGATTAACTCGATTTAATTTAATTGTGCTAGTAAAAATAATTTTTTTAAGATAAAAACATGATTAATTTTAGTAGAAATAATTGACTCGAGTTCATCTAACCGGATTAATTCATAACTATAATTCACGGTTATTGCCGTAACCATACATTGATTAATACTATAATATTGTTTTTGTGTTGAAATTACCACATTGTTATGTTTCTTCGCTCTCAAGCATTGCAAATAACCATTCATCATCAGTCGAAAGAATTTTATAACAAATAAAATCCAAAAAGAATGGCAAATTGCATGCAACTAACTGTATTCTCTCCCTCCCTCCCTCTCTCTCTCTCTCACACACAATTAAAACAACAGAGATTCTGTTTCTCACTTGTGTGAGTAACTGCTTTATAAGTAGCCAAGAACACGACTAATGTCTTTAGTTGTAGTATTGATCCAGAAGTTCATCCTCTCTCTCTCTCACTTGGTCAGTACCGATTGTCATGACAATGAAATACTTAGCCATGAATGAGTTAGGCTTAGCTGATCAAGAAGGCAGTTGTTGGGGAAGGATGGGCCGGAAGAGGACTAGTTATGATGATACAGTTGGTTACAAATCAAAGAACCTTCATGCAGAAAGAAGGAGAAGAGAGAAGCTGAGTAACAGGCTCTTGACACTGCGTGCACTAGTCCCTATTATCACAAATGTAATTACCCTAATCTTGATTTTATTTTCTTGACATGATCATGTGTAGTTAATGATGATTTGCTAATGAAATCTTGGGCTGTTTTTTAGATGAACAAGGGCACCATAATTGAGGATGCAATTACTTACATCCAAGAGCTGAAGAAAAATGTGGAGGCTCTTACTGACATGCTTCAAGAAATGGAAGCATCATCGTCGGAAGAGGAATTCAAGACAAGGGTTAATGAGATTGACGCTTCTGAGGAAATGAAGCAGTGCGGGATTAAGGTTTTATTGAAAAAAACTTCAATACAGCTTTTTTCACCAGTCTAAAAAAGCTGCTAATGTAATTTTTCTAACCTTAACTTGTATTTGTTTGGCTCTGTTGATATTTTCAGGAAGATGTTCAGGTGACTAACATCGAAGGGGATAAGCTCTGGATCAAGATTATCTTGGAGAAGAAGAGAGGCGGGTTCGCTAGATTGATGGAGAAAATGGCTTGCTTTGGCTTGGAACTCATTGACAGCAATGTCACTACCTCTAAAGGAGCAATGCTTGTTACAGCCTGTGTTGAGGTATGGAGCAAAAATTTTAGAGTCATTTGTTTTAGTAGATGCCCTCTGCACCTCCATGACAGGTGACTCGTTTTATAGCAAGGTAGAGGTTCTTGTAAGGCTACATGTGAGGCTACCTTGTTATTATAGCAGGCTAAGAATACCACCAAGATTCCTATATTTACAAACAAAAAGAGGATAAAACAGAAAGAGAATGTTCCAATAATTGTGTGTTTCTGATGTACCTTTTTCTGTGTTCTAAGTTCTCGTTAGTTTTTCTGTCTTCTAAGCTCAAATGTTATGTGATTTCAGGGTGCTTTCGGCGATACTCTCACAGTTCAGCAGACCAAGGAACTGTTGACACAGATCATCAAAGGCATATAGAGACCCTTCTAGTGCTTCTGATTACAGAATTATTCATAATTTATGAAGGTTGATTTAGCTAATTTATGCAGGAACATTCGTTTAGAGTTTGAAAATTCACACTGTATCATCTACTGTGTGGTTCAAAATATAAATGCAAGTCAGCATGTTCAACATAAAGTGCAAAATTATCAATTTTTTATATTTTCAGAACTGCTTATGCTTTTTGTCGTGTCTGAGACGAGGCAGAACAGTCTATTTTCACTAGCACTTCTTCAAAACAGTCGAAAACAATATTCACTGCCTACCTTCTTATATAACCATGATTTCAAAACAGTTACACGGGGCTTGTAGCTCAGTGGCTTTGGCAGGCTTTGCACTGCCTGAGTGTCCTGGTTCGAGCTCTCATGTGTACCTAGTACTTGAGGGTTTAACTGCTGTGGTTCTTCGTGGACTTGTTCCGCCCCCCTCCCGGGTTCGACCCTCTATGTGCACGCCTGTCATCCCCGCGGTGCCTTACCTGCTCCTGGGCTTGCAGGATGTCCAGTGGGCCGTGGGGAATAGTCGTGGTGCGCGTAAGCTGGCCCGGACACCCCACGTGAATCAAAAAAAGATTTCAAAATAAAAATTTTAGTGATATTTATATAAAACTAATTATAATATGTATTAATTAACTAAATATTTTTAAAATTATAATTTAGACAAAATGTAATATCAATCGCACCACTAAACTCCTAAATTTACCCTTACATAGGCTAGGATGTGGAAACTTTTCCACACACCACCTTACGTGTTTAGTTACTGCAGAGAAATCAACAGTCCATAACTCAATTTTCAAACTTTCAAACCAAAGACCAGTTATGCAAATGACTATATAAGTGGTTTGGAAATGCCATCCAAATAATATTATATATATAAAAAATTATTTTAATAAATTTATATATAAAAAATGTTTTAAAAAATAACCGCTATCATAATACTAAATTATAAACTAAGTTTCAGGACTTATCTCCTTTTGATTTTTAGATACATGATTCAAGTTGAAACTCATGTAAGAACTACTATAAATAAATTAACAGTTTGTTTGAGATTGTTTGATATTGTGATATTGGTTTAAAATATTTTTTTGTTTAGAAATATATTAAAATAATATTTTTTTATTTTTAAAAATTATTTTTAATATTATTACACCAAAACAATTTAAAAATATATAAAAAATTTAACACAGCATTTCTGTTGAGCACAGACACAACGGTCTATCGATTGAAAATAAATTAATTATAGCCCTCGAGAAAGTACTAATAATTAAAGAATCAAGACAGCAGACCTGTGTATTCAAATCCCACATGATAAACAATGGGATTCGAAACCCAAGATTACAGAAGACAATGGTAAACTCATGGTCATTGGTAGTTTGGTACCCAACATTCTGTCTAAGATTCAAGTCCTCGAATGGTTGAATTCATCTTCTCCCTAAGATTCAATTCCTCGAATGGTTGAATTCATCTTCTCCCTAAGATTCAAGTCCTCGAATGGTGGAATTCATCTATCTCCCTACATAAACCTCCCCCAGCAGCACTTTCCCTATATTGCGTAGAGATCCACAGTCCAACATATGGAGTCATCTGCCGAACTTTTCAAACCAAACATTGCTTATCTAGTCCTCTTATTATATTGACAGGGAAGACCAAATCTAAAGCTGTCTCAGTGCATGGATATATAATGAGATCAAGACTTCCATTCACATATTTAAGAATTGCCACAGAAATAATCAAGTAATTTGATGGCTAGGCTTCTTCTCCTTAGCATTGTGCTGGCTGATCTGTCGGTGTTAGGATTACCGCAGCCACCTGCTCCAAGTCCAGCACCATCTGAAGGTGGGGTAGTAATCCCTGCTAGTCCCTGGATCAGGCGGATAGCAAGACATCATTCTGATAAGTCTGAAGCTGGGGGAGATGTGATTCTTGGTGGATTCTTGGTAGCCATTGTTGCAGTGGTTTTGTGTTACATTCGTGTCACGAGACGAAACCAAATCCAGGATGCCTGAATTCTTCTTTCTCTTCAAAGAATTTTGAAGTTGGGAGATAGCTCTTGGTTAGTTGGATTCAGCTTACTTAACTAATGTATGCTTATCTTTTCTTCAGGATTCAGGAAAAAAGGAATCCTAGAAACTCTTGAAATTTTGAGACGATGATGATGTAAGATCTACACAGTACAAATCGTTACATTATTTTATCTTAAATGAAAGAAACTATTGATAGATACTTTCTTCGTTAATCACTGCTCTTACCAATTTTCCAACTAGCAAATGACACGAACAATGCGATTGCAATGAGCTGGAAAATCAAATCGACAATGATATTGTGCTGGATAAGCATGGATCCATGATGTGAGTTGTGGGACTAAATTTCTAATTCAGATTGCTAATTTCATATTTCACATATTCAAGAGAACATCAAGGAAAAATAGAGTTGATTCAAAGTACATAAATAAGCATTTGAGTTCCATTAATGTTTAAAATATTTTGATTTTTCAAATATAAGAAGATCTAAATCGATTTATAACCAAATTGACTCGTGCATCAATCAATCCCCTTGTTGTCTCCCTTTCTATTTTCTAAGCAAGAATTGTGATTTTTTCCCGAAGTAAATTGTCAGCAACCATTAGTTCTGTGTCGAAACATGGATGATTTGCAGGTTTAAAGCAAACTTTAAATCAAGAACAAATTAAAACACAGCGCCGTTCATCATGGAAATAAGAATCCAATCCACCCCCACCCCGATAGCAAGTTTAAAAAACAAGACAAGACAAGACTGCAGCCACGGTACGTTATTGACTATATATATATATAAAAGAATTCAAATCTATAGAATAGTATCTTTAGCCGTTTGCATGTGAAGTGGTTTTGGGATTTCTAGCTCAACCAAGCTGGTGCCCACTTGGATCCACAAGAAATCGTACTCCAAATCAGCCTTTTGTTTAATTTATTATTTTTTTCATGTCTTGAAATTTCACATACGCCTCCGTATCTATGTTTTTCTTGCCATAAGTTGGCGAATCCTTGTACCTTGATATTTGAAATTTAATAATATAATCTCGAATTTAACAATTCCAATAGGTAACAATTTCCATTGTATAACACAAAGTCAAATATACCTTCCAATAAATAAATAAATAAATAAATAAATATTATTTTTGTCGTCCCTATTTCAAATCAAATTTAGGAAGAAAATAACAATGATTTAGTGAAAGGAGAGAGAGAGAGAGAGAGAGAAATGAAGCCAAATTTCCTTATCTTACAAAGAAGTAAATGCAGTTAGCTATATTAATCATTCCCTGACAAATTATTTAGGGAATTTAATGTTTCCTAGCCTAATTTATAGCTATAAATTCACAAAGCTAGTTGGGAATAATATAGCACACCAAATTTCAAATATCCCATCAGCTTCCCTGTCTTCAGATGCGAACAACCTTTCCTTTCAAATTCAGCAAAACATTAAGAACATAACAGACCAGCACAATCATTGAATATCTTTTTTAAGTAATTAAATATTTTTATCAGTTAAGAATCTAAGAATTCCAAAAGTTTGCCATTTGATTCCGCAATTAATCCCCCAGTTTCCTTTTTGACAGACTCTATGTAGCATCCAAACAAGAAAGAAAAGAAAAGAAAAAACAAAAAAACAAAAAGAGAAAGAAAAAGTTCTGTCTCAATTTGAAGGAGTTTAATTTGCTTCTTTTTTTTTTCATCTCTGAAACTGAACTCCAATTTTCCTTCCAAAGTTCTTCAATAGATCTGCAGCCCCTGCAATATTTCACATAATTAATTTCTCAATTAGCTTTCCAATATTCAATTTCAAAATGTTTTCTAGAAATTCCTTTAAAAGAAACAAATTTGCTAAATTCCGAAAAAAGAAAAATTTTCTCCATTTATAAAGATATAAGATCTTCCTTTTCTTTTTACCGAAATGAACAATTAATTGTTTGAACATATCAACTTGAGTGTGTATAATTCATTTGTTTTCATGATCCAGAATGAGAGGATTACAGCATTTTTTTTCCATTTATATCTTTCTCTGGACTAAAGTGAGATTAAAAAAAAACAGAAAAGAGACAAAAACAGCAGAATTGAAGAAAAATACTCATCAAAATCTAATCAGAACTCAAGTCAATCCAAGCAAAACTAAAATAAATTAAGAAAAACCCATTAAAGAGAAATCAAAGAAGAGCAAAACCCATAAATGAATTAATTACCTTGAGGCTTGCAAACAGGAGGAACTTCAAAGAGAGAACGAGAGAGCTGCTTATGAGCAAGACCAATATCAACAGAGATCAACCCAGAAGATGGATCATTTACTTCAAAACCTTTGACTGGAAGCCAAAGAAAAAGCTCTTCTTGTATAAGCCCTTCCAACCCCATAAGCCCGCCATAACTGAGATTGGCTCTAACCACACTGTCAAAGACCACTCTTGTCTCATACTTAGTCATGCATAGACCATCTAGCTGCACCTCTAAGCGACCATCTTGGTCAAGACTGTAGGACTTGACATTGTTTGGAAAGAGACCGCCTGGTAAGCCGTGGCTTTGAAGGAGGTTTTGTAAAGTGGATGTGGTTGTGGTGATGGTGGAGAGGAGGAAGATAAGGGAGAGAAAGAAAGGGAGGAAAGATACTTGTGTCAGAGACATTGTTAAGGTTTATGTGTACAGATGAAGTACAGAGTTTCAGAGAGATTAACAGATGGATGGGTGTTGTCTGAGGTTTTTCAAGTCAGGTTTTTAGGACTTTCGCTTCCGTTCGAGTCTGGGGCAGTGAGTTTTTGTGATGACGATCGTGAATGTAAGGCTGGTGGGAGTAGGCCTATTACAAATTATGTGCTGGCGAGATTTGTTGTCCAAATTGCCCTTGATTTGATAAACCTTGTTTAGGGTGGGCTCAATGTTAATTATACAAAATTACTTAAATGACCTCTTTTTTTATTTTTTTTGAGATTATGATTTGGTCCGATTTGATGGATATTGGCCCTTTCCTTTTTGAAAATAACACAATGTTTATCCAGTAAGATATATGATAGGTTGCGTTTTTCTATTATAATCTGACTAAATAGTAGTAATATATTTATGCATATTCGTATGTATATACTTTAAATTGTTAAACATTATTGCATATAGTAGTTTTTAGTATACATTAATTATACGCCATTGATAAAAATCAAAGTTAATTCAAATGAGTATGAGATTTGAGGAGAAAAACTTTGATCTCACTTGATTTATTAGTATATATATGTTTTGTCTGAATTCATGTTTTACTTATAAAAAAAAATAAAGTTAATATTTTTTATAATATTAAAACTTCGTTTTAACCTGGTCGTCAAGCCTATTCAAAATAACTTTTTACTTAAAAATGTATTAAAATAATTTTTTCAGATTTTTTTTTTATACCAACACATCAAAACCATTAGAAAATAAGAAAAACATCATTAATTTAATATTTTTTCAAACAAAATTTACTTTTCAAAAGCACTTAACAACAAATAAAAGTTATATCAAACACCCTCTTAATTTTATCATTTAATGATTTTAGTTCCGATATAAATCTTATCAAGAGAGGCTACATGAGGAGCATATGATAGTGAATACCTATATTTTAACAAATAATAGGAGACTTGTCAAGGTAACAATATTAGAAGGGTAAATAAGTAAAGTAAGCAAGACAGGATACGAAGAGGAACATCGGTAATAAAGAACAAAGGGGTGATGAGGGAAACATAAAATTTGGTAGCGAGTCAAGTGAGGTTGGGACCAAAGAGTATGTTGTGCCTAACAACAGGAGAGGTGAAAGCATCTAACTCAGAAAGCTGACACTTGGCAAAAGGGCAAGAAATGATCATGGTGGATACTTCGAGGTTCGAAAAGCACTTCTCTTTTGTCTCCCCCATGGTTTTTTCCCTCTATGGCAAATATGGTTTGTGGGAAAACTTACAGTTTAGTCCTTATGTTTTTATCAATTCGATAATTGAGTCTCCTGAGAAAAGATTTATGAAATATATATTAATTTCGTATATATTATGAAATAGCATAAAAATCATTCAAAACCATCCAAAATATATATTAATTTAATATAAAAAAAACAATTTTAAAAATATTTTAAAATACAGGCTGTTTGTTGAGTGAAAATTACAACTACCAATAAAAATATTTTATAAGAAGGATATTTATCAAGACTGTACAAAGAAGGGTGCTTCTTGTGTATGTGACATGTCATGTTTATCATGTTTTCCAAAAACGTACATTAAGAAAACGACAACATTTATCATTCATGTCAATTTCTTTTTTCTTTTTTTTATTGAATTTGGCTTAAGATCTTTTAATTTGGTAGTCAATGTTGACAAATTAAGATTCTTGAATAAATCCGTCTAATTTGATTAATTAAACACAATAGGTATATATATATATTGCCTTGTGGTAAAATATTCTCGAGCCAATCATGAGTTACGTAGATTATATTGTTCTCAATTTATCGAGATGACATAACATATTAAAATATGTGTATATATATTTTTTTAGATTAATTTAAAATTTAAAATAATAGTTATTATCTACAAACTAAAACAACTGATTTATTAATGTTATCACTCATTTATCGAGATGTAAACAAAAATTCACATTTAGATTAACGCATTCAAAGTTTCTTTTGTTCTCACCATCATATTCCTTAAGTTCAACTCATTTATCGAGCAAAATCATTAACAAATGACCACATGAGCCAACACTTGAAGGATTATATTAACATAAATTCACTATTATTGACTTGTTAAAGGGTTTGAAATTTAAAAAGTTTAATTTTATTTGTTAAAAATTAATTTTTTTTTATATATTTTGGATCGTTTTGATGCACTGATTTCAAAACACTTTGAAAAATAAACATAATTACACCCCCAAACAGATCCTGGTGTAAAATCCTTGTCATCAAGGGCCTTTGGCAACCTATTTATCTACCAAATGACATCATCTTTTGCACAAGAATAGACATAAGGCTTAAATATTAGACCACATCTCATTAGCCATTGGTGCAAACCCAAAGGGATATCTCTCTCTCAATTAAAAAAATATGCA
>Ga0307515_10007523_pt1 | contig 21519 bp, 21 predicted proteins | sample 17_EM_MG_FD_194513 | JGI IMG/M metagenome (GOLD analysis project Ga0307515, IMG submission 194513) | Populus trichocarpa ectomycorrhiza microbial communities from riparian zone in the Pacific Northwest, United States - 17_EM | ecosystem: Host-associated > Plants > Roots > Unclassified | place...
CGTCAAAGTGCCAGCCTCGTTCAGTTCAAGGATGCGCAGTTCACGGCCTGCAGGAGTGGCTACAGCCTCGCGAAGCGTGTCGACACGAGTTTCAAAGCACGAAAGTATCGCTTCTGCAAGCGCGATGGAGCGCAAGTTGGCCCCACAAGCCAAGCACTGCTCGCCCTGTTGGCGATCGACGTAGTCGGCTTCGGCGCGCGAAATCTGCCATTCATCGATGAGCCCCTGCCAGAGGATGGCTCGGGAAGAAAACGCTTGGCCGCCGCAAACAGTGCATCGCATCGTGGGTGTCGTCATGGGGAAAAGCGCAGAGCGTATATCAACCGGTGGGCTGCCAAAGCAATCGTCGGCGCCTGAGAAGAGAGGATTCCTTAAGTCAGTATCCTAGCGAGCCAACGAAAGGGAGTCATGATTCTCCACGAACAAGTGTTCGTCAGATCTGCGAGCTCGCGTCTGGCGTCGGCAACACTGGCACTTGCCTGCGTCAATGCGTTCTCGGCCGCACTCACCCGGCTCATGCTCTCGTCGAGTCGCTGCTGCAACTGGTCGCGTTCTAACGCCTGTTGTTCCCGTTCAGCATTGAGGCTCAGTGCCCATGCGCTGCGTTCGTCAAACTCCGCTTGAAGCTTCAGATGCCTCGCAGATAGCTCCTTGTGCTCCAGATCCAACCCCGACGCCCAGTGCATCACGTGCTGCTGGCCCGTGTACAGATCATTGCTGCTTTCGATGAAAAGATTGGGCCTGAAATCCGGCAATAGATCATCGCTGGCGGCGCAGACCGCGACAAAGTACATGTTCTGTTCGAAAGGGGACGTCAGGGCCAGCGCCTGATCCTTCTCCATGAGGAGCGCGTCATATTGAGCCGCAGGTTTGTCGAGCGGAAGCAATGCCGACGCAGTCAGGAAGCGCTGACCGAAGTAGCGCGTGGCACCGAAGTGCCGTCGCAGCAGTTGCTCCAGTTCGTCGAAGTAGAGCTCCTTGACATGGAATTCGTTGACGTAGTTCCGATCGTCCGAATAGACCTTCTTGTTTGGCGACGAGATGACCAATGCACCGGTGGGCTTGAGCACACGCCGCAATTCGGCCAGCATCTGCTCCTGCTCCGCGAGATGTTCCAGCGTCTCGAAAGACACCACAACGTCGAAGCTCGCGTCGTGCGCAGGGATGTGCGTCGCCCTGCCTTGCGCGAAGCGCAGGTTGGCATGCCCCGAATATTTGCGGCTTGCGTGATCGACGGCATCCTGCGAGATGTCGACCCCGATGACCGACTGCGCGACTCGCGCGAGCAACGCCGATCCATAGCCTTCTCCGCAAGCGATGTCCAGCACTGCCTTGCCGCTGCAAAGAGACTGAGCCCAAGAGTACCGGTGCATGTGCTCATACCGGATCTCACCGCTCTCCGTAGGGATGAATCTCTCGCCCGTAAAGTCAAGCATTGCAGTTATTTCTCGATGCGATTATTTAGTTGAACACTTCAGCCGATCGAAATGCAGCAGCCGCCGCATCCTTCGCCGATAACTGGGGATCGCCGCCGACGTCCGGCCAGCGGATGTCCAACACGGGGTCGTTCCAGACGATCGCGCGCTCATAGTTCGGCGCGTAATAGCTGGTCGTCTTGTACACGAAGTCCGCGGATTCGCTCAGCACGAGAAAAGCGTGCGCAAAGCCTGCCGGCACCCACAGCTGCTTATGGTTGTCCTCGCTGAGTTCGACCCCAACCCATTGCCCGAACGTGGGCGACGACTGGCGGATGTCCACCGCAACGTCGAACACCGCTCCGCGAATCGCTCGGACGAGCTTGCCTTGAGGCTGCTCGATCTGATAGTGCAATCCACGGAGCACGCCCTTGAGCGAGCGCGAATGATTGTCCTGAACAAAGTCGACATGCTCACCCACCGCTTCGTCGAAAGCCTTCTGATTGAAGCTTTCCAGGAAAAACCCGCGCGCGTCGCCGAACACCTTGGGCTCGATGACCAGCACGTCAGGAATCGATGTTGGTGCGACTTTCATGAGCGAACCTCTTCGGCCAGCAAATGATTGAGGTACTTCCCATACCCACTCTTCTCCAACGGCGCAGCCAGCTTCGCCAACTGCTCGGTGCTGATGAACCCGCGCCGCCACGCCACCTCTTCGGGGCACGCGATCTTCAGCCCCTGTCGATGCTCCAGCGTCGCGATGAACTGCCCGGCCTCGAGCAGGCTGTCGTGCGTGCCCGTGTCCAGCCACGCGTACCCGCGCTGCATGATCTGCACGTTGAGCTTGCCGAGGTCCAGGTAGGCCTGGTTGACGGCGGTGATCTCCAACTCGCCGCGCGCGCTCGGCGTCACGGCGCGGGCGATGTCGATGACCTGGTTGTCGTAGAAATAGAGTCCCGTCACCGCATAGCTGCTCTTGGGCTTGAGGGGCTTTTCCTCAATGCTGCTGGCTTTGCCCTTGGCATCGAAAGCGACGACGCCGTAGCGCTCCGGATCGTGCACATGGTAGGCAAACACGGTCGCGCCTGTCTGCTTGGCATCGGCGTCGGTGAGCAGATGTTCGAAATCGTGGCCGTAGAAGATGTTGTCGCCCAGCACCAGCGCGCTGGGCGCATTGCCCACGAACTTGTCGCCAATGATGAAGGCTTGCGCCAGCCCGTCGGGGCTGGGTTGCACCGCGTACTGCAGGTTGATGCCCCATTGGCTGCCGTCGCCCAGCAGCTGCTGGAAGCGCGGCGTGTCCTGCGGCGTGCTGATGATCAGGATGTCGCGCATGCCTCCGAGCATCAGCGTGCTCAGCGGGTAGTAGATCATCGGCTTGTCGTACACCGGCAGCAGTTGCTTGCTCAGCGCCAGGGTGGCCGGGTGCAGGCGGGTGCCGGAGCCGCCGGCGAGGATGATGCCTTTGCGTTGCGTCATGTGTTCTCTTGGGGTCGTGAATCAGAGCGTCTCGCGCAGCATGCGTGCGACGCCGGTCTGCCAGTGCGGCAGGCTGAGGCCGAAGGTCGCTTGCAGCTTGGCCGTGTTCAGGCGCGAGTTGTGCGGCCGTGTCGCCGGCGTCGGAAAGGCGCTGGTCGGCACCGGATCGACTTCGGCCGGCGATGCCTTGAGCTCGACGCCCGCCGCCTCCGCCTGCTCGAGCACGAAACGCGCATAGCCGTGCCAGGTGGTCTCTCCGCCGGCCACCAGGTGGTAGAGGCCGGCCTTGCCCGGATCGCGCAGCGTGTCGCGGATCGCGTGGGCCGTGACGTCGGCCAGCAGCTCGGCGCCGGTCGGCGCACCGAACTGGTCGTCGATGACGGTGAGCCGCTCGCGCTCCTTGGCCAAGCGCAACATGGTCTTCGCGAAATTGCCGCCGCGCGCTGCGTAGACCCAGCTGGTTCTGAAGATCAGGTGACGGGTGCAATGCGCTGCCACCAATTGCTCGCCCTCGAGCTTGGTGCGGCCATACACGCTGAGCGGGCCGGTGGCATCGGTCTCCTGCCACGGCGTGCTGCCGCTGCCATCGAAAACGTAGTCGGTCGAGTAGTGGACCATCAGCGCGCCGATCCGTTGCGCGGCTTGCGCGACCACGCCGGGCGAGGTCGCGTTCAGCTTGCGCGCGAACTCGACTTCGCTTTCGGCCTTGTCGACCGCCGTGTGCGCGGCGGCATTCACGATCACGTCGGGCCGCACCTTGAGGACGGTCTCGGCCAGTTCCTCGGGCCGGCTGAAGTCGGCATGCAGGTCAGTGCTGTCGAAGTCGAGCGCCACCAGTTCGCCGAGCGGCGCCAGGCTGCGCTGCAGCTCCCAGCCCACCTGCCCTCCCTTGCCCAGCAGCAGCAGCTTCATGCCGCCGCCTTTGCGGGCGCGCTGTCGTAGTGCTTCTGCACCCAATCGCGGTACGCGCCGCTTTGGACGTTGCGCACCCATTCGCCATTGGCCAGATACCACTCGACGGTCTTGCGGATGCCGGTGTCGAAGGTCTCGGCCGGCTTCCAGCCCAGTTCGCGTTCGAGCTTGCGCGCGTCGATGGCATAGCGGCGATCGTGGCCGGGACGGTCGGTCACGTAGCTGATCTGTTCGCGGTAGCTCTTGCCGTCGGCGCGCGGGCGCAACTCGTCGAGCAGCGCGCACACGGTGTTGACGATCTCGATGTTGGGCTTCTCGTTCCAGCCGCCGACGTTGTAGGTTTCGCCGAGCCGGCCGGCCTCCAGCACGCGCCGGATCGCGCTGCAGTGGTCCTTGACGTAGAGCCAGTCGCGCACCTGCATGCCGTCGCCATACACCGGCAGCGGCTTGGCCTCGAGCGCGTTGACGATCATCAACGGGATGAGCTTCTCGGGGAAATGAAAAGGCCCGTAGTTGTTCGAGCAGTTGGTGGTGAGCACCGGCAGCTTGTAGGTGTGATGCCAGGCGCGCACCAGATGGTCGCTGGCGGCCTTGCTGGCCGAGTAGGGGCTGTTGGGCTCGTACTTGTTGTCTTCGGTGAAGGCGGGATCGGTGGCCGAGAGCGAGCCATAGACCTCGTCGGTCGAGACGTGCAGAAAGCGGAACGCCGTTTTCTGCTCGGCCGGCAATGCATTCCAGTAGCCGCGCACGGATTCGAGCAGGCGGAAGGTGCCGAGCACATTGGTCTGCACGAAATCCTCGGGGCCGTGGATCGAGCGGTCCACATGCGATTCGGCTGCGAAGTTGAGCACGGCGCGCGGCTTGTGCTCGGCCAGCAGCCGGTCGACCAATGCGCTGTCGCCGATGTCGCCCTGCACGAACACATGTTTCGGATTGTTCTTGAGCGAAGCCAGCGTTTCGAGATTGCCGGCATAGGTCAGCTTGTCGAGATTGACGACCGCTTCGTCGCCTTGCGCGATCCAGTCGAGCACGAAATTGGCGCCGATGAAGCCGGCGCCGCCGGTAACCAGAATCATGTGATCCCCTGCTATGAACTAAAACGCCGCCTTCGGTCGGCAACCGCGGATTATCCCATTGCGAAATGGGGAGGGTCCGGGCCCTCTGCAGGCGCGTAGCGCGTCATCCCTCGCGGTCGCCCATCTTTCGGTTAACCCCCGGTAAAGCCCGGAACTCCTCGATCTAGGGCGACTCCGTGGTTCTGGCCACCGAGGTAACGAATGACTGCTGCTGCACGCTTCCGCGAAATAGTCTTCATGGACGATTTCTTCCGCTCGTCCGCCAACACGCTGCAGTCGCATCCCTCCAACCGCCGATTCCTTTCCCAGGCATTCGGCCTGCCGGCCAAGCGCCTGGACATCCCGTGCCGGGAGATGTTTGCCCGCTCCGACGGCGGCGAACTCGACGTCGCAGCCATGATGGATGTCCTGTCCCTGCCCCGTCGCCCGGAGGGTTGGGCGAAGGCCAGCGTGGCAGATCTCCGTCCCTTGACGGAGGCGGGCCTGCTGCCGCGGTTCAACCCGGACATGCTGGTGATCGGCTGGGGCCTGCCGCCGTCGCTCATGCACAGCATCGACTTTGGCGGCGCATCGTTCATCGATCTCGAGATTGAGCCGATCCGCTTTGCTTCGCATCTGGCGTTCTGTGCGCGCACCAACGACCGCCTGATCGAAACGGCGCTCGCAGCCTGGCGCATCGACGAGGAAGCCTGCTGGAACGAGGCGGCCGTGCTCCAGGGCTACTTCTCGCGCAGAAGCTCCCCATTCCTGTTCGACCGGGACCTCAGCGTCGGCTTGTTCTGCGGGCAAACCGCGATCGACCTGGCATTGGTCAGAGGCGGCGAGATCGCACGTCCGATCGATGTGCTCGAAGACGTGCGCGAGCTGGCGGCGAGCGTGGATCTCCTCGTGATCAAGCCCCATCCGTACGAGCCCGACCCGCGGCACCTCATGCAGCTTGCAGCCCAGATACCCAATGCGGCCTGGACGGACGGGAACATCTACGCGTTGCTGTGCGCGCAAAACCTGAAGTTCATTTGCGGGCTCTCGTCCGGCACGCTGCACGAGGCGACCTACTTCATGAAGCCGTCGCGGCGCCTGATCGCCCCCGACCGGAACAATCGCGGCTGCCTCCCCACCGCCTGTTCGAACTGGATCTCCGTCGGGCCGGGCATCGCGTCCCTGGAAGGGTTGGCAAGGTTCTGCGCAAACCCGGGCGAGCTCGCACCGCGCTCATCCCGCTTTCCCGACGATGCGCTGGATCGCGTGTTCGCGAGCCGCTGGGGATTGGACGCACACAGCTCGGGACTGCCCACCTTGCCCAGGCTGGCGCTCGACCGCGTCCATGAATTTCGCACCGGCCAGGCCGCGACGGCATGGCTCAGCTTTGGTTGGCACGCGCCGGAAGGCACGGGCGTCTGGACTGCGGGCGAACGCGCCTGCATCGTCATTCCGCTCGATGCCGCAACGGACACGACCCACCCGCTGTCCGTGGATATCGAGGGCCTGCTTTTCGTCGGGACCTCCCCGCGCAACCCCCTCGTTCGAGCCTGGGTCAATGGTCAGCGGGCGGACGTTCAGGCGGCGGGAGGCACGACCGGGGAGACCGACGCACGCTTCAAGCTGTCCATTCGATCGGATGACATGGAGAAAGCGCGCGTGCTCGTGATCGAGTTCGACGTCACGGATCCGCAGCGACCTTGCGACTCCGGCCTCGGCAGCGATGACCGGCGCCTGGGGTTCCACTTGCAGCGCCTTGCCGTACGGCCGGACCGTGCGCCGGTTCGGGAGGAAGTCCCTGCGCGCGCCCACCGGACGCCGCGCAGGAGACGCATCGGCCGGCACACCGCCAAGGCGTGGATCGCGGCGATGGCATGCATCGGCGTATTCGGCGCAGCGGTGCTCCAGGCGAACACCAGTGGAGCGGCGGCACCACAGGCGGCGGGCACATCTCGGTGGATCCAGATCAAGCACGCGGCCGCCTCCGGGACGGCGCTGATGCTCGACGATGTTCACCGCCTGCTGCCGCATCGCATCTGACGCAGATGGGCGCCCGGCTCTAAAAGCCACGGGGCCTGTGCCCTACAGTCGAACCGTCCCTATCCGGAGCTCAATCCATGGAAAAGCCAACACCCAAAGCCGAAGAGTCCCCAGCAACCGACCGTATCAAGGACTCTGCGCAGCAGATCTGGCTCGCCGGCCTCGGCGCTTTCGCCAAGATGCAGCAGGAAGGCAGCAAGGCCTTCGAAGCGCTGGTCAAGGATGGCGTGGGGGTGCAGAAGAAGACCCAGCAGGCCGCTGAAGAAACGTTGACGCAGGCCCAGTCCCGGATGGCCGGCTTCGCGAGCGAGTTCGGCACCAAGGCCGCGGGCGGCTGGGGCAAGCTCGAGAACATCTTCGAAGACCGCGTCGCGCGTGCGCTGGAAAAGCTCGGCATGCCTTCGGCCCAGGAAGTGGCGGCGTTGAAGGCGCGGGTCGACGCGCTCGAGGCCCAGCTGCGGCGCGCGGAACCGGCCGCGGCGCCGCACCGCCCGGCACGCAAGACCGCCGCACGCAAGCCGGCCGAAGGCGCAGCGAAGCCTTCGCTGCGACGCAAGGCGGGTGGTGGCGCAAGCTGACGCCGATCCGACCCGTCGCCCGCGGCCAGGGGTCATGGTGCAATAGCCGCCCCCGGCGCCGCGGAGTTGCGCTAGAGTGGCCCCCAAAGAGACAAACCGGGGCTACGTCATGGCCAAGAAGGCGCCACGCCGCACTGCGCAACGCATCCTCGAAGCCGCGCTTGACCTGTTCAACCGCTTCGGGGAGCCGAACGTCTCGACGACGCTGGTGGCGGGCGAACTCAACATCAGCCCCGGCAATCTCTACTATCACTACCCCGCCAAGGACGAGCTGATCAACCGGCTCTACGAGGGCTACGAGACCGAGCTCAACGAGCTGCTGCACGCGAGCGAGGGCGTGCACGATGTCGAGGACGCCTGGTTCTTCATGCACAGCCTGTTCGAGCTGATCTGGCGCTACCGCTTCCTCTACCGCGACCTCAACGACCTGCTGAGCAAGAACCGGCACCTGGAAACGCAGTTCCAGCTGGTGCTCAAGAACAAGGCGCGTGCGATCCGCACCCTGCTGGCCGGCATGAGCCGCGCCGGCCACCTGGACATCGATGCGCGCGAGGTCGACCCGCTGGCCCAGAGCATGGTGGTGGTGCTGACCTACTGGCTCAGCTACGAGTACGTGCGCAACCCGCGCGAGGCACTGGAGCCGGCGCATGCCCAGGGCGCCCTGCTGCGCGGCGCGCACCACACGCTGCACCTGCTCGCACCCTACCTCGCGACGGAGCAACGGCGGCATTTGCTGACACTCAGCAACGCCTATGCCGGCGAAGATCAGCAAGCGGCAACGGTCTGAATCCTCATCCTTCCATCGCATGCCCCCACAGGATCTCCAACCCCTCTCGCTGCTGTCGGCCGGCACCGCGCCCGCAACGGAGCCGTGGACGCTGCTGCCTTACCAGGACACGCCGCGCTTCGATGCCGCAAGCCTGATCGTGCACTGGCCGCGACTGCATGCCGGCCAGGGCCTGCAGCCACCGGCGCCGGGGCCGCTGGCCGAGGGTTGGGCGCTCTATCACAGCGGCGAGTTCGAGCGCGCCGCCGCGATAGGCCTGCGCCACGGCCACGAAGGCCTGGCGCTCGCCAACCAGGCCACGGCCATCTATGCCAACTACCTGGAGCCGCGCGAGTCCGTGCGGCTCGCCTTGTTCAGGCAGGTGATCGAACGCGCCGGCACGCAGGCCACCGTCGAGCCCGACAACTGCCAGGCACTCTATTGGCAGGCCTATGCGCTGGGACGCTACAGCCAGGGCATCAGCGTGGCGCGTGCGCTGGCGCAGGGCCTGGGCGGCAAGGTCAAGGGCGCACTCGAACGCGTGATCGCGCTGCAGCCGAACCACGCCGACGCGCACATCGCATTGGCGGCGTTCCATGCAGAGGTCATCGACAAGGTTGGTGCCCTGGTGGGCCGCATGACCTACGGCGTGCGCGCCGAAACCGCCATCGAGCTCTTCGAGCGCGGGCTGGCGCTGAACCCCCACTCGGCCATCGCGCTGATGGAATACGCCCGCGGGCTCTTGATGCTGCAGGGCGACGCGCACTTGGCCGAAGCCACGCGGCTCTATGAGAAGGCCGCCGCCCTGGAGCCGGCCGACGCGCGCGAGCGGCTCGATGTGGAGCTGGCGCGCGCCGGGTTGTCGGACTGATCTTTTGTCGACGGTGGCGTCACTTAAGATGCGCCTCTTCCTTGCAATCCGCCTGCCGCCATGTCCGACCTGAACGCGCTGTTCGAAGCCGCCCAAGCCAATTCCAAACTGCTCGCCGAGCGCCCGGACAACCCGACGCTGCTCAAGATCTACGGCCTGTTCAAGCAGGCCACGGCGGGCGACAACAGCGAGAAGAAGCCCAGCTTCAGCGACATCGTCGCGCGCGCCAAGTGGGACGCGTGGACGGCCAGGAAGGGCCTTGGCGCCGACGACGCCAAGCAGCAGTACATCGACCTCATCGAGTCCTTGCGCTGAGCGCGGTGCCGGCGCCTCAGCGCCAGTCCTTGTCGTTGTAGGCGTCGTCGTCTTCGGCTTCGGCTTGGCTGGTGCCAAGCAACGTGTCGAGGTTCTGCTTCAAGCGCTGTTCGATCTGCTCGCTGAAGCTGCCGTACAGGAAGCCCAGCGTCGCGTGCAGCTTGAACGTGTCGGCGCTGACTTCGACGTTGCCGTCGATGCCCGGTCGCGTGAACTGGGCGATGTCGCAGGTCTCGCCTTCGGCATAGCTGCATTCCAGGCCGTAGTCCTGCTCGACCTGCTGCATCCATTGGCGCGCCACCTCGCGGGCGGCGGCGATTCCCAGCGTGTGGCTGCGTTCGATGTGGATGTCAGGCACCGCGGCCTCCCTTGTCGTGGTTGTGGGGTTCTTGCATCTGTGCGCGCGCGGTCGGCAAGGCCGTGCCGTTCCTGAGGGCCTGCTCGCGCCCTTCCTTGGGCAGCGCGGCGAGGCGCTTGACGGCCGTGTAGAAGCGCGGCCAGTCGCGACCCTCGCGCTCGAACAAGGCTTCGAAGCCGGGCACCAGTTCGTCGTAGGCGGCCTGGGCGCCGAACAGCGCATTGTTGGCACGCGCCACCCAGGCGTCGTAGGCGCCCTGCCGCGGGCCGGTCCAGCCGGCGCGGAGCACGGCATAGCGCTGGCGGAAGTCGTCCATCGCGGCCTTCTTCATCGCGTCGACGGCCGGCCAGTCCTGCGCTTCTGCTTCCTTCGACGCATAGATGGCGGACAGCGCGCGGCGCGTGTCGGCGGTCAACGCGCGGAACTGCTGGCGCCGCGCATCGAACATCGCGTACTCGAGCCGCGCCGGCTCGCCTGCCTGGGTCTGCAGCCAGCGCGCGCCGCCGATGCGCTCCACCGCGGTGGCAAAGGATTCGTTGAACATCGTGTCGCCCGGCACGTAGAGCACCTGGTGCGCCAGCTCGTGGAACACGATGCGCGCCAGCTCGCCTTCGGGGTAGCCGATGAAGGTGGAGAGCAGCGGATCGCCGCCGGCCCAGTTCATCCAGCCGAGCGTCGAATAGGCCGGCACCGGATAGACGGCCGCCTCCAGTCCCTGCGCGCTCTGGGCGGCGGCTTCGGACCTGGCCTCGGCCTCGTCGTAGTAGCCGCGATAGCCGACACAGCCCGCAACCGGGAAGCACCACGTCTTGAGCGTGAGCGAATGCGGCGGCGCGGCCACCACGTTCCAGATCGCAGCCGGACGGTGCAGGTCGGCATAGGCCTTGTAGCTCGGGTTGTCGGGCAGGCCGAGCTCGGTCACGGCAAAGCGGCGGATGCGCTGCGTGAGTTCGAGCTTGGCCTTGAGCGCATCGGACGCGGCCGGGTCCTTGAGCCACTCCGGCACCGGACGCGCCGCGCGCATCAGGCCCAGATGGCCGCTGGCCGACTGCCAGTAGTAGCCGAGGTCGGCGCAGCCGGCGAGGCCGAGCAAGGCCGCCGCCGCGAAGACCGCGCGCTTGCCGCTCACGCGCGCCCCTCAGGCATCGGCTTCCACCTCGACGAGGCAGTCATAAAAAGTCGGACCGCGCCCGATGTCGGTCAGCTGCTGGCTCGTGAGCTGGTTGACGTTGGTGCCGTCCAGGCCGAGCTTGCGCCACCAGATGCCGAGCCCATGCACCACGCCGGGCCTGGCGCGGCGCGAGACCTCGGCGCGGCAGCGGTACTCGCCGCGCCGGTTGAACACGCGCACCGTGGCGCCGTCGACGATGCCGCGCGCAGCCGCATCGGTTTCGTGGATCTCGAGCAGCGGCTCGCCCTCGATCGATCGCAGGCTTTTCACATTGACGAAGCTCGAATTGAGAAAGTTGCGCGCCGGCGGCGAGATCATGGCCAGCGGGAATTCGGTCGAGCTGCCGGCGGGTTCGTAGTTGGGCACGTGGTTGGGCAGGCCGTCCTGGCCCATGGCGGCGAGCCGGGCACTGAAGAACTCGCAGCGGCCCGACGGCGTCGGGAAATGGCCTTCAGCGAACGGCGCATCGGGCAGCTTCAGGCTGGTGAAGCCCTGCGCCTGCAGCTGGTCGAAGTCGATCGCGCCGGGCGCAAAGGCGCTGCGGCACAAGGTCTCGTCGTCGTCCGAGAAGCAGGGCTCGTCGAAACCCATGCGCCGTGCGAGTTCGCGAAACACCCAGGCGTTGCTGCGCGCCTCGCCGCGCGGCGCCACCGCCGGCTGGTTCAAGAGGACGTCGGTGTGGCCGTAGCTGGTGTGGATGTCCCAGTGCTCGAGCTGCGTGGTGGCCGGCAGCACATAGTCGGCGTAGTCGGCCGTGTCGGTCTGGAACTGTTCGAGCACCACGGTGAAGAGATCTTCGCGCGCAAAGCCCGCCACCACCTTGCCCGATTCCGGCGCGACCGCCACCGGGTTGCTGTTGTAGACCACCAGCGCATGGATCGGCTTGTCGGCGTCGAGCAGCGCATCGCCGATCGCGCTCATGTTGATGGTGCGCGGGCGCCGGCCGGCCAGCAGGTCGGGGCGCTGCAGCGCAGCGCGATCAACGGGGAACAGGCCAGAACTGCTGAGCAGAAGTCCGCCGGCCCGCTCCCGCCAGGCGCCGACCAGCGCCGGCAGGCAGGCGATGGCGCGCGCCGCGTTGCCGCCGCCGCGCACGCGCTGCATGCCGTAGTTGAGCCGGATCGCCGCCGGCCTGGTGGTTGCGTAGGCGCGCGCGAGTGCCGCGATCTGCGCCTCCGGCACGCCGCAGACGGCGGCTGCGCGCGAGGGCGGCCATTGCAGGGCGCGCTCGCGCAACTGCTCCCATCCGAGGGTGTGCTGCGCGATGTAGTCATGGTCGAGCCAGTCGTTGACGATCAGCTCGTGCATCAGCGCCAGGGCGAGCGCTGCATCGGTGCCCGGCAAGAGCGCGATGTGCTCGTCGCACTTGTCGGCGGTCTCGGTCTTGCGGGGATCGATGCACACCAGCCGCGCGCCGGCGCGCCTGGCCGCCTGCGCGTGGCGCCAGAAATGCAGGTTGCTCGCGATCGAGTTGCTGCCCCAGATCAGGATCAGCTTGGCTTCGGCAAAAAACTGGACCCGCATGCCGACCTTGCCACCCAAAGTAAAACCTAAGGCCTCACCCCCTGCGGTGGAACAGATCGTGCGATCCAGCAGCGACGCACCGAGCTTGTGAAAAAAACGACGGTCCATCGATTCGCCCTGCACCAGACCCATCGTTCCGGCATAGCTATAGGGCACAATCGTTTCCGGATTGTTACGCTTTAGTTCGTTTAAACGTGCGGCGATGTCGGTCAGGGCGACGTCCCACGACACGGCTTCGAAGCGGCCGCTGCCTTTGGGTCCGATGCGCCTCAAGGGCCGAACGAGCCGCTCGGCGTGGTCGTTGCGTTCGATGTAGCGCGAGACCTTGGTGCAGAGCACGCCGCCGGTGTGCGGATGCGCGGGGTTGCCTTGCAGCTTGACGGCGACGCCGTCCTGCACGGTGGTCACGAGCGCACAGGTGTCGGGGCAGTCATGCGGGCAGGCGCCGCGCACCTGGATCGAAGAAGTCATGGGGGGGCCGGGGACAAAAGCATTCAGTCGAGTCTAAGTTCTGCGCCGAAGATGCGCTGAGGGGTTTTCACGATGATCAATCGCAGGCACTTTTCGGTCGCGGCGGGCGCTGCGGCGCTGGGCGGCTTTCACCTCGCGCGGGCGCAAAGCGAAACGCCGATCGTGCTCGGCCAGTCGGCCCCGTTCACAGGGCCGGCCGCGCAGCTCGGCATCCAGTTCTACGAAGGCGCCAAGCTCTACCTCGAGCAGTACAACGCGCAGCCCGGCCGCCGCGACGTCCAGATCAAGTTTCTCGACGACGGCTACGAACCCGAGCGCTGCGCTGCCAACACCAAGAAGCTGATCGACGAAGAGGTTTTCGCGCTCTTCGGCTACATCGGCACGCCCACCAGCCTGGCGGCGCTGCCGCTGGCCGTGGGCGCGAAGGTCCCGTTCATTGCACCCTTCACCGGGGCGATGGCGCTGCGCGAGCCCTTCCACAAGAACGTGTTTCATCTGCGCGCCTCGTACAACGACGAGACCGCGGTGATCGTGAAGCAGCTCACCCACCTGGGCCTGAAGAAGATCGCGGTCTTCTACCAGAACGACGCCTATGGCAAGGCGGGCCTCGACGGCACGACCCTCGCGCTGTCGGAGCTGGGGCTCAAGCCCGCGGCGCTCGCGACGGTCGAGCGCAACTCGGTGGACGTGGCCGCGGCAGTCAAGGCCATCGTGGCCGCGAAGCCGGATGCCGTGGTCCAGGTCAGCGCCTACAAGTCCTGCGCCGCCTTCATCCGCGAGGCGCGCAAGGCGGGCTACGGCGGGACTTTCTTCAACGTGTCCTTCGTCGGCACGCAGGCGCTGGCCGACGAGCTCGGCAAGGACGGCGCCGGCGTGGTCGTGACGCAGGTGGTGCCCTCGCCCTACAGCCCGGCCAACGCCATCACGCGCGAGTTCACCGAGGCTGCGCGCAAGACCGGCGGCGCCACCAAGGCCAATTTCTCCAGCATGGAGGGCTATCTGGCTGCGAAGGTGCTGACCGAAGGCCTGCGCCGCGCGCCGGGCAAGCTCACGCGCGACGGGCTGGTCGCCGGCCTGGAGACCATCGACCGGCAGCAGTTCGGCGGCTTCGAAGTCTCGTTCTCGCCGCGCAATCACGTGGCATCGAAGTTCGTGGAACTGTCAATGATCACGGGGGACGGGCGGATCCGGACCTGAGTCCGCACCGGCTCAGGACGCCAACCCGTCCGCGGCCTGGAACATCGCCTGCCGCGCCTGGCTGATGACCTGCCCGCGCCAGGCATCCGTGTCCGTGTAGAAGGTCTCGCGCATCTGCGTCCGGATGGCGTCCGCCTGTTCGGCCGGCGCCTCCGGATGCTTGTGCAGCCAGTGGTCGGCCCGCAGCGCCTGCGTCACCTCCAGCATCGGCAGGGTGCCGTACTCCAGCGCGATGCATGTGTGCTCGGCCTGCGGGCATTCGTCGTCGAGCGAATAGCACATCAGACCGGTCAGGAAGGCCGAGGTGGACGAGCCGTCGTACATCGAGGTCACCGGCGCCGCCGGGGTGCCCCACCACCCGTTGGCGCGTGCATAGGCCGTCTTGTCGTCACGTCCGGCGAAGATGCGCTCGCCGATGCCGTTGGGCCCGAGGCCGGTGTGGAAATCGATCCAGGCCATGCGCTTCGCGCCGCGGGCGTGCGTGCGCAGCACTTCGCGCACGGTGCCATTGCTCCAGGTGGGCGCGCTGCCGCCGAAGAACAGGCCGTCGGCGAACTGGTACTGGCCGCGCGTCACGGCGGCCTGGTAGAGGCCCAGCCCTTCGCGCGCGATGAGGCCGTCGATCTCGGCCTGGTTGGCCGGCGTCGGCGGCCATTCGTCGGGCAGGAGCAGCGGATTCAGCCTGGCATAGGCCTCGTTGACGGGCAGCGGCTGCGAGAAGTCGAGGAAGTTGCGGTTCAGGTCGACGTTCTCGTGCGTCACGCGCCGGCTGTGCGAAAAGCCGTGCGGGTTGAGCGCATGCACATACAGCACGGCGACGCCCTGGGCGCGCGCCTTCTCGCGCCACTCGGCATCGTGCAGCGCGAAGGCCTGCACGCCGCTGCCGCAATGGCCTTCGACGCCGTGGCAGGCGCTGCTCAGGATCAACAGGCGCTCCGGATTCGGGTCGCCGTCCAGCGCCACGTCCATCGCGAGTTCCTCGCCGTCGCGTCCCTTCAGCGGATGCACATGGGACTGCACGGCCAACCCCGCGCTCGCACAGCCTTGCAGGAACTTCTGGCGCGCCTGGGCGTAACGGGGTGCGAATGCCTCGCCGACGCCGATCATGCGGCCGCCCCAGCAGGTGCCTTCGGCCCCTGGAGGAACTCTTCGGCCAGCCGGACCCAGCAGGTCGCGCCCAGCGGGATCAAATCGTCGTTGAAGTCGTAGCTCGCGTTGTGCAGCATGCAGGGACCGCCGCCATGGTGCGTGTCGCGGTGGCTGCCGTCGCCGTTGCCGATGAAGGCGTAGGCACCGGGCTTGGCCAGCAGCATGAAGGCGAAGTCTTCGGCCGTCATGGCGGGCTCCTGCACCAGCACGTTGTCCGCGCCGACGATGCCGGCCATCACGCCGCGCGCGAAATTGGCTTCGTCGGCGGAGTTGATGGTGGGCGGGTAGTTGCGGTGGAAATGGAAGTCGCACTGCGCGTCGTGCGCCGCGCTCACGTGCTCGGCAATCTTCTGCATGCGCGCCTCGATCAAGTCGAGCACCTCGAGCGTGAAGGTGCGCACCGTGCCCCTGAGTTCGCAGCTGTCGGGAATCACGTTGCTGGCCTCGCCCGCGTGGATCATCGTGACCGATATCACGCCCGAGTCGGTCGGCTTCTTGTTGCGCGTAATGATGGTCTGGAAGGCCTGCACCATCTCGCAGGCCACCGGCACCGGGTCGATGCCGGTGTGCGGCAGGGCCGCATGGCCGCCCTTGCCGCGGATGGTGATGGTGAATTCGTTGCTCGAAGCCATCGCGGGGCCGGGGCTGACCGCGAACTGACCGGCCTTCATGCCCGGCCAGTTGTGCATGCCGAACACGGCGTCCATCGGGAATTGCTCGAAGAGCCCTTCCTTCACCATCTCGCGCGCGCCGCCGCCGCCCTCCTCCGCGGGCTGGAAGATCAGGTAGACCGTGCCGTCGAAGTTGCGGTTTTTCGCCAGGTGCTGCGCCGCCGCCAGCAGCATGGCCGTGTGGCCGTCATGGCCGCAAGCGTGCATCTTGCCGGCATGCTTGCTGGCATGCGCGAAGGTGTTGAGCTCGGTGACCGGCAGCGCATCCATGTCGGCGCGCAGGCCGACCGCACGCGGACTCGTACCGTTCTTGACGATGCCGACCACGCCGGTGGTGCCAAGGCCGCGGTGGATCGGAATCCCCCATTCGGTGAGCTTGGCCGCCACCACGTCGGCGGTGCGCACTTCGTGAAAACAAAGCTCGGGATGGGCATGCAAGTCACGTCGGACCGCGGCGATGCCGGCCGCCTGGGTGACGAGGGAATCGATGAGTTTCATGGGCAGAGTCTAGACTTTCGGGCCTTCGGACCCAAGCCAGCATATGCCCTCAGCTCACAACGTGCCGGCCATCAGCTTCCAGGGGTGCGCCTCGGCCACCATCACGCGGTCGCGCACGGCCGGGTCGGCTTCGAAGAGGGCCTGGGCCTCGGCAATGCCGGCCGCGTCGACCACGATCATGCCGCCGCAGTTGTCGACGAAGGGCCCGCCGAGCTTCAGCGTGCCGGCAGCGGCCAGGCGCTTCATGTAGGCCAGGTGCGGCTGCAGCGGCTGCTCGAAGACCGTCTTGCCCTCGATCCAGGCGGGGCCGCGGCGGTAGTAAATGACGAAGGGTTGATTCATGATGCATCCTGTTCGGTCAAAGGGATGCACGCACTCTAGGCAGCCGCGGGCCGATCCGAAACTCGCTTTCCGCTCACATTCCAGCAGCGACCTCTTCATGACCGACCTCCGAACGCGCCGCAACCCGAGTCAGGGACGCGCGCAGCACACCGTCGCCGCGATCTTCGAGGCCACCGGCATGCTGGCGGCGGAAGAAGGCGGGGAAGCGCTGACCACCAACCGCATTGCCGAACGCGCCGGCGTCTCGATCGGCACGCTCTACCAGTACTTTCCGACCAAGGAGGCGATCGTCGAGGCGATGGTCAAGGAGGAACGCGCCCGGGTCATGCGCGAGCTCGATGCCCTGCTCGGCCGCATCGGCGAGCCCGGCTGGCCGCCGGAAGCCGTGCTGCGCGAGTTCGTGCGCGTCTACCTGGGCGCCTTCGCGAGCGCCGATCCGGGCCGGCGCGCGCTCGTCAAGCTGGCCTGGCGCACCGACCACCTCGACTCGGCGGTGCAGTCGCTGCGCGAAGCCGGCGAGCGCATCGCCCTGCACCTGCAGCGCATCGCGCACCCGGCCATGCGCCCGCCCACGCCCGCGCAGGCCTTCGTGCTGACCCGCGCGCTGATGGGCACGGTGCGCGCCGCGGTGCTCGAAGACTCGCCGGTGCTCGGCAGCAGCGAGTTCGAGGCCGAACTCGTGCGCATGTGCTGGGCGCTGCTGGCGGCGGAGTGACGCCGGCAGCCCGTGCTCAGCGTCCCGCTTCCTTGAGCCAGGCCGTGCGCGCTGCCAGTGCCGTATCGGTGAAGTCGGTGAACACGCCGTCCACCCCCAGCCGGTAGAAAACCAGGTACTCGTTCTTGCCGTCGCCCTTGTAGTCGATCGCCAGCCGGCGCGACTCGTTGCGGAAGGTGAAGGGGTGAACGAAGAGGCCCGCCTTGTGCGCATCGGCGATCAGGCTGGTCGGCGCCATGGAGGTCGCGTCCGCATCGTTGATCTTGCCGTCGCGGTTGATGTCCACCGGCTTGCCGTCGGCGCCGATGGTGCCCTTGATGCTCACGATGTAGCGCTTCCACGGGCCGATGCCGTCGGCATAGGTCTTGATCTCTGCCAAGCCCGCAGGCGTCACCATGACGTCGAAGTTGCGCTTGTCGCCGGCCTTGGTCCACTCGTAGGGCCGATCGACCGGCACTGCGTAGGTCATGGCGCCGGTCTTCATGTCGATGCCGTCGCCGTCGATCAGCTGGATCAGCCGCGTCTTCAGGCCCTTGCTCTTCATGTACTTGAGGCTGCCCGGCTCGAAGGACTGCACCAGCACCGGCGCAGTGCGGCTGTTCCAGCCCGCGGCCTCGAGCATGGCGATCAGCTTGTCTTCCATCGGCATCCCGAGGTCGCGGAAGTAGGTCGGGTTCTTGGTTTCGGGATAGATGCCGATGGTGCGGCCGGTCTCGCGCGACTTGGCCTTGGCCAGTTCGATCACCTCCTGGAAGGTCGGGATCTTGTATTGCCCGTTGAACTGCTGCGGCCGCTCGGCGTCGGTCGAGATGGCGCCGAGGCGCTTGATCTCGGCCAGCGTGAAGTCGTCGCTGAACCAGCCGGTCTGGGTCTCGCCGTCGACCTGGATGGTCTTCTTGCGTGCTGCGAACTCGGCGTGCTTGGCCACATCGGTGCTGATCGCGAGGTTGGGGTCGTGGCGCGTGATCAGCACGCCGTCCTTGGTCGAGACCAGGTCCATCTCGATCATGTCGGCGCCGAGTTCGATCGCGCGGGCGTAAGCCTCCAGCGTTTCCTCCGGGATGTAGCCCGAGGCGCCGCGGTGCGCCACCACCAGCGGCTGCTGGCCGTCGAGCGTGGGCAGCCGGCCCGAGGGGCCGGTGCCGGGCAGGCCGCAGGCCGCGAGGCCGAGGGCGGCGCCGGCCGCCAGTGCGGCCTTTGCGATTCTGAACTGCGTCATGATTTCTTCTCCATCAGGTTTGAAAAAAACAGCAGCCTACTCGCTCCCGATGACAGTCTTCTCCGACTTCCCGGACAATGGTTCGCATGGCCTACCCGCTTTCCACTCGCAGCCTCGAACTCGCACAGACGCTGGTGCGCATGAACACCGTGAGCGCCAACAGCAACCTGGAGTTGATCGACTTCGCACGCGATCATCTCGCCGGCCTGGGCGTGCGCAGCCGGCTCACCTACAACGCCGACAAGACCAAGGCCAACCTGTTCGCCACCCTGGGGGCGGGCAAGAAGGCCGGGGTGATCGTTTCCGGCCACACCGACACCGTGCCCTGGGACGGGCAGGAATGGAGCGTCGACCCGCTCTCGGCCATCGTGCAGGACTGGCCGCAGGACGACAACGACAGCGAGGCGGTGCTTGCCGAGCCGCGCCTCTACGGCCGCGGATCGGCCGACATGAAGAGCTTCATCGCGATCGCGCTGGCCAACGCCGAGCGCTTTATCGAGAGCGACTCGCCGTTCGCGGTGCACTTCGCGTTCAGCTATGACGAGGAGGTCGGCTGCTTCGGCGTCAGGGAGCTGATCGCCGACATGAAGGACCAGGGCATCAAGCCGCTGGCCTGCATCGTCGGCGAGCCGACGCTGATGGTGCCGGCCATCGCACACAAGGGCGTCTACCGCTACCGTTGCTGCGTGCGCGGCAAGGAAGCGCATTCCTCGCTCACGCCGCAGTCGGTCAACGCGATCGAGATGGCGGCGCGCGTGGTCGGCAAGCTGCGCGACATGGCCGAGGGCTTCGAGCGCGACGAGCCGCGCTACGCGGGCTTCGACGTGCCCTTCAGCACCGCCAGCGTGGGCCAGTTCCACGGCGGCATTGCCGACAACGTGGTGCCGCGCGACGCCGAGTTCCGCTACGAGTTCCGCAACCTGCCGACCGCCGATGCGCTGCTGATGCAGAAAGAGGTCGCTGCCTTTGCGAGCCGCACCGAAGCGGGCATGCAGAAGATCGCGCCAGACGCCGGTTTCAGCTTCGAGACCATCTGCGAGGTCCCGAGCTTCCTGAGTTCCGCCGAGGATCCCGTGACCCGCCTCGCGCAGCGCCTGGCCCGCGAGTCGCGCACCACTTTGGTCGCCTTCGGCACCGAAGCCGGGATTTTCAAGAACGCCGGCATTCCGACCGTGGTCTGCGGCCCCGGCAGCATCGCCCAGGCGCACCAGCCCGACGAGTACGTGACGCTGGAGCAACTGGCGCGCTGCGAGCAGTTCCTGCGGGGGCTCGCGGCGACGAAGGAAATCCGCTGAAGCGCATTGCCTTCAGCCTGCTCTGTGCTGCCGCACTGCTCTATGCGGTGGCGACGGCGCTCGAAGCGCGGCATCCGGCGTGGAGCTACGTCGCCGCGTTCGCCGAGGCCGCCATGGTCGGCGCGATCGCGGACTGGTTCGCCGTGGTGGCCCTGTTCCGGCATCCGCTGGGCCTGCCGATCCCGCACACCGCGATCATCCCGGCCAACAAGGACCGCATCGGCGCCAAGCTCGCCGGCTTCATCTGCAACAACTTCCTGAGCACGCAGCAGGTGCTGGCCAAGCTCGAACAGTTCGACCCGGCCGCGCGGCTGGCCGGCTGGCTCTCGGCGCCGGCGCATGCGGCGAAGCTCGGCGAGCACCTGGTGGCGGCGGCCCGCTACGGACTCACCGCTTTCGACGACGCGCGCGTGCGCGACTTCCTCGGCCGCATGGCGACGGCGGGCCTGGCGCAGGTCGACGTCTCGCGGCTGGCGGGCCAGGCGCTCGACGCGCTGACCGCGGACGGGCGGCACCAGGCCTTGCTCGACGATGTGCTGGCGCAGGTCGCCGGCGTGGTCGAGGGCGACGAGGTGCAGGAGCGCATCACCGAGGCGATCGCGCGCGAGGTCAAGACGCTGCGCTATGTCGGGCTGGACCAGGTCGCGGCCAGGCTGGCCACGCGCAAGATCGTCGCCGCGGTGGCGCGCACCATCACCGACATGGCGTCGGAGCCTGTGCATCCGCTGCGGCTGCGCTTCGATGTCTTCATGCAGGCCTTCGTCGCGAAGCTCAAGACCGACCCCGATTTCCAGCGCCGAGGCGAGGCCATCCGCGCCGAGTTGCAGGCGCATCCTGCGTTGGGCGACTACCTGCATGGCTTGTGGGGCGAGTTGCTGGCGTCGCTGCACGACGATCTGGCGAAGTCCGATTCGGGCATCCGGCAACGCATCGTCGCGATGGCCGGCGCCTTGGGAGAACGCCTGGTGGCCGACGAGGCGATGCGGCGCTGGATCAACGAACAGATCGTCGACGCGGCGCCACGGGCGATCGAGCGATATCGGGAGGACATCCGGCGCTACATCGTGGAACGGGTGGAGGAATGGAACGCGGACGAGATGACGGTGGAGCTCGAACAGAACATCGGGCGTGATCTGCAGTTCATTCGGGTGAATGGGACGCTGGTGGGGGGGCTGGTGGGGCTGGCTATTCATGCGGCGACGCAGCTGTGGCGGGCTTAGCTCCTCTTGCTCCCCTGCGCTTCTTGCATGGGCCGGGAGCCGGGATTCGCCCCGGCGGTCGACTCACTTTCTTTTGCGTCGCCAAAAGAAAGTAAGCAAAGAAAAGGCGACCCCACTGTGCGTGACCCGCAGCGAAGCTGCGGGCAACCTGCGGTGCTCGCTTCAGGCGGGGTCCGCGCAAACTCGCTGCGCTCAAACACGCGCGGCCCTTTATCCGCCTGAAGCTGCGCTCCTCGGCACGCACAGAGGGGATTGAAC
>Ga0307515_10007524_pt1 | contig 21519 bp, 20 predicted proteins | sample 17_EM_MG_FD_194513 | JGI IMG/M metagenome (GOLD analysis project Ga0307515, IMG submission 194513) | Populus trichocarpa ectomycorrhiza microbial communities from riparian zone in the Pacific Northwest, United States - 17_EM | ecosystem: Host-associated > Plants > Roots > Unclassified | place...
CCGAGTCCTATTCTACCTGGTTGGGGTAGAAAAGCTCCGCACAGGGCACTTTTATCCTTATCGATTGCGATATTTATGCATATTCTATTGGATAAAGGATATTTTATGCTCGCTTATTCGCATTATCTAAAACCACCCTAAATTATCCCCCCACCTTCCACGAACCAGCTCACTAATTGCCTAGAACTGCAAGACATTCGGCAGAATCTTGATAATGGAGCTCCCAAAATCATCAATGAGTCCGATTCTGGCTACCACTCCACGAGTACTCTTGTGCCTGAACCCTTTCCACAGATAGAATCGGATTTAGGTTCAATGCGAACAAATATATACAGATTAGAGTCGCGAAAAACCCCGAGGGAGTCCACCGAAGGCCAGCTTTTACAATGTTCCGCCTCATTACTTCCTCCTCTTGAACTTGGCATTGAGTTTGAGTCAGAAGCGATAGGGCAGAGAGGGATTCTGGAAGGCCTCAATGAGCTTTCTGGTTCAGGACATGACTCGGGAACAGCAGGTCTCCTTCGATATAGGAGTGTTATCCCGGCAAAACTTACTTCTAACTTATCCGCTAAGAGTCTTGAGTTTGATCCCGTCCCAGGTACGGAAGAGGGTCCCTCCATAAGTTTTGCTGGTTAGTCAAGTGGCAATTGTTTTGAGGATTTGAATGACCTCTACAAATAGAACCAAGATGTCCGCAATAACGCTTATGGGTCCAATAAGCCCAGAGACAGTGGAGTCGAAATACGCTTTAGACTATTTCAGTGCTTCGGGAGCATTATAACATATTTATTCATAGGAACGCCGCGGCTTCTACCCATCCATTAGCTTACTAGCTTAAAATGAGGGCACTTCCGTAGTTAGTATTTCTCCACGCAAGATATTTATGTCAATTTCCTAAACAGTATTGAAGGGGCTAGTCCTGTAGATTAATAAAGTATGGAAGGTTGTGACCGGATATAGTGAAGATTATTAAATGTAATGTCTCTTGGGGTTGGTTTCCACTATATATTTTGCGCTGGCTAAGAACCATAGTAAATTAACTTTAAAGATATATGGGAACCTCTAAGTAACATATCACCGCTGAAAAGTTAGGTGCAGCAAAATTATCCCTTAACACGCTTGCGTCCTAAGATCAAGTGGTTCGTGCAGAATCACAACATCGCGTTTAGCCTTATTTAATTGATTTAATTGGGTAATTCTTATCGATAATGGTAGGACGCAAACCAGCGTGTTAAGGGATACTTGCTATAGTGATGGAGAAGCTTACTGTCTACAACCTAAAAATTTATTACATGTGAGTGTGTCGGGGAAGTTATATATGCGAGCCTGTATAAGATAAGTGTATGCTACAACAACAGAATACCCATGTTCTTCCTCGTGGTGCTTTAGCAAGCCTCTAGTAGAGTCAGCTGATGAATTAATGGAGAACTCCAAACTCGTAGGAGTAAAGGGCGCCGACTGAAGAAGATCGCTAATAGGCTTCGTAAGGAGGTATTGTGTGCGGATAAATTGTTCGTTAGTAACGTATTAGCCACCCGAACGAGCTAGCCACCCAAGCGAGCCACCCAAAATTACACCGGAATCAGCCATTTTTATATATTAATAACTCTACCACCACTTAAGGCGGCAGATTTGAGCCTATGCTTAGAATCTCTATTGGGGAGGCCTGCGCAAGTGTAAATCTTGTCCAATGCAACATCTTTTTTGGCTTCTGATTCCTTCTGGCCTGTCCCCTATTCTACTAAGGGTTTTGTTACCCGGCCTAACTCCGGCTCAGCCTCTCCTCAAGCCGCACAGCCACTACTTAGATTCATCTCTAACTGCTCACCTACACCTTAGTCGTGCTCAGTCCCATTCCTAGGTTCTCGCGCTTATTGGCTAACTATGCCTTGCTTATGTCTACCGTCCTTTATAAAGTTTGTTAAGGGCCAGTTCTAGGCCGTCCTACGACATCCCCCCATCCCATCCTACGATATTCCACCGTCCTGTAACATCTTCCCGTCCTGCGAGATCCTCTGCTTGCGATGTCATCGCATTTCAAGAATGCCATGTTTGAATGTGAGCTTGTTCGGGATCAAGCTCCATCTAATAGACCACATCAATCACGACGCGAACTGTATAGCTTTGGATAAACGATAAACATCCTCTCGTTAATCACCCGACCCGACAGGAGACGATATCCAGCTTCCCTGATTTTCCTCACCTCCGGGTCCGGACCCATCTCTTCCCTCTCGCTTGGCAGCAGGACAAAGTGCAACCAGACCGTCTCTTCTCTTCCGAGCGCGAATCAGTTCGAGGACTTGGTGAAGGCCAGGATATGGCCGCCCGGGCCGGCGAGGGCAAGGAGGTGGAGGTGCAGTCTTGGAAGGCAAAATTGGGAGCCGAATATGCAGGCGTAGTGGACGAGGCCAGAAATGTGGTGGAGAGTCGGCAGGTCGAGGTATATAAGGCGGATACTGGGTTAGGGAAGGGGAATACTACGTAGCGGGTTTAGATTTAGACGGAGAGAGGATATTGGGCATGCGAGTGACGGGCCTAGATAGCCAATATCTCAAGCACGATAGTTCTCGAGACGCAACATATGAGTACACTGTAAGGTGTTCGCTAGTTGTGGCGGAAGTCATGGTACTGGTGGTACTGAGGCGTAGATTCGTTTTGCTGCCTCTTTTCATCGGTTGGCGGTGCAGCTTCGATCTCAATGCTCTTTCCGGACCGGTTTCACCTGCTCCCGAGCCGCCATTCGAAACTCTGCACATTCCAATCAGGCCGACCCAACGAACTCGCTGGCGGGTCAACTTTGGTCAATGGCCTTGCGGTCTAGCTGTAGCACCGCGTAATCCCAAATTCAAAGTCTTGAAACACCGTTCATGTTACATTCGCAGAACAACGCGACACTGGGGAGAAGCCAGCTGCAATTGTTTCCAACACACCATCATCGACGATCTCGCTTACGTCGAGCAAGCGATTCCTCAAATAACGCTGATGTTGCTCCGGTATTCCGGATACCATAGTCGCCATGGTCAGTGGCCAGCAAAGGAGAGAGGCTGTGGTAGCTTTGGCAGCTACTTTTAGGGAAGCGGGAACCTTGGTGACGACAGTAACATCATGCCCGGCTACGTGATGAGTTTCAATCAGTCCTAACATGCACGGCACACTTGCGCAGAGATCACCGGCTAGGCGCTGGATTCTCAACTTAGCAGCTTCTTCTAGAGACTCTGTGTCAGAATCTGGAGATTCAGCAAGTACGGACAGAATCTTGAGCATGATGTCGTTGACGGTGAGACGGAGGGCGCGGTAGCGGTTCCACATTCCCGCATGTCCCACGGTAGGGTAGATGTGGACAGTGCCATCGAAAACCCTGTTGCCGGTCTCAACACGCCCATCGTCTTGTACAGAATGGGTGCTGTACCAGTACTCTGTAGGCAAATTATTCGCCCAGATGACTAGAACATCGTCCAGAGTCTGAGCTTCTGCCAAAAGACGGCAGGGTCTCACCGTCTTGTCATATCTGTCTGATATTAAAAGACCTGCGGAATCCGCAGATAAGCTGCTAGCCTGATGTCGTAGCTTAGCAGCTCCCACCATACAATGGTCCAGTTCAAGTGCGAATCCGTATTCCCCGTATTGCGAACCATCTCGAAGCCAAGATGGTAGAGGCATACTCCGTAAGAGCAATGACCGTATCAGTTGGCGTCGGACCAGCTTGTCCAGCTCCATGCTATAGTTGGTGCACTGGTCTAGCTGTCGTCGCAGGTTGAGCACAGCCATTGCACCATCATGGTGTGCAAAACTTCGTGAAGCCATGACTTGGATATCTCGACTCGAAACGTACGACGTCTTGTCCATCACAGAGTTCTCATAGAAGCTTAAAAGCATTACAGCAAGGAGCACTTCGTCGTGCATTGCTTCACTTGCGTCTTTCAATGCTAAATTGGTCTTCATTAGAGCTTTCGAGTACTTCGTACAGCCTACAGCTAAGGCAGCATGATTTTTTCGGGCCCGCCCAAATGTAGCATGTGACACTGCAAATATCGCGAGACTGAGGATAGATTGAGGCTGAGAGTAACACCAATCGGCAAGGGCATACTTCAGATGGCTGTCCGCAATTTCAGGCAAGCCGTGCGGTACTTCAACATAATATCGCGAGTAGTAGGTCAAGGCTTGATCGTCCAAGGGAATGTCTAGAGCTGGTAATATAAAGAAGCTCTGTGGCTCAGCAGGTGGTATTTCGATCGGCAAAGCACCATCTGGAGATCTGGAAAGGCTCTTGGGTTTGCTCGACGTGGCTGTTTGGTGGTTGTCTCGGGTGGCCAGAGTCGTCTTCACGTTGGGTCCCCGTGGACGTTTCCGTCGACCGACTGCGTGCTCGTTTTCGCTCAAGAAGATAAAATTGCGGTCTTCCTCAATGCCGTGGCAAATGAGGTTTGCCTTTTGGCATCGATTACAGACCGGGCGAGCTTCATCACACTAGGTGTATGTTAGTAACACATGTTCAATCTGAGCATCTTCTAAAGCCTCACCTTGATGCGACGCTGCTTGCATGTGCGGCAGCCGCGGCTTGGAAAAGTCATGGCACTTCGGATAGAACAAGAAGAGCGGAGACGGGAGCAGCTGAAGACCTACGAGCTTTGTTTGTTGCATTTGGCGCCTTTATCGGCTTTTGAGTGAAGCGCTTCGGACATAACGCGAAGTCCGTGACTATCTCCATTGGCTTGATGACCTTGAATGTTCGTGGCCCATTCCTCTCTTTGAACATGAACAGAGATCAGCAGTAGAGAAGACAGGACCTAAAATCTAGGGCGATGCTAAACGGACACTCGATGTTTAGTTTACCTCCTGCCTTAATGGATTAGAGAGTCTCGTGCATTTAACTTGTTCACATCTATTGCGAAAATTAAATCAATAAAATACAGCTTTTATGCCGGTAACGCCACGATTGAATCTCAATTTTAGCTATATTACAACTCGCAAAGTTTACGTCCGTAGCCTGGTCCTAATATTGAAGTTTCTATTTGGTGTTGATTTTCGTGATGTAGATGCAAACAAGTTAAATACAAGCGACGCCCTAACCTATTAGGGAAGGAGCTAAACTAAACACTAGTGTCTGTTTAGCAATCCTCACATCCGCCCACTTGATTATGTCATACGTGAATTCTACCTATTCCCCTTTGACTTTAGACATGTCCAGCAACTGGCTTTGGAGCGTATGGCTCTTCCAGATACTTCATCTCGTCTGCAGTCAGCCTCATGTCCCGCACAGCACACACTTCATCAAGCCTCTCGATACTGGTACTAGCCAAGCCGACGATTGGGATGCAACCCTTTCCTCTGATCCACGCCAGTGCAACTTGACTCATCTTCCAGCCCTTCCTCTCAGCCACCTCCTGAACTCGTTTATTGATGATTTCATCTGCTTCCGTAAGCCCACCGCTCATAGCAACACTGGTCTTCGACCTAGCAGACTCGACTCCCCATGGCTTTGCTAGCAAGCCTGAGAACAAAGGCCCCCATGGGATCAAACCCACACCAGTCTCGTTGCAGAACTTGTTCATCTCCCTCTCCTCCTCTCTGTAACATAGATTGTACCGATTCTGCATGCTCACGAATTTCGTCCAGCCATTCTTCTCAGCAATAAATTGCATGCGGGCAAATTGGTACGTCCACATGGAGCTTGCGCCAATGTAGTGAACTTTGCCAGCTTGGACAAGGTCGTGAAGCGCCTTCATGGTCTCTTCCGGAGGAACCGAGGCGTCGTATCTGTGGATCTGGAGAATGTCGATATAGTCTGTTCCAAGACGCTTGAGTGAGGCATCGACGGCTTTGAGTATCGCGCCGCGTGATAGACCTACCCGGCCCAAAATAGTCAGTTTAAGCACCTTTGGGACGACGCTTCATATCGACACAGAGCTGCTCACCGCCTTGGTTGACATAGTCTTTGCTCTTTTGCATCTGCGCCTCAAACAGCCAGTTGAAAATGCCCGGTTCCTCTGGGACCGTTCCACAGCACTTAGCCAAAATGGTAAGCTTGTGCCGGGGTATCTCGAACTTTTTAATCGCTTTCCCAATGATCTCCTCGTTTATGCCGCTGGAATAGACGTTGGCGGTATCCCAGGTTGAGAGGCCTATTGTTGATTCAATTATAGAACTTCAGTATATTTCCACATGTCCTACTTACCTCTGTCCCAGGCCGCTTTCAATATCTCCAGCCCTTCGTCTTCCTCCATCACCCAATTCTGCCAGTCCTTACTGCCAATGCCCATGGTACCGAGGATTGGCGCGGAGACTCGAAGCCCAGAGGAGCCAAGCTGGACATACTCGACTTTGGTAGCATTTACGCTACTTTGCAGAGAGGTGGGGACGGGCAGCGCAGGCATTTTCTTGCTGGAGAAAGTTTTCGAATCCAAGGTAAGCCTTCACGAAATATCGATGTTGTCTATAGCATCTGCATGCAACCAAGCCTTATATATAGGCATAGGAATCCACCTGCGGATCGGGATCGACTCAATCAACGGACTTATGAAATGAGCTCGTCGTGAGAATAAGCATCTCTTACCATTGGACACAAAGAGTTTGGCGAAGATATGCATTTCGAGAGTATTTCCTGACAGGGCTAGACGCAGTAAATACCGCACTGACGAATGCGCAGTGGTCTTTACGGCTAGGCCACTGATCTCCGTCATAGGCAACATTCATGTGAGCGTGCGAATGTAGGTCGTAAAATTGCATCTCAGCGCTGCCGCAATTGTCAATACCTTACCATTTTGAGCTTAGCACCTAAAGCCACCAACCCGTTCAGTCGATACTCGCGACCAGGCTAATGCAAGGTATCAATGATCTATCAAAGTCCGCAAAGTCCGCAGACTCCACTCCATAAACGACCTATGACAGTACCACTCTAGCCGTAGTTTTCGTACGTTGAACAACCCTGTCATTCTTGGCTTTGTAATATCGACTGTGGTCGCCCTCTTGAGAGCAAAAACCCGATGTGTAATATGTTTCAATTATCTCTGCATCCGCAAAGTATCGGCAAAGTCATGGCTTCGAGCCAGAAAGCCATCATGAAAGTCGTACTCGGCGCGATGTCGTTCGGCCAGAAGAGTATGCGAGTCGTTGTATCTCTCCTCTGCGTTCGAGATTGCTATTCTGCTCAAAGACGTGGCACCGCATTGCCGGGTTACTAATCTCGAGACTAGGAACTCAATCTTGGATGTCTTCTAGAAGCATGGGTAAGTCCATGAATGCGCCTTAACAGTATCACGGCTCATTCAACTAGGCGCACCAAGATCGATACCGCACGCTGTTACGGGAATGGCACATTGGAGACCATGCTCGGCGAATTGGGGTGTCAGGAGTGAGGCCTACTTATAAGCACAACGTACCCCCCCGCGTTCCATTCGAATCCCGGGACTGCCATACCTGAGGGCTAGGGTACATCTTTTCTTTCTTCCGCCTCTGCAACGATCAAAATGTTAATACGCACACACAAACTTCGACCAACGCTACCATTCCGATATGCTCCGCCTCACTCTCCAGAAGCCCCTCACAGAGCTCAGAATGCATAAGTTGTACGTCTACTATCTTGGCCCTGACCGCTCTGTCCCCCAAAGAGACATCTTTCGCGGCATCAATGCAGTCCACCAAGAAGGCCTCTTTGCCTAGCTCGGTCTCACCAATCTCCCCGCATGGGAAGTCGCGCAGATCTGCGAGCTGTGCGATCGCGAGGGGTGGGTCAGGCCATCAGTCCACCAAGGCAAATACAACGCTCTCTATCGCGCCGTAGAGCCCGAGATCTTCCCTTGTTTGAGGCCCCACGGCACCAAGTTCTACACGTTCAACCCTATCGCGGAGACTTCCTGGCCGGCGGTGAGTTGCATAAGAGAATCAAAAATGGGAGCTATGGGAACGGGGAGTACTTTGCTGTGATGGAGCTACTAGATCCGGTCATTGAGAAGTATGGGTTGACGCTCAGGGAGTGTGCGCTGAGGCGGTTAGCGCATCATAGCCTGCTTGGCGAGGAGGAAGGCAACGCAGTCTTGATTGGTGCAAGTAGTGTGGCGCATTTGGAGAGCAATCTTGTGGGTCTTGAGAAGGGCCCGCTGCCGGACGAAGTCGTTGGGGCGTTGGATAAGGGATGGGAGAGGGCTAAGGGGTTGGGCTGGGAATATTGGTTTTGAGGGTATGACAATGTAGGAATAGAGGCAGCATGAGGTTTGTATTGTGACAAATGGGCCCCATTTAATTTCGTCGTACAATCGATATGCCATTCACAAGTTCTGGCGGTACGGTTGTTGATTGCACGTGATCTCCAGTGTGCAAGCGCAGCCTGAACCTTGAGGACGAACGGGCGGCGTAGCGCTTGCACCGCAGCCAGTAAGTCGGCAGTCACTCTGGTCACTGTAGTCCCAATCACGATGTCGTCGTAGTCTTTGCACCTCCATGCCTGCTACTGAATCATGTACTCTGGATGCTGTGACCCGAGGTGGGCATTCTCGTGTTGACACTGAACACGATCGTAAAACTTTTCTGGCAGTAGAATGAGCAATTGTATATCGTCGTTTGCTGTAAGTTATGGAGCTTTAGAAGGCTACTTTAGGTCAAGCTCAGGGAAGCAATGAAAAAGATAGGATGCACTAGAGGCTCTACCGAACACACGCAATTCGCCCTAACCTTCAAAGGAAGTAATCGCCTGATTCCGGTAGTTGCATATCTCATTAGGTCTTTGCGCGGGAAAAGACGTGATCACGGTAGTTCTAAAGAGGGTTTCCGAGGAATTAGGGAGATTTGCCAATCAGATGTCGAGTTTTCCGGCTCCCACCACCCCTAGCTATCAATTTCTTTTGAACCTCTTCAGGCCTAATAATGTGATTCCTCTATTCTAGATGTGGCAAGCTCACCTGAATCCTGACATCGAGCACAATCACATAAATAAGAGTGGAGCGCTGCTACCTGAAAAAACCCATAATCCTGCTTTCCATACCGCATCTACCATCCGAAATTGCGATTGAAGTCAAGGATGTTAACAGTTCAGCTGCCAGAGCCCTTTGCCAGCATTCCAAAGGAATCTTTCCTCTTCGGGCCATCGCCGATTCAGCATTTGCCCCGCATCACAGCAGCTCTTGGCGGTAAAGTCAACATTTACGCAAAGCGGGAAGATTGTAACTCTGGCTTGGCTTATGGGGGAAATAAGACAAGGAAACTTGAGTAAGTGGCAATCTGACCGTCTAAAAGCCTGGATGTCCATGAATAATCTTTCTAGATACCTTATGCCTGAAGCGTTGTCACAAGGATGCGATACATTGGTTAGCATTGGTGGTGTGCAATCCAACCACACTCGACAGGTTGCAGCGGTAGCTGCGAAGCTTGGACTGAATGCTGCCCTAGTACAAGAGAAATGGGTCAACTGGGAAGATCCTGTATACGATAAAGCTGGTAACATTCAGCTCTCCCGCCTGATGGGTGCGGACACGCGATTGGATCTGTCGCCATTCAGCATTGCACATAAAGATTCGTTGAAGAAATTGACTCAGGAAGTGATCGACAGTGGTGGTAAACCCTACTACATTCCCGCGGGAGCTTCCGATCACCCTTTGGGAGGTCTCGGCTTTGCGAGATGGGTGTTTGAGGTCGAGCAGCAAGAGAAAGAGATGGGTGTCTTTTTTGACACCATTATAGTTTGCGCTGTCACAGGATCTACCATGGCAGGAATGGTTGCAGGGTTCAAGCTTGCTGAGAAGAATGGTTCTCGAACTCGTAGAATAATTGGCATTGATGCTTCCGCAAAGGTGCAGGAAACTTTTGACCAAGTGCTTCGAATTGCAAAGGCTACTGGAGTGAAGATTGGTTTGGACGAAGGTGACATTACAAGCAATGATATTATCTTGGACGACAGATACCATGCTGGTTGTTATGGCATTCCGGATAGGCAAACCATTGATGCCATCAAATTTGGTGCCGAGACGGAGGCCTTCATTACTGATCCGGTTTATGAGGGTAAGAGTTTAGCAGGTATGATGGACTTGGTACGAAAGGGTGAAATATCTGCTGGTAGCAATGTCTTGTATGCACACCTTGGAGGTCAGTTAGCTCTTAACGCATATACGTCGATGTAGAGTTTGTTATGGATTCTTAGCATAGAATTAAGGTGGGGCGCAAGCGAGTGCAATCAATCCAATCTAAAAGGGTGGGGTGATTGATGATATCACTCAGTTGGCTTGGATTAGCTTGATGAAGCCCGATCCGGTCCAAACGGATAGCACTGGCTTAATATCATGAGGCTTGGCAGAGTGTCCTTAATAAGGCTTAGGTTATATAACTACTATTTTTACTTAACTAGATAGTCCGTAGTAACTTTAGGACTATTAATATAGAGCCTAAACTAACTATAGATAGGATAGCTAAAGGTTACCCGCTTAGTCTAACGCTTAAGATAAATACCTTAACTATAATCTTAACCTTAAATTTAATGCCTTTAATATAGATCTTCCGCCTACCCTTCTAATTAATACGATCTAAACTATAGGGGCCCTAATTAAGCCTCTTTAGATTTAATAGAACCTTTAAATTTAGGTCCTTAAGTCTCTCAATACAACTATACCCCTTTAACGCTTAATATGGTATAGCCTTCTTAACTTCCTTAATGCCCTTATCCTAAAACCGTATACGCTAACTGCGGTCTATAGGTGGCTTTATACGAGTTATCCGAGTTGCCTTTATTAGTTTAGCGCGTTGGCTAGGCTTAGGTAGCCCTAGAGGAGGAGGAGTAGACGGCTTTCTACGTTTATTTATAGCAGAAGCCTTAGGAGTAATACTATTAGTACGTAAACGAGCGTGGGAATTACTAACAGGAGTAATACTGCTAGTACGTGTACGAGAGTGAGTACTGCCAGCAGGAGGAGCTGCTAATGGCGTTGACGTTGCTGGCGTTGACCTTGAGGCCTACTTCGCCGGGGGCACTATAACACTAGGAAACGCGTTAAGATAGGGCAAATAGCAGGGCGACGTCGGCTTTAACTTACTAACTAACGATGGAGACGTTTTATTAACAATAAGGCGTATTTAGCGTGGAAATGGGTTATCTCACGGTTTTGCACGTAAGTTTGGGTGCAAAATTCGGGGATTTGCATGCCAAGGATTCTAATTGATTTTGCAAACGACCAATCGCTTATAACCACGATTACGTAGTCCAACAAGTATTCGGCCAGTTTGCTATCGTTGCGGCACAACGCTGGTGTTGAACTAACTCAAACGGTGGGGATTCTCCTTAAGCAGCAGCAACAAGATAAACCCGATATCAAACTTTTTCTAAATTCCCAATTCCCAATTCTTACCTCTTCCAGGAAGATTCGGAGATGAGCGCGCAAAAATGAGCCGATGTCTGCCCGTCAGTAGACTCCAGCGGATGATCCGATGAGGCTTTAAGTCATTGCGAATGGGCAAAGCTAGCTAACTCACGGCTTGTGGTTTGCCTGCCTGCTCGTTGCGACGGGGTAGAGAGAGTTGATTGGTTGCCCTCCTTGTATCAGCCTGATGGATGTGCAGGAACGCGGATGCACGGAGCTGCACGTGAATTTGCTGCATTGCCCTTTCTAGCTTTTAGGCCAAGAGGGCCAAGCTAGAGGTCTATGTGGTAGCTATTAATTTAAAAAGTGGTTTATCAAGATACGTAAGTGCAAAAAGATCGAAGTGTGGATTTTGTCTGTGCACTACATGGCACTCCCATCACGAGAAAAATAATTGGTTGTTCACCAAAAACAAAAAGAGGGGTGGGGGAGCGGTACGAATAGCTTCATGTCTCTATAGATCCTCCATGCGGATTTAAAGTAATTTTATTCCATAGATCGTAATAGGACGAGGTGTGATTCGTCCCTTGGCGACACCTAGTTTTATCTTATATCTCCCCTCTTCCAGCGCAAGAGCATCATCTTAGCAAGCTTTTCCCGCAGACCTGCAGTAAACTTCCCTCTCCTTCCCAAGGCCTGCTCTAAGGCAGGAACATCTTCTATGGACATATTTGTGACGGCCGGTCCCAGAGACATAGCTTGTTAAGAAAGGCTGTTAGCCCTAGCTACAGCGTCGTCATCTGTCTGCCGCACCCAGACAAGCCCTGCTTCGGCGCTTGCACAACTGGTTGGTGGATTTTCCGTCCCACAAGTAGTATCTCTAGCTTCAGCGTGGTCTCCGCTTATACTCTTTGCCCCGGTCCGGTTAAATAGAGATAGTGAAGTTCTCGTGCTGTCTGCCGATAGTCGTGCAGGCTATAAATCTAGGTTCACGCCGCTGGAGCTTGCTGTTGCTGGATTGGTTCGGAAAGAAGCCTATAGACTTGAACTAACTCCGCTATCGTAGAAGCTGCCCTCTATGTGCACCGCCAGTGGCGACGAAAGCTCTAGCTTTTTAACGTCTAGAACACTGCTCTCGCCAAATAAGACGGCGCCGTTAATCTCCGCAAAAGCGTTAGCCTTCCGAGGGCCGTTTTTACCCTAGCCTATCTTACCTAGTATTTCCCCTAATATAGAGGAACGAAGCTGCTAGACACGGTTGAGAAAGATGTGCTTGTAGCTTAGTAAATAGATATTAAACGCGTCCTTTGACTGGGACCAGAGGAGACCTTTGGCTATTTCTAGCGAGCCTGCGTTAACTTCGCCTTCCTCCCTGCTGTATTGCTTAATCCTTTTTAGCAGTGATATAGGGGCCGTAAGATACTCATGGCCTCGCGGAATAGTCCTCCAGTTCTTACAGATCTGTCTCCCCGTGTTCTTAGTAGGCTTATATATATCTCCAAAATGTTAACTAAAAAGGGTAATTGCGTGTATCCGCCTTGCCAACCCTATCTAGGCCAGCCCGTTCGACTGGAGGCTGATAGCGCGTCAAGTTAAAATGTGTCTGGCTAATACAATACCCATAAACTTATAGCCCTTAAGTATTATCCTAAATGGATTTTGCAACTATTTTATAGTATAAGTTGTTATAACTTTAATTTAGCGGTTATAAATCTACTCTAGAGTACTCTAAGTCTGTAAAACCAATTCTCTTAAGCATATTGTCATCTATTCACTTGCTCGCAGAGATGTATTTTAAATAATGTATTATATTAGGGGGTGTAGGCCCAAGGAGAGGGTAATCACGCCTCAGCCTGCTTGAATAGTAGGTCCTACTGTCTCAAGCAGTGGTAGATGATTACACACTTATTGCCCCCCTTGGGCCTACCGCAAGCCTAAGAGGCTGCAAAACTATCTATAGGGTGGAGGGTGGGAAAGCGAAAAGCCGAAAGGCTAATTGTGATAGATATTGATATTGCTGTTCGGAGGAGGCGTGGCTTCGCTTTAAATAGACATCTTTATATAAATTTCTTTTCTCCCTTCACTTAAGTTGGACGTCTTATTTCCCAATAGATTGTTCGCCTTATTGCTAGAGTCCTCGCTAACTATCGGAACTGTTTTAGGTTAAGATATATTAATCGTTTTATTAGTATATAAGTTAAACTCCCTGAGGATAACGTGTTTTATATTACAATTATCCTTTAAAATATCCGCAGCTGCATTCGGGCCGCCATTAATTCTTAGATAATTAAATGTTAAGTAATTAAAGCTGAGGTTATTAAAAAGAGAACCGGCGCCTCTATAAGGTTCTTAAACAACCTACGTTCGCATAAGATGTAGTAAGGCGCTTACCCTATTAACTAACCACCCTTAACGAGCTGCGACATCGTATAGCACAACGTAAATATTGCGGGTGTTCTCAATCTGCATTAAGTATATAGACTATTTAACATATTCTAGCTTATCTCTGTCGCCTCGGACTACACTCCCACTTCCCCTAACAATCTTACTAACAGAGATAGTTAGCTTCTGCTCTATAGTTAGTCCCACAGAGCGTTTTCTAGCTCCGGCCCAGTTAATCTTGCTATATTCCACCTCTTCTGTTCCTATTTTAACTATCAGTCTTTAAAGCAGCAGTTAAGGTAGCTAGAGAGAAATATACCTAGATGCCTAGTAATGTCTAATACCCATCCAACAAAGTTACAAAAGTTTCCAGCCTCCAGAAGGCTAGTGCTTACCCTATCGGTGCTAATCCAACCTGGGCAGCGCTCTTAAAAAGAATAGTAAGGGATACGTTTCCTATCTTTATTAAATAGAAAATACTAAGTAATAGAACGTTCGGTCTAACGTGTGGGTACAAGCATGGTATAGAGCCCCTTTAGAACCAGCGTCATATCATAGCGTGTGGCAAAGTGGGCTTCGGCCAGAATGCTCATCATATTAAGCGGTAGTTCCAGTCCTTGCTCGTTCTCATGTTAGGTAAGTATTAGGAAACCGTTAATAACAACTAGATTGCGGAACATTGCGTGCTAATAAGTGCCGTCTATATTAGCCAATAGACCATAATCTAGGGATGGAGTAATAGTAAACCCGAGGTAAACCATAATAGATAGTACTAGACTGCTGGAACGGGCGTCCTTAAAAACTGTAATTCTTGGAGTAGTAAGACATATTCCAAATGATACCGGAGAGGTTTAGAGAGCAGCTCCAAGCCAAGCAAGCTGCTCGCAAAGCTCTGTTAGGGCAGCCTGATTTCCACGCGCCATGATTAATGCTTTTGGTAATGTCCATCCTGGTGCGCTGCCTCTTACAGTTTAGCGGGGCCATCGCTAACCCGTTCGGGTATCGCTCCTCGCCCCATCAAACCTCGCTGCTTTTGACGTCTATAAAATCCCCCCTCCGCTTCACCTTCATCTCCCTTACCTTTCTCTCCCTTCAATTCCAATTTCTCTCTCCTTCCACCCCTGCTGCAAGCCCCCCCCCACCCTCTGCGCCATGGCATGCTGCGCCCTCTCCTTCTTCATCTCGACCTTCCAATCATGAGCAGCACCGGCGCACCTCTCCCGACAACTCTCGAAATGTCTGACTATCGTTTTATTTCGGCATCTTCGTGTTCGGGCACGCCGGTTTTCTCTCTCTCCCTCTCTATCTATTTTGAAATCTCCCTTATCCTTATTTGCCTTTATTGTCCTCGCCAGTATTCGTTTTTGGGCTCTATCTACGCTCTCAACCTCTACCTTCAAATCCTATGTGTCTCTGTCTCCCCTGGCCTCTGCCGTCTCGGTTCCTTCATACTCGTACGAGGGTCTGCCCCGAAGTCAAAGGTATCGATTCAATCCTGACACGTCATGCCGGGAATTGCCTCAGCGCTAGCTCTACGTCAAGCCACTGCCGCAGCCGACCGGAGCTAATGATGCGACTCCTGACTCTCACGGAATCTCCAATTAAGAAAATGCCTCATCGTTATCGCTTCAACAGTATAACTGAAGTGGAGCTGCGGTTGGGGCACGTAGAGGCAAAGCGGGGTAACGGATTCGCTGCGGAATCTGCATTGCAACCAATAGTTGAAAGGAACTCGTCTCAACCGTTGCAGCCCTGAGACGGCGGGTGGGCTAGAAGGGCGCAGCGAGGGGACGAGAATGGGGCTTGGAGAAGGATGGACGCGACTATAGGAGCTCCAGATCGACCCTATAACCAATAAAGAAAATGCCTTATCGCATAGGATCGTTATAGCGCAGGAACGGGTCTCACATCGGCATTACTTTAGCGATGCTGCGTAGCATATGAGCGCTTGCCAAATTGCGCGGACCAGCTCGTCCCGTCTGGGCCTTAGCTCTCCTTCTAACGCTATAGGGCGGTTGTTGCATAATACCGGACAAACAGGATACATTAAGGCCAACAGAACGGGGATCTGGGATTGGCTATTAGCACCCTAACTCTTAGGTATCAGCTACAGCCCTCTTTAGGAAGGTCCAGGGATCTACCTGCGTAGACCAAGGCCATAGGAACACAGCTACGATTCGACAGCAAAGCGGCGAAATGCCGCTTATCCTAGCAGCCACGTCATGTAGCTATACGAGGCGCAACCAAAGCCATCCACCGTTTGGATCAGCGAGGCAAAGGGCGAGGAGACTAACGTCTAACGTCTACGGTTTGGACTAAGGCGGCACAGAGGTCATGCGGACACGGTTTGGTGGAGCACAAGGGGCTTGCTGGGATGGCATGAGCCTTCACGGGTTGGACTGAGGCGGCGTAGATTCATGCGGACACGGATCCATAAAAGAGCTGGGGACTGGATTGGGTTGTGCTGGCCGCCTCTGCGGCGTCCTTATTTCACGCAAAGCAATCTGCTGCTGTTGTACCCTCGGTTAGTGTGCCTACCGGACGCCCAATGCGCTAAGGACTCTGACGTCGCGACGGTTTAGGATCCTTCTGGCGTTTCCATTGCGCTCGCGTGCGCGGAGGGGCGTAAGGCTAAGCGTTTGGAAAGGCCGAAATGGTCTCACCGGTGTTTTCCACTGTGCTGGAGTATAGCGGACGTCCGCATTAGGATGCATGGATTTGCGGAATGCGTACGCCTATCTGAGTCTGAAAGCAGAATGGTCCCAATATTTGAGTGCATATTCTTAAGGTATTGTTGCTGCAGCCATTTTTATCCAAATGGTGCTGCCAACACATCAATGTTAAGCCGTTGTGGAAATGATATAAATGCCGTATATACCTGATTTGAGCTTGTCACCTAGACACTACCACAAGCCGTCCGAAATTTACAACACCTTTACAAGGTACTCTTAAATAACTATAATTTCTAGAATAAAGTTTTTATTAACTTCTAAAGGTCTAGACTAGCATTTGCGAACCCACAAGGCTTAGAGTTATCTACAATTTCTACTTTAACGTAAGTTTAACTCTAGGGAATCTCTAAAATGGGAAGCTTACTAAGTTAGTTGAGCGAAAAGGTCTGAGCAGCAGCGCACCATGTGTGAAATAACAACCTACCGATGGGCCCAATGCGGATGTGAAGATCGAGATGTTCCTGAGAAGTGTCGGGATGATATTGATAATCCATATCATTGCCCGAATGTGCAATGGGTATCGGGGACCCCAAAACCTGGGCATTGTGGCTGTTTAGCGGAAACACCACCCAGCTCGTCAGCAAGTGATAATTGAGTGGACTATATATGTGCTTCGCCTGACCGGTATATGCGGACTTTGGGTAGATAAGAGCATAATCTGCGCGGCTCCCTTCGACCGACTTTAAGGCAAGGTCAGATTTTGCTAAAGCTATCTCGAATAGACTGTATCTTGGGGGGGCGTAGTAGAATTTTGTCCGTAAATTTGACAGACGACAAGAAAGCTAATATACAATCGAGAAAATTTTCTCTGATAATGCCAATACCATAATTGTTCGCGCATAGTGTCCCATCTCGCATCTACTAATAAGGCCAGCAACTCGACATCTGCGATTATATCTCAAACTTATACCATGGATGCCTAAGACTATTGGAGATGTTAACATTCAAATTTCTTAAAACGCTAAACGTCGATATACTCACTGGGAGGGCAACTCCTGGAGCACGTCCTTTTCTCCGAACATCTGTTCGACTTGGAAAATTGATACCGTGTTTAAGATTTATCGCCCTCCACCACTCCACTGTCTCGTTCACCTTCGGCTGTATGGCTGGATTGAAAAGTTCCGTGATTGTCAAACGTGAATCGGCAACTTTCACGTCAAACGCCTTAACCTGGGGCTGACGCGCGTCTAGAGGGACACCATAGTCAAAGACAATATCTACTCGTTCCGATCTCTTCCTATCCGATATCTTTGTGATCAGATGGAATATGTTTGTTGTATCAACGCTGCCGCTCAATTCAACACATAGTTTTTCGATCAACTTGGCGTCGGCCTGGTCAACGGAAGGATGAATCTTCCGAAGTTGGGCTGGCCGAGTCCGGATAAGAACCCGTACCGGACGTCTTGAAAGATCAGTTGAAGGCGAAGCCATGGAGGGTTGATCGTACGAGCGGGTTGATCATGCGAGCGAGGTGATCATGCGAGCTGGATAATAATACTGGGCGACTGTGTGTGAGCGAGGTGATCGTGCGAGCTGGGTAATTATATGAACTGGGCGATCGTGTGGGCTTGGTGGTCGTGCGAGTTGGTCGATGATGGTATAATTTTGAGCGCGTCGGTATTACTTAGATCACGTGCATATCGGACAAATAATCTCCGATACCCGACGAGGCGTTTTCTTCCCCTCCAGCGCCAAGCGATTTAACCTTCGTTAACATTAAGGCTTGTAGAGTGTGGCGTCCCCTCCATCATCCCTTCCCAGCGAAATCAAAACACCAGCGTCTTTAAAGCCCGTTTTGATTCCGCTGTTAACATTGATGTTCGGGTACCAGTTTGGCAGCTGAGAGTTTCTCCTACTAAAATAGAAGTTCTAAATTTAGAAAGGGGCAGGTTTTGGGCGTGGTCATCCTCGGCCAAAGAAAATAGCACCTGGAATATTCTTCCGAATGAGGCTCTACTGAAGCGGGGGACGGGATTCGGGACCCTTAAACCGTGGGACCGGATTTTGGGAACCTTAAAACGTGGGACCAGGGATTTCGGAAGCGAATTTCTAAAATCGCAATCCTCATTCCAAAACCTGGAACCTGAAAACCAAATCCAGTATTTCCATTATCTCCCTTTTACTGGTAACTCCCTTTAGTAACCCCCTTTTACTAGTCATGGCCTTTAGAGGGTTTTTGGGTTACGGAAAACTTGAAGCCACGAAAACGCTTATACTAGTACGAAGTTCATACTAGTCTTATATACTGGTCTCACATCACATTAAACAGATCAAACAAGTATTGTAATTGGTAAGGACGAGGTTTATACTGGTCGAGAGTTTAACTAGTAGAAAAGTTCGACCAGTAGAAAGTTTGACTAGTAGAAAAGTTAGACCAGTAGAAAGTTTAACCAGTAGAAAGTTTGAACTCGTACCAGTACGAACTTATACTAGTATGAACTTGTACTAGTATAAAGTTCATAGAGTATTTGAGGGGGTAATCGGAATCGACGGGGTAATCGGAATGGCCCGTGCAGAGGAAAATAAAAAATGTTGGAGAATGCCGTTTGTATAGAAAATCGTATACTAATTGCATTTGATCGCATTCACTTTTTGCTTAGGAAACTTTTAGCATGGTGTTGAGGCCTTAGGAGGCCATAGAGCGGGTTAGAATACACAAGAATGCCCCCTCCACCCGTTTTTTGTACTGCGCGTCCATCAGGCGGCACTATATTTACTTAAATTACACCCTTAACGCTATCTAATGGCCCAAAATTCTCTATATACTCATCAAGCTCTAATTCCTTATCGTATTGCTCCTTATCTAGCTCATCCTTATCAATTTCCTCCTGCGAAGGCTGAGAGAGGAGTGTAGCTAATAGAGCGTCTGCAGTCTCCCACTCAGCAGCAGCCTTATCTGCAGCCTCTTTCTTTGATGTGAATAGAATAGAAGCCTCAGCTAACGCACGCTTAAGCCGTTTGATCTCTTGGTTTAACGCTGTAGTAGGATTTCGCAGGTGCTTTCTAATAGCTAAATCTAGGTTCTTCTCCACCGCTTTGTAGGCCCGTTTAGATGCGTTCATCTCCTTAATAGATTTATCCTTTACCTTCCGTAGTTAAGCCCTACTACTATAAGCGGCCTTCCTCCTCCCTGAGGCCTCCTTCTCAGCCTCATTAAGCTCTCGTTTAATCTGCTTCTGGGCCTAACGGAGCTCCCTAGCCCTTTGTTTCTGAAGTTCTATAGCAGCCTTAGCGTCCAGAATTCGTCTTATCTCAGCAGTAGAGATATGGTGTGATTTTATAAGGACTAAGTTCCGTGCTACCCTCTTCTTCTTAGCCCTTGCAGCAGTAGTAGCCAGCTCCTTATTACGCTCTTAAAGGAGCCTAATTTCTTCTAATTAGACCTATATAGTAGCCAGGAGCTTCCTAGTAGCTGACTCTCGAATTTCTAGTGTTGCAGAGGGGTGAGAAATGGTCGCTCGGTACCGTGTTCTGTTGCTTTCTATAGAGGGTATTTTAGGATATATTAGCGACGAAAGGAGCTATAGAGCGGCTGCTTAATTTAGCGGAGGAGTAGCAGCTCTCCTAGCAGCCTAAGTACTACGCAGTTTACTTAATATTCTCTCAGCATTAATAGGATAGATTCTAGCGGCCTTAAATAACTTTTTAATATATTGCGGAGCATATACTCTCTCTTAAATCTGCCTGTATATTTCTAAGAAGTAGCCACGTATAATTTTAGTAATTCCCTTTAAAATATACTTATCAATCTTATTAGAATAGGCCTTTTTTAGCACGCCGAAGAGATACCGGTCTAAAGGCTGGAGATTATACGTAGAATGCGGAGGTAGGCAGAAGGGAATTATCTTTATATCCTTGCAGTATTGGATAAAGTCTAAGAAGAGGTGCGATATATGGCCATCCATCAGAAGAAGCCTCCAGCCGTATGACTTATCGGCAGCCTCTCGTTCCTCACGAATATCCTCCCAATAGTCCTCTCGGCGGGAATATATATCAAAATGCCTTATCTAATTAGATGCGTGGCTTTGGTCGCTCTAACCGTTATTAGAAACTGCTATTTTATAATCTAGCACTAATTTAAGAGCTTCTTGGGCTATATGGGTTATAATAACCTTCCCTTTAAAGATAAAATAGGATAGTATTAATCCACTAATAGTATTAATAGATGCGATCTCGCTAACCCACTCTCAATTACCTGGCGTAATAGGTTATATAGAGGAACTACGCAGAACGACTTTCTTGGAGGCATAGGCGTACCCCATTTAATATCCTGTTTTATCCATATTCCAGTGATTAGGTGCCTCTATATAATATTTTATATAGGTAGCCTCTAACTCATTAAAGAACCTTATATATACTAGTAGATCGTTATCTATAGTGGATCTCTCTATTTTAAGATACCGAGCGTATTAAACTTAAAAGGATTAGTGGCGTTTTAAGTATAAATCTATCTATCTAACACCGAGGATTGCCTAGCTATTATCCTGGCCAGTATCGCGAAGCTGCCGTTTATATACACTAAGTGCAATCTTACGGATCTGGGCCTTTTTAAGAGGAAAGCGATGCTCTAAGAGGAATATACAATATCTTTTAATTGCGGACTCGGACTCTAGGCTTAATTTCTGCTAGAATTGATGCGCTTGCTAATAGGAAGACGTCTTTCCGGCTATGCAATTGAGAATGGTCTTAGGTCGGATCCTATAGGCATTTGTAGATGCAGAAGGGGTACGGAAGTGCTTAGAGTTGTAAGCAGCAATTGCCTCTTGTATTCTCTGCTCTTTTGGAGGTTCTTGGCTCTTAAGGGGCATAGTAAGGTAATGTATTAGGCCGTAAGAGAGAGGTGTGAGCATTCGAATCGGTCAATATTTTGGTGTGGGCGGCAGAAATAATTATTCTGGCCAATCAGAGCATGGCGGTGAAGCCTCTGCACGGGCCATTCCGATTACCCCGTCGATTCCGATTACCCCCTCAAATACTCTATACCAACCTACCTAGGACAAGGCTGGAATCAGGGACGCCGGGCCCGGTTTTCGACCCCATAACGACATCAGTCGGTTTGATTGGCCGGCTTCTGCGGACATGCTAAATAAGTTACAACGTGGACTAAGCATTCTATTTTAGGAGGG
>Ga0307515_10007525_pt1 | contig 21518 bp, 20 predicted proteins | sample 17_EM_MG_FD_194513 | JGI IMG/M metagenome (GOLD analysis project Ga0307515, IMG submission 194513) | Populus trichocarpa ectomycorrhiza microbial communities from riparian zone in the Pacific Northwest, United States - 17_EM | ecosystem: Host-associated > Plants > Roots > Unclassified | place...
AGGCACAGTCCTCGATTCCCAAATTCGTGCACCTCACACACCGACGGACACCGGGGACGCATTTCTACGAACAGCGCCACAGCCTCCGATCAGATCTGCTGGCGGAAAGCGGAGGGGAGCCCTCACCACTTTCTTGGCTCTGGAACAGAAACAAATCAGTACGCCCGCCTGAATTGGATTGCGGGGCGGTGGTATTCACCTGCATTCCAGGCAGGTTCTTTTGGCCGGCATCGACGATTCCCAGGACTGCAAGTCTAGGCTCCTGCGGCTGTGATTGCCTCCGTGCCGCATGCAGCCATGTGCCTTGTTCTCAGGATCACATGGATGATCAGAGCGACGGTGCAGACTTGCACCGGGTGTGCCATCGCCCTTTCTGGACTCTGGAGGGTCGACTCGCGTTGTCCGCTGCGTAGTGCCAGTAGGATCCCTGTTGTAGGAAGTAGAATATCGGCGTGAGCTTTGCTTTGGATGTCAATAAACATGCAGATCGTAATCGATGGTCCTACGACAGCTTGCGGATTACCTCGTTTCTTTCCTGACTTTACTCTCCTCCCGCCCAATCACCATAATACTAACTTCCCCATCCTCCGGCCACACCCAAACACGGGCAACGACTCATGGGGGACGCTGAAACTAGTGAAAAGAGCAAAAATGCGACCCCACCACTGCAAATAGATCCGAAGTGGTACGCTCGACGGGCTATGTTGACTGGGTCACTGACCGCTGAACCCACGCAGTTTCCAAGATGCTCTCAGAGCGTTCTTCCAACCCATCAAGACCGACGACCCCCGCCTCGACTTCTACACGATGTACAAGAGGGAGGCGATGGAGTATGATGCGGGCTATGTCAAGAAATACGACGGGGATCTCAATACCACCTTGATATTCGTGCGTCGCCCGCTTTGCGCTCTCGTCAATTCTCTCACTATGTCATCGTAGGCGGGTCTGTTCTCCGCCGTCAGCTCGGCTTTCGTCATCAATGTCCATTCAAAACTTCAACCCGACCCGAACGAAAAATCTGCGGCTCTCCTCCACGCAATTTTTCTCACTCTCAATCAATCTGCGATCCCGGCAGAGTCCCCCACCGTCCCACCTATGCAGGAAGGTCCGCCGGAAGGGATCGTCGCCGTTACTGGGCTCATGTATACGAGTCTCCTGATCTCCTTGCTCGCCGCATTCATCGCCATGTTGGGAAAGCAATGGCTCAACCGGTACCTGCGGAATTCGGGCGGGTCGATGATCGAACGTTGCGGAGACCGCTAGCGCAAATGCGACGGACTCAAGAAATGGCCATTGCACTTCTTCATCGAGAGTCTTCCATTCATGCTCCAGACCGCTCTGCTCCTCCTCGCTTGCGGACTCTGCCGGCACATGTGGTCCATAAACACATCCGTCGCGTACACCCTCATCAGCCTCACTGGCCTCGGTGCTGTATTCTACCCTGGAATCGCGATCGCTGACATGTCATCGTATGCATGTCCATTCCAAACACCAGTATCCACCGCTCTTCGTGGTCCGTGGAAGAAGGTTCGGCGCGGAATTGTCTCGGCGAATTCACGGGCCCGCCGGATGTGGAGACAGAGAATCCGGTCGCTCCTCCGTCGTCAATCTCTACCAATGATTCCACTCGAGAACGTACAGGTTCAAGGATCTGAACCGTGGTTGACACCGAGGGATCTTGCCGCCATTCGTCGAACGAACGCCAATGACGTACGGTGTGTTTCGTGGATCCTCAGAAGCATCACCGACTCAGAGGCACTCGACACCGCCATCCGACTCGCTGGAACGATTCGGTGGTTTGAAGACGGAACCAATGTCGAACCTCCCTACGATCTGATCCTCTCTACATTCGAGGCGTGTTTCGATTCCACTGGGAAGTTGTATCCCGGGTCGAGGGACAGGGCATACTACTCTGGACGGGCAATGATGTGGATTCATACTCTCGCGATGTGTAAATCCGAGGAGTTTGCAAGCACGTTTTCTCGCCCAATTACAGGATACAAAACCATAAACATTGACTCTGACCTCGAACATCTTCTCTGGGTAAACACGTATTGGGCTGCCAACGACCTTTTCACATACTTGCTCATCAACCGCCCAGGACACTCCCTCACACTTGCAATGGATTTCAAATATACTGTTGCATGAGGCGTGGGCCAACCGGTCCGCGCTAGACTTTGAGTATATCCGGCATCGTATCCTCGGCACAGACGAGACCACCATCCCTCCGGATGCGGTACTTAACCGCCCCTGGTGTGGTGCATCTTCTTTGGCTCACCCGTCGAGGAGGAAGTGCTGAAAGTCCAAGACAAATCGTGCGATATCTCCCTTCTTACCCTTCAAGTAGTTCACACCACTCCTTAACAGTGATCGCCTGGAACGCATCTTATATCAATTATCCGAAGGAATCGTTTCAGCCATCAACGCCGCCTACCCTCAACGTGAACTCATCCCGCTCGTGCTACGCGACTTGGTCAAGTTGGAAAACCGTCCCGGGCACTTGACAGAGATGGCGTATGAATGGTGCTCCGTGATATGCGAGAACAGGAACTTGGAGGATTGGGAGAGTCTTCTCCTTGTCTCTTTGGAAATCGGTTTCCGTCTCCTTGACCCACAGAACCGCTGTATTGGAGCTGAGCTCACTCACACCGAACACCACCGAGAATCGGTTGACATAGTTTTCAGGAGCAAGGAAAGTGAGACAATCGCAGATATTCTACATGCCTGGACCACAGGAGGCGCCTCATATACACCGGCACACAAATTGCTCGGCACCTGCGCAAGCCACCTCATCGGTCTTCACAATATGGTGCCATTCTCCTCGAGGTTGCGGAAACTCGTTATACGCTCCGTTGGAGTTATCGATCACAAGGGGTTTGAGGGGATGGGGGTGGAGAGATTCGTTGACTTGCTAGAACATCTCCACGTCACAGTCGAGGACATTAGCGATCAGCTCGAGTGGGCAGATCTCCTCCACAGAGGTATTCTTCACATTCGGGCACGCACCACAGAGCAAACACCTTTTGGGTCGGGAACCGTATACTCCAAGCCCAGCTTGTACTCCTTTGCAACCTCTTTTTTCAAAAACTCCTTGCGGGCCTTGCGTGGGGAGTTCGGCATGTGCAAACTCGCGTAGTAGACTATGAGTATCGCATCCCTGGTGACGTTCGAGAGGAGGTTCACGAGCAGCGGTGTGACATTTTGAGAGAACTGCCGCGCAGAAACAATGACGTGCAGGAATGACTGGGTTGCGAATCGATAAGGGTTCGGGAGGACGATCTTGATCATGATCCGATCCGTTGCCTGTGACTTAGGCGCTCGGTCTACTTACCCCCAGCTCTACACCACGCGAGGTCGTCTCGCCTTCAAAACCTCGATGGGCGACCCTTGTCCAGGCAAATTAACCGTCAGGCAACTGGTGGATACCTTGCGGGAGCGACTCGTGTCTATCCTGTTCGTTGACTCCTCGCCTACATTGACCGCATCGATTGACATCCCGCCAGCCAGCAGAAACCTCCTGATCTGACTTTCGAGGAGGTCCGTACTTGACTTCCTTCCGCTTCTCATAGTTCACCCCCCATGCCCAGGCTCAAGCGTACGAGGAAGAGATCAACGATGTGCTCATCCACGCGAGATATCTCGTGAACTCACTCCGCGTTGCCGCTCGAGTACCACCAGAAATCTTCGGCATGATATCTTCCTATCTCACCGAGGAGGACCTGTTTTCGACCTCCCGGGTTTGCCACCACTGGCGTTCGGCCCTGATCTCATCCCCATCCCTGTGGACCCGGGTCTCTTGCGATCGCGTGTCACGAACAATGATCAGCCTCGAAAGATCCAAATCCCTGCCGATCCAACTGCGACTCGAACCGTTATTTCCGACTGCGGCCCTGGGAAACGTTTTAGTCCAGGGGAAAGAGATCTCTTCATTGACTATAACGCGCCAGCCCCACCGTATACCACTGCTACGCCAGCTGCTCATGCTTTCCAGACCATCCTTGAAACAGCTACACATATACACCGAGAAGCTGCGTGGGCGGGGAGTCGAAGAGCAACCGGTACAAGATGTTTGGCAAGACTTCCCGTTTCTTCGCGAACTGTTCGTCTGCCGATACTCCATCCCCATCGATCAGTTTACTGCCCCGAACCTCGTGCACCTGGCTCTAGAATACACAGGGATCGACCGGATCGTCACAGTCCAAGGCATTTTGGATATGCTCCGCGGCTCTCCTCTTTTGGAAACCCTCCTCATCGTCGACTCGGGTGTCCCCCAGGACCAAACTCAGGATCACTCCCCCGTTTCCCTTCCGAAGCTCCGCAGTATAGAGCTGGGTTTCTGTGAAGTCCGCTGTGGACTGATTCTTTACCTTCAGTTCCCCCCAGATGTCGCAGCGGGCTTCCGGGAAATGACCGTGACGGATGTACGGGATGATGTTTCGTTGGTGGTTGTGGCCGCAATGCAACACGTACTGCGAAGGATTGATATCCATCGCGTCACACTTGCTGTGCCCCCGCATCACAAGGGGAGCATGAGGTTCCTCGTTCGTTTTGACGGATTGCGGGGTTCTCTCGAAATATCCACCGACATTGTACTCGCCAACACCGAACTTCAGAACGTTCTCTTCGGCCCAAGAGGGGTACTGTTCTCCAATTCTCCCCGCATCAAGAATGTGAGGGAGCTACATCTCGTCGGCTGTTCCTTCGAATATAGTCAAGGGTTTCATCATATCGACGCTGCCATGCCAAACCTCATCTCCATCTCCCTCTTCCATTGCGAGGGTGCTAACCTGTTGGGACTTCCCGCCCAAGCCGACCCCCCGTCACCTCCGTTCCCGCGCCTCGAACGCGTCATGATTCTTGGATCGGGAGTGGGGCTGAAATGGATGGCAAGGGCGAGGAGAGACCACGGCGTGCCACTTAAAACCCTTGTGGTCGGACGAGGGCACACAGGATTTGAGTGCAACCATCTGGAAGACTACGTCGAGCTAGAAGAGTTCGTGGGCGACCTGCGCATTGGGTGTCCCACCGAGGTCTTGAAGTGGGGAACTGAGAACGAGATTTTCAATATATGGTCTAAAATTGAGGTTCCTGGTCCGGTGAGTGCAAATCGAAACCCTGATGGTTCCGAGCTAAATCCATTCTGTAGCACGTTTTCAATACGTTACGCAGGGAGTTTGAGTTTTGTCGATTTAACGTACCAGAGTGAAGCAGGAGGATGTAACATGTATGGGTAACGGTCTATCAAAAACACCGCCTTGTGTAGGCAAGATGAAGCTATAGTCCACGTCCGAACGCGTGCAACATAAGTGCAACTATGGCCTGGCCAACTCCGTTTCAACTATTTTTCTATTTGGATGGTGCCCAGATGCTCAAGCCACTTACTCCCCGTGATTCACCGTCACCCCAGTCAAATCACGTCCAAAGGGAGGTGAGAAGTATAACACGGAAACTTTGGAATACACGAAATTAACTTAGCACCATTGCCTAGGTAATGAACCCTCGAAGCGGACGTTGGATCATCAAACCCATAGCCACTCGTCCTCATCAATCTCAACGTGATACCTCCACACGGGTCCACCGGCCCCAGCCCTCGTGAACAAATCGTATCCCATCCTGCTCCAATTCCACAGAGCCAACAGACGTGTGCTCGGGAAGGTGGTCATCAAATCCTTCCCGACGCAGTGGATTTAGAAGCTCAGATCAACGACGAGCGCATCTGACGCGATGTGGTGCACGTGGTGAGGAATGAATAGATGGAGGCGGTGGGCGTCATTGCCTTCTCGGTCGAGGGGTGACTCGTCCCGATCGTATGCGATGAAATGACTCTCAATTATGAGTGGATCGCGGAGATCAAGATTACGATAGGATGTGTCGGGGGAGTCTTTCAGGGAGTCCACGAGCGGTTCGTGAAACGAGCTACCTTCTCCACCGTTAGGCCAATCCGAAGGTTTCTGTTCGAGTAGCGAATATGCGACGCCCACGAGATTAGAGGGAGGCGACGGTAGTCGAGAGCATCTGAGTAATCCTAGCAACATCGAACCGCCGGAGTTCATTCCCAGAATGATTAAGCAGCACCTTGAGTTCTGGTGGAAGAGATGAAGATGCGGCCGGACGTCCCAACTGGATGCGAAAGGGCAGTTCGTAGGTGTGGGCGGTCATGACAAAGCGATCCTGTGTTAAAATCCATTGAGTACAGAGGTGCATGGCAGTTAAAAACGACCTGGTTGGGATAAGTGAGGGTCCTTGGCCGGGCCGGGAATACGTGTGTTTGTTCTCCCTCGAAGGCGCGGTCAAGTGCCTGTGAAATGGCATCACGGAACGTATGAGAGGTAGAACGGAAACGTGTGTTCGACACACCTGTCCCTGGAATCTGACCCGCGGTCTGACAAACTCTTGCGGTCTGGTGGAAACTCATCAACATCGACCGTCAAGTGGCGCGACTCAGGGCCGGTGACCGGACGGCGGCCTCCCAGTTCTTCCCACGGTTTGCTCATCCTCTCGGATTCCGTAAACGCCAGCGGTTTGGTTCAATCACCTTACTCCAACCCTGTTTCGCTTAGAACTTGAATCGGAGCTTGGGAAACAAACTGAATTTGCCTCAGTGTGCGAGACTCCAGAAAAAGTCGGTTTACGATTGCATCACCGCTGTTGAACGCCAAACTCAGCATAGGAGGGTGACCGACGGGTAGTGTATCACTAGATCAACTAGATCAAAGGGTTGTGGATCGACGAACAGAAGCGATGAGCCAAGAAACACGATAAATACGGACAATCCGCCAACACACATGACTCGAACAACAGGCAACCAGGCAAGAGAGCAATGAAACTGTTCCGGACCCTACCTACACTGTGGGAAGAATGGTGGTGGATCAGTACAAAATTTCAAACGTGATAAGGTCGTTCTCAAATACCTTCGGCACCGATGCATTGTAGCGGCCAAATTCCCACAGTACGACGAGTCCACCGTCAGTGCTGACCTTTCCCACAGCTGCGCCCGGTCCGCCCGTCGAAAATTTTGTAGGGTACGTGGAACTTGGGGTTGTATGGTCTCAAATCCCCCTCAGTCACAGGGGTCCCCCAGCGGTGAATTCCTCCGTTGTTGGCTTCTAGGACATCAGCACACACCGGGGACTTTCTACAATGTACATTCACCGCATCGCGGCGCTTGAAGGACTTTCCTAGCCTGGGGCACGTGTCCGCCCGGTTCGGGCAGAAAAAGCCGCAGCGACCCCAGAAGTGGCCATCTCGGTGTCGCTTGACCTGCTTGAGCTCCGTATGCCAGTAGGGGCAGTTTGCCACTCGGCAGAAAATGGGCTTCTCCCAGCGGAGGTCGGCGATTGTCCAAGAATCGCTGTCTTTGCCATTGCTCTCGCCGGTTTCATCACCGATGGCGCCGCAGCCGTCCCCGAAGGTGCAGCCGCTGGTGCTAGGTTCCGGAACTGTCTCCGGTCTAACGCCCTGAACCACCGCGCCAGGGGTGGGCTGGCCCAGAGATTTCCCAAAGGCATTGAAGGGGATATCCTGATTTCAACAATGACAGACTTAGCGACAGCGCGAAACATTGTCCGGGGAAAACAAACCTCCTGGTTCCCTAAGGCACCTGACAGCGAGGAATATTTCGGGAACCATGGGTTCTGGATGGCCTGTACCTGCCGTCAATATTCAAGAAACATCGGACGTTTGAGCGAAAACGAACCCAAAGGGTCGGGTTGTACGGCTCAGAGTTGTCGGAGGGGCGGGAAAACGGGGGCATCAATGTGAATTGGACAGTGGTTGCGATGTATTTTCAGAAGGAGCAGAGGGAGGTGGGATGAATGAAATCGAAGGGATCATGCCGAACTTACCTCCCCCAACACGCATCGATTTTATACAGAGGACGATTCTGTGGTCAGTCGCGTAATGTCTTTGGTCATGCGAGGTGTACGAAGCGTTGACGGGACGGGTCCTACGGAGGTCACGTTGCGGAGGCCATTTGGGTCCTTTCATTCGCGGCGAATCTTCATTTCGGTTAATTCCCATGTTCCCCGCTCCACGATCGGGACCCGCGCCGCAAAACCTCTGTTTGCATCCTCTCGTGCCAGTGCGCCCATATGCACGAAGTGCGACAAATCGTTCAGGAGTGGGTGGATAAGAAGCTGGGTAGGGTCGTTGCTTGGGCGGCGACTGCCTCCGACCTTCACAATTTTGGTGACCAACACGCCCGTGGAAAGCACAATGCACCGGCAATCGGAGAAGGACGGATCAGCGTACACACGGTCGCCAGCCCAAGTGTCGCATCCCACTGCGGGAGACGTTGAGAGTTGGAAGGAACGTTGTGACATGCAGGAGGGAGAATAACGATGCTTGTATTGATTACGATACCCTCGAGCTCCTTTTATGGGAGATCATCAATATCGATCAATTTTGATTGACAGCCTTTCCGGTCAGATCCAACAACACTTGTCCTCAAAAGTTGGCGTATATAAATGACACCTGGTCAGTCAGAACACACAAGACACTTGGAGGAAATGCCTTTACGCACTGGCCATCTTCACGACACAATCGGCGCATTCTCACCCGAGTGCCATCAGGCGCAACCGTCGACAACTTTGAGGAAAGGATCAAACGGAGAATATTCACTGTTCACCTCGCCCGAGCGTCTTCTTGTATATATGGGGATGAGCAATCTGTCAGGGCATCATCGTCCCAACACAAAAAAAAAACCTGTCAGGGACTTTCAGCGCGCGTGTTTTCCCACCCACCAAACTTGATAGTCATCCGTAAATGTGATCACGGCGGAAGGTCCCAATGGGCCCCTGTAGAGGACCGGGACGCTTATTTGATCTAAGTGGCCGGAAGGCCCCAATAAAACCTCCAGGGACGTAAATAAAGAGAAGCGTTAAGCACGCGGACCAAGGCTAGAAAAAAGTTAGGGCGATCGGGGGCGACTTTGCTGTTTGAATTGGGTTGAAATAGCCCTGAGTCATCACCAGTTATTTCTGGGCGGCGACTGGGGGCGCCTGACTGGATGTACCTTGCGCATAGTCACTGGGTAACTGCCCGTAAGGCTAGAACCACGTGCACACATGTAATGAATATCTGGGAACTGCACAGTCTCCAACCACACTGTTGGGTCGCGTGCAGCGCGAAACTTGGAAACTGGCACCCTTCTACGATGTCTGGAGATATATCAATCGATGGTAACCATTGGGCGATGACGTGCGCGTAAGGGGTTGACCATACACGACATTGTCATGCGGTGAAGGCCGAATTTGTTGGTGGTGTTCACAAGCCGTTCTGTACCAATGAAGAGTGTGGCGAATACTCGGACCCACCGAAGGAGAGAACGGGAGGCCCAAGGCCCCAGACCTTGGACAGTGAAGATGTCTGGCAGTTCCTGGACACTTGTGGAGCCAACCCTACACTGCGTCTCGATGAAATCAGAGGAAAACTTGAAACTGCTCACCTCGAATTGATCTCGCTCGGGAACTGAAAAAGGATGAGTGGTGGATGCTGGTCAGATGGGTGCTATCACGCAGGCACTCCTCGTCGCACCTGAATGATTGGCACAACAACTCGAAAAAGTTGAGGAAGGCTGCAAAAGTGTAAGCTAACTTCTCTACGACAACATTAAAGGGTACTTCAGGACAGAGGAAGTCCTGGTTCGGTCCTGCTTTACACTCCCCTAATCCCAGGACGACAAGAAGAAGTTTGAGGATGTTGAGCCTCTCTCTGTATAGCATCGCATGCAACGTTTCGGTAGCGGTTACCATGATGGTCACAATCTCTTGTTCCGTACGAGGGACAGGGTGATTCAGGTGTGTCAGGAGGCGGATAAGTTACAGTATGGATACTTGCATCTGGGTACGCCCGGCCCGCTCACACCAGGTCACATACAAATATTTTGTAAGTAACAAACGGCACCTTTTAGTCTGCTTGAGGAGACAACGATTCTATCACAGCTGACGTGCACTTGGCGCAACACTAATTTGGGTTCCTCGAGGCAGCCAAAACTGCACTAGCTGCTTCCCGAACCCCACGTTTGTTCACCGCGCCTCCCTCCCACTTATCTGTGGCGCCGAGGGGCTCCTGTTGCCGAGCGCTGCCCCGTGGTCATCAGATCAGAATTCAGATAACGAGTTCAATAGAACGTAGGCAGCAACCTTTCGTAATTCTCCCACCCGGCCCTTCAGATTACGGATCTGGAAGGGCCTGTCGGAGCTGGCGCTGGTCTTTTCCGCTCCTGCATCAAGATACCGTCACGGTGGTTGGTGCCAAGTCGTGGGTACGGGTTCAGAACGCTGACTCGGCGGAGCGCGAACGGCCCTTCATTATTCTAGCCAAGACGAAAAGTGGGCTCAACTCTAGCAGACATCTCGTTTGTGAGTACACGCTTAGGTATTGAACTGGCGTGTCTGTATCAACAGCCCACCAAGCATCCTTCGCAACCCTCGTTTCCGAGACAATCTCTGCCGATCCCAGGGCGGGTTTGGAATGTGACGACCTCCGGAGCATGGGATCGTGGTTGGACCCCTCAGATGGGCGGAAAGCGAAACGCCCATGGTTGTTGGCCTTTTCCCTATGTGATTCCAAAGGCCCTTTCTGAGCCATAGGTCTTGCTCAATTGGGGCGGCTTCTACGGGCACTCATGCCTGCAGGATTCACCCGCGAAGACACGACGACAAAAGCAAGCGCTGAAACGTGCTGACCACGCCGGCGTCAGAGTCCGGACACAACCCTAGTACTACACCTGTGTTAGATGACTTCACTGTATCTGCCTCGCATTCCACTTCGGCTAGATCGGACAACATGGTCCAGGAGTTGCAATTCCATTCGTGATGGTCTAGATTATTTACCGCCGTCTGGTCATGACGGAGGGCCAACCACCTTCAACCATCTGCGAGGGTTTTGGCTGTCCCGACCACTCTTTGCCAACCAGCCCTTGGCTACCGCCCGCGTCCTTGATGTTGATTCTATGCCAGCGATGGGAGTGATGAAGGCGAAGATGAGATCGGTGATGAAACTCGGGGAACCACACGGATCTGTGACCTCTCGGCCCACTCCCGATGCAGGATACTAGACTGTGCATGGACGTTTTGTTATATATAGTTCGAACCCTTGTCAATTTCACTGGTTCCAACCACTGCAGTGCGCCTGACATCACGTTTAGAAACCCCAGACATGCGGTTGTACTTCCGTAGGGTCAGGCTCTTTGTCAAGTGTATCTCCCTGGGAACAACAACAAGTATAAAAGCCGCGATTAGCTGTGAATCAGTGGGGAGGATGAAAAAGCTCATGGTGTAGAATTCGATGCCGCCATGTCTGGGGGTTGCGTGGCAGACGTTACTATAGTTTCAGGGAAACACTCATGCTGAACCCGGTGATATTTGTCTCGGCCCTCCGCCCGCATGGTTTAAATCGCATATCCGCGAGTGGGCTAAGGTATGCCCCACCCAGCTGATATAGCAACACTATCCTCTTCACCGGTCTCGACGGATGAAAAAAAAAAGACGACGTCCAGAGACCCGGATGAGCCCAAGGTGATCTTCGTCGACTACAATCTTGAAGGTATAGGACCCCAATTCTTCCCACTCGACATCCTGACCTCCCGTTCCTCGCGCAAATTCGAGCAACGGCTCCGTGTTGATAACATAACACCCACCATACTCGCAGAGATACGGGGCAATTACGCTCCGAGAAGGATCCAGGTAGAAAGGCGCAGTCATTAGTTCGCCAGGAGAGGAGATGTGACCACATTATTCTGACACGAGGCGGAAACGGGGAGCCCCTCTATAATCGAGTGAGAAGTAGAGCGCGGTCTGCATGGGTCCACCGGTTGTCCCTGCCACCCTCTGCCGAAGATCCGCAACCGTAGAGAACCACCCCGAATGTGATCCGAGAGCGGTAAGAGCGAGTGCTTATTCACAGAATTCACTTGTAGATAACACTGGTTTGCCAGGTCCCATACAGAAACGCGAGTGCTCGTTGGATCGGAGGCCGTTACCGAAGCATGGGGTTCGCTTACAAGTAAGAATCTTCCCGTCCTCCAATCCCACATTCCTGACACCGTCTTCCGAGGATCTACCGGGGCAACGAGCCTACAATTCTTAGTGGATGTATTGTGGAATTCATTCCTATCCATCGGTCCACACATCTGCGGGTAAGCGATGATTGGATTTTCAGCAGTAGGGTGAGGCCGGCCCCCCGAGGAGTGTAACGCTTGCTTGCTGCAACTCGCCAGTCAGCTCGAGATACGATATATAGGGTTCCAGCGGTGAGAAATTACCCTTCATTCTTTTGAACAACAATGGCAAGTACGTCTGCATGATGGTTGATCGCGAAGTCGGGCGGTAGGAGCTTCCACTCTTTCCGTGGTGCCCCTCGTGGATCTGGTTCCAAGGTAAAGAATTCGGCGAACTCCTTGGGGTCCGCGATGAAAGCGTAATCACCAAGCACATTGACTCGACTACGAGTGCTGAAGCTACCGGCAGTCCGCCGCCGCCTCCTGGTGGGTTGGATGAGAAGACAACATCCCGCTTTTGCGGAGTGCCCCAGAGTGAGAGTGCCCACCGAGATCCACTTGGTGCGTCGGTAAGAGACCACGTCGGAACCACGCGTTTTCTGATCGGCCCTGGAACAAACGCTCACTCCATCATCGCTCAATATTAAACCTCCACTGCCACCGTTCGCCGCGTTCCCTGGTTACCCAAGTTACCGCTCATCTAATCTCCATGTTAGTTCATGGCGCCCACCTCCGCCAAGACCGATGACGCCACAATGGAGGGGACCGAGAACGAGGTCGCAGGCATGCTCGTTCACCTAAAGAAACTTCGCTACCTCAAGAACTGGCTTCGTTCCCCCCTTCTACGACTCCCCACCGAAACCGTCGTCCACATTCTATCGTATATCATGGAAGATGCGGAGCACCCCTCCGTTTGGCGACCGATTTTCAGCACGTGTTACCGCATTCACAACATCATGTCCACCACGACCGAGCTATGGCGGAAGGCGGATTTCACGTCGGATAGGCTAGCCCATCTTGCATTTGCGAGATCGCACGGGAACCTGGAGGTGATAATCGCGGACCTTCTGGCAAGTGACGACCTACGGGACGAATATACCCGAAACGCCCTGAGCTTTTGCAGGGACAACCTGGTACTTCGTGGCCACAGGTTCCACACGTTGGATATCTGCGGGTACCCTTCTGATATCGCCAACTTCTCCTGGATCCTCGAACGGCCACTCCCTCGTCTAGAACATGTGAAGATCCACCTCTATCCTCCATGGGAAGAGAACAACGCTTCCTCCATGCGAGACCCGGTGGTTTTACAACTTCCGGCGGACCTGCCGTTGCGGGTGCTCGATCTTCGTGGCGCCACGCTGCCCTGGTCGTCCTCCCTTTTCGCCGGGCTACGCGAATTACACCTGGACTTCACTGAATGCGATTCCTTCGTGGAGATTTCAGAGGAGGAACTGCTCGGGATTTTTGAAGCTTCCCCCCGATTGGAGAGCCTGTCGTTGCTGCGACTTATACCACAGTACCGAGTCGTGGATAATCAACAACAATACACCCCCGCCCGAATCGTAAAATTTGCAAGCCTTGATTGCCTCCACCTAGACTGTTTGGCAGCGCGTGTTGGGTATATTTTGGCCCACATGGACATCCCTGCCATCACCTCCCTCAAGATTCATGCGGAGTTTGACCTCTGGGAAGTTGAGCCTGCTCTCGACGACTTCTTCCCTGATAATCGCCTTCCGGATCGGCTCTTCCCAAAACCCTCCAATATTCGAGGTTTTGCCCGACTGCGGTGATGGGATCTACGATTCGCTCAACGTCAGGATTGGCAGCTCTCATACACAGTTCGACTTCGACATGTACGAGAAAAAAGCAGCCTCTGACACCATCATGGCCTGTATTCTCCCACTGGTTCCATCCTCTGTCACCACTCTCATACTCGACTATTCGGATTTGGACATAGAGGAGTGGACGGAATTTTTCTGGTCACATCCTGAAGTGCGTTCGATCGAGTCGAAGGAGGAGGAACCAGTGTCCGAGTCGCTATGGAACGCCCTTTCACCCGCCGGAGCGGATGCAGTCACTCCATGTCCAAAGCTCGAGTCGATCTCACTCCCCAAAGAGCGGGCGTCCACACCCCTACTCAACTGCCTTCTGAATCGGAAAATCGCAGGGTATGGGCTCAGACACCTCAGGTTGCGGGGGGTGGATGATGGGTTGGCTGAGAAGTTGAGGTTCTCGGTGGAAAAGCTTCGAATCATCTACATTACGGATGAGCCAATATGGGTGCGCCCCGTTTCAATGGGTTCAATGGACCGCGTGCTAATCACCTCCCAGTGGGAATACGGTTTGCCTCAAGAGCTCGAGGATGTAGAGTTGGATCCAGTGTAGCCCCGTTGGTTGCGCCCGCTGTCTAGCGTGGTCAACGGTAGGGCGTGTGTCGACCAGATTGTAGGATAGGGAGGCCGCTACGTTCCCCGGCAACACCGTTGATTGTTGTCGTCACCGTACCCGAGTTTGTGTAAGACTATAGATAGAGAGGACCGAATCCTACGGTTAACGAGGACAATCTGACGGCTCGAGTGAGAGTTTCAAGCGACTTTGGCCACAACTGACGGTCAGGGGGAGGATCCGGATCCCGCTGCCTTCTCACCATCACCTGGTGCTTTCTCGCGACGGTGTCTGTGGTTTACGCGTCACGACTGACTCCGTTCGACCCTGCGCAAGTAGGCAACCTTGTAGAAGACAGCACCATCGTTCAGTGGTCTTGTGAGGGATCAATTCGGAACGTTCTAGCGTCCGGAATGAATCCCTGACATTGGCCGCAGCATATCTGTGCAAACTAAACATACAGACCGCAATCAATGAGGACACGCGCACGCCTTCCATCAGGTCTCCCTTGAGGTACACCGCCCACGACAGCTCACAGCCTGCCTCGCCCCTTTCCAGACTCTACCCCCCTCCCACCCAACCGCCATAGTATCAACGTCCCCTCGACCCACGCCATCCTCCCTATCGGCCGGCTACATCCAAGCACGTCCGACGACTCATGGAAGGCGCAGAAAGTGGTGAAAAGAGTGAAAAGGAGTCCCCACCACTGCAAATCGACCCGAAGTGGTACGTTCGACAGGCTATGTAGAACGGGTCGCTGACCACCGGGCGGACATAGTTTTCAAGATGCTCTTCGAGCGTTCTTCCAACCCATCAAGACCGACGATCCCCGTCTCGACTTCTACACGATGTACAAGAGGGAGGCGACGGAGTATGATACGGACTACGTTAAGAAATACGACGAGGACCTCAATACTACCCTGATATTTGTGCGTCGCTCGCCATGCGCTCTCGTCATTTATCTCACTTGTCATTGTAGGCGGGTTTATTCTCTGCCGTCAGCTCAGCTTTCGTCATCGATGTCCATTCAAAACTTCAACCCGACCCCAACGAACAATCCGCAGCCATCCTCCGCGCAATCCTCCTCACCCTCAATCAATCTGCGATCCCGGGCGAGACCCCTGCTATTCCACCTGTTCAGGAATCTCCATCTAGCGAGATCGTCACCGTCACTGGACTCATGTACGCCAGCCTTCTGATCTCCCTGCTCGCCGCATTCGTTGCCATGCTGGGAAAGCAATGGCTCAACCGGTACTTGCGGCATTCGGGCGGGTCGATGATCGAGCGTTGCGGAGACCGTCAGCGCAAATGCGATGGACTCAAGAAATGGCCGTTGCACTTCTTCGTCGAGAGTCTTCCAATGATGCTCCAAGTCGCCCTCCTCCTCCTCGCCTGCGGACTCTGCCGACACATGTGGTCCATAAACACGTCCATCGCGTACGCCCTGATCACACTCACTGGCCTTGGAGTTGCATTTTACCTCGCAATCGTGATCGCTGGCACGTCATCGTATGCGTGTCCATTCCAAACACCTGTATCCACCGCTCTTCGCGGTCCGTGGAAAAAGGTTCGGGGTGGAATTGTTTCGGCGATTGGATGGACCCGCCAGATGTGGAGACGGAGAGTCCGGCCACTCCTCCGTCGCCAATCTCTACCAATGATCCCGCTCGAGAACATACAGGTTCAAGGATCTGAACCGTGGTTGACGCCGAAGGATCTTGCCACCATTTGTAGCACCAACGCCGATGACGCACGATGCGTGTCGTGGATCCTCAGGAACATTACCGATCCAGAGGCACTCGACGCCGCCATCCGACTCGCTGGAACGATTCGATGGTTTGATGATGGGACCAATGTCGAACCTCCGTACGATCTGATTGTCTCTATGTTCGAGGCGTGTTTTGATTCCACTGGGGAGGTATATCCCGGGTCAAAAGACAGGGCATACTACTCCGGACGGGCAATCATGTGGATCCAGACTCTCGCGATGTGTAAATCCGAGGATTTTTCGAGCACGCTCCCTTTCCCAACCCTAAACAAAGAAACCCTAACCAAAGAATACAGTCACCCAGACACCGGCTCTGACCTCGGACATATTCTCTTGTTGAACGCGGTTCGGTCTGTCGATGGACGCTCCTTATTCTTGCTCTCCATCCACACAAGACACACCCCCTCACACTTGCGATGGATATCAGATGCCCTGTTGCATCTGTCATGGGCCAACTGGACCGCACTGGACTTTCGGTTAGTCCGTGATCACGCTCCCAGAATAGAGGAGCCCACCATTCCTCTGGATGTGATACTCAACCGCCTCCTGGTGTGGTGCATGTACCTTGGCTCGCCTGTTGAGAAAGATGCGCTGAAAGTCCAAGACAAATCGTGCGATATCTCCCATTTTTACCCTTCAAGTCACTTACACAACTCTTTACCAGCGATCGTCTGGAACGCATCCTACGTCAATTATCTGAAGCGATCATTTCGGCCACCACCCGAGCCCGAGACATCCTCGTCCAGCACGTACTACATGACTTGATGAAGTTGGAAAACCGCCCTTGGTACTTGACATTGATGGCGTATGAATGGTGCTCTGTGATATGCGAGAACAAAGATTTGAAGGATTGGGAGAGTCTTCTCCTTACCACTTTAAAACTTGGCTTCCGTCACATAAACCAACGGGGTGATTATATTAAAGCTGCACTCACTCACACCAAACACCACCAAGAATTGGCCAATGTAGTTTTCAGGAGTCGGGAGAGCGAAGCGATTGCAGACCTTCTTTGCGCTTGGACCACACACAACCCTTCCCATGCATCGACATACACGTTACTAGGTGCCTGTGCAGAGCACCTCGTCGATCTTCATAACCTGGCGCCTTTCTCCCCGAGGTTGCGGCGGCTTGTTGTACGCTCTATCGAGTTCATCGGTTATGGGGGGTTCGAGGGGGTGGGGGTGGAGAGATTCGTTAAATTGCTGAACCATCTCCACGTCACCGCCGAGGATATGGACACAGATTTTGAATGGGAAAAACTCCTCTTGAATACCCTCCAATCCTCCGAGGCAACTCAACTCTTATCCCATTGGTACTGGGAGTTACTGGTGGAACTCACAATTTCACACCCATGGCGGCTGGGACGCAACACTACCTACAGTCCACAGATCATAAGATTCCTCGCCGAAGCCCAGGAATGGAGTAAGCTGGAGTGCTGGATGGGAATTGTCTGGATGGTGTGGCTGCCGGGGACTGGTGGGGTAACAGAAGAGGACCTTAGCCATTCGATGCTGTTGCTATTCCGCCAACGACCTGGTGCTGCCCAGAAGCTCGAGCAATGGGTGGAGCGTTGGAACCAAAAGTACAACCAGGAAATGCCCGAGTCGTTCCAACGGATCTGCAAACAGGCACGTGAAGAAGCACAACAGGATGCACCGTGAGCTCTCTTTGCATTCACTGGACATACTCCCAGCTCATGTGGGATTTCATCCTGTTCTAGGCCAAAGTCACCCACTGAGAAAGGAACCGAAGAACCCTTGCCTTTCCCGCCGTCCGGAGGCAGCATGTTCTGGGAATCACTACCGTATCATACCTTCTAACACTCAAATGGTATGGTTATTCGTGCTCGTCCATTCATTCTCAATCCCACTGTTCTGCGGAATCCTGGCGTATTGAGGTCATTTATCCATCGTAGATACAACGCAGCTGCGATGTGTTCTTTATCTAAACTAGTTGTTGCCGGTTCCACTCTTCCCTGCATCTCTCCTCATTACTTCCAACGTGGCGGACACTATCTCCCACAATCCAGGCCTTCCTTTGACGCGCCAACCCTGCAGATCGGTGCTTGGGTGCAAGGGATGGACAATCGACTCATCGAGGCGGTGTGCCCATCGGGGAGCACTACATCCTCCACCGTGAAACTAATCCTGGACTCGAACTTGGGTCAGTGCCTCTGCAGTCGGCAGTAGCGTTCAGCGCGGCTGGGAACCCTCAGTTCGTCAAGTGTCAGGATCTTGAATTTCGAGCAGCGGACAAGGCGGAAATCGATCAGGCCGAGTTACGATTGCTTCCGAAAACGATGTGAGAGAGCACTGTTACTTAGTGGTATCGACTGGCTAACACTCGGACCACCTGGGACGTGTCGACAAGGCGTGAACATCCTGGCGGGTAGAACATCCATGTAAGTGCCAGTTGCCGTTGAAACCGTCAACGGTCATCGGACCACGGAAGGTCACTTTTCACCGAGCTGTTCAGTGTGTGGCCCTCGAGGAGCGCCAGCACATTTTGAGGGAAAGAAAAATAAGGGTTGGAAGGGAGAGAACCGTTCGCCTCCGTGACAACCCCTTCCCCTTTGAAAAGCGGAGGTGAGCGACGTGACGACAACGGGAACCTGTTCCACCGTAGTGGTTCCATTTAACCGAGTATGTATGACTGCACTCACTGTCGTAGATGGGGGGTGGCGGGTAATGGGGAATCTATTGTTCAATTCAACCCGTGAGGTACGCAATCCGGAGACCCGTAGTGGCGCTCCACCAACTTCTACAAATCTCCAGCTCTTCAATATCGTGGGCGTAGGATTTTATGACACCGGTCAAGTACTTGCAGGTCTTGGTGCAAGGGGTCGCTCCACTAACACCAGTTGAGCTCCCCGATCTCCCTCGCTTGACTTCACGTAGAGGCGTCAATGGCGTGCGAATTACAAGTGGGGTACGAACGATGACTAGACGATGATTGAAGTAGAGGGAGAGTTGTCGTTGGCGTGTTTGGTGGCAAGGTTTGTCGGAAGAGAAAAGGTGGTCACCAGACCTGGAATGGCAAGGGAACTGGAGACAGTTGTTGTGGGCGGGTGCGACGGCGGAACCAACGGCGCTGAGGATCGAACGGACGGAGATGGATTATCTCGAATTCTCCCAAGGAATGCCCGAGTTGGATCTCGGCAACCCCCAATCAGCCTCCCAAAAACCCACCAGGGGAACGCCGACCGGGTTTGCCGAATGCGGTGGGGTAATCGTAAAGTCGTGTTGCGTCAAGGAACTCGAGATGGATATACATATGCGGCGTGCATCTGGTTCGACAGCTCGACCCCTTTAATCCTGAGCATTTCCCGAGTGGAAAACCCGGTTCCCACTTGGACCGCGAAACCCCAAGACTGACTGGATGCGACGTAGGATAGGAAGGTCGTAAACAATTCCAATCAGCTCCATACAGTGCGGGCTGAGATAGGGGGAGATGTTTAGAGAAGGAAAGAGTTTCTTGTATGCGTCATGTCCGTGCGAATCCAGCTCTACGAAGCAAGTTGGCGAGTGCACACAGACGGAAAGTTCGATGAGCTCGGACACCCCGACGGATAGGTCCTCCGACCTCAGGGGGCGGCGAGGTGTTTCGTGGCGGACGATGTGGTCTTGTCGAGAAACACTGTGATATGCATGTCCCCGAGATGTCTCGTCCCTCGCCATTATCGGGGTTACCTCCATGAACCTTGGTCGAGCTGCGTGCGTTATGAAGTTCATTATCATCGCCTGCCGTGAGAATGAAGATATGTTCCACAGTTACCTGAGAGTGTTGACCAGTGTGAGCCTCCTGAAAACTTGAGCCATTTCAGTTGGTGTGACGACACTTGAAATTAGAATCCGTCGGCATTGGGAGACAGTTCAGGGTGTTGGAGACCGGGATTGGATGAAAGGATTGAAAGTAATTGGGACGCGGTCGGGTTCTGGAGCACTCGTCAATCCCGAGGGAGCTGAGGGAGGGTTTTCAGAGCTGCGGTCCGTAACACCAGCACGCTGAGAGTTGGAAGTGTCGCGAATTTGGGAGTCCGCCAGCTGACTTGGAACCGGTGTGACCAGTTACCAGGGTACGACGTCAACGATTGGTAAGAAGGTGGTATCATGATATACCAATTGAGCGTACGTGCTACCGCAACCGACACCCGTTCAAGCGCGCCGTTGCTCACTGGGGATGGTTGGTTTGCGACCACTCCGGCGGGCTTTCTAGTAGTATATGTTGCCACGAACCCGACCCTCTGGAAACCAATTCGGGTCGACAACCTTGCCGACTGCATCGCAATGGACGACCGTCAAGCCTCAATTTCCAGCGCTAGAAACGAACGCCAGCCTCGTGCTTTCCTCGTGGTCCGTCACCCTGCTGTGTCCAGATTAGGCTGTAATCCAAATCCAAGTTCAACGGTCAGAGGGAAACATCTCTGAAATTTTCCAGACCACCTCGCACAACCGTGCTAGTATCGATATCTACTCGACCCGCACCAACGCACGCGCAACGACTCATGGGGGGGACTGAAAAGGGCGAAAAGAGCGAAAAGGAGTCCCCACCACTGCAAATCGATCCGAAGTGGTACGTTCGACATCCTATGTTGACCGGGTCGTTGACTGTTGAGTCCACTCAGCTTTCAAGATGCTCTCAGAGCTTTCTTCCAGCCCATCAAGACCGACGACCCCCGCCTCGACTTCTACACGATGTACAAGAGGGAGGCGACGGAGTACGATACGGACTATGTCAAGAAGTATGACGAGGACCTCAATACCACCCTGATATTTGTGCGTCGCTTGCCATATGCTCTAGCTAATCATCTCACTTATCCTCGTAGGCGGGCCTGTTCTCTGCCGTCAGCTCGGCTTTCGTCATCGATGTCCATTCAAAACTTCAGCCCGACCCGAATGAGCAATCTGCGGCCCTCCTTCGCGCGATCCTCCTCACCCTCAATCATTCTGCGATCCCGGGCGAGACCCCCACTGTTCCACCTGTCCAGGAATCTCCATCGAGCGAGATTGTCACCGTCACTGGACTCATGTACGCCAGCCTCCTGATCTCCCTGCTCGCCGCATTCGTTGCCATGCTGGGGAAGCAATGGCTCAACCGATACCTGCGGAATTCGGGCGGGTCGATGATCGAGCGTTGCGGAGACCGTCAGCGCAAATGCGATGGACTCAAGAAATGGCCGTTGCACTTCTTCGTTGAGAGTCTTCCATTGATGCTCCAGGTTGCCCTCCTCCTCCTCGCCTGCGGACTCTGCCGACACATGTGGTCCATAAACACGTCCGTCGCGTACGCCCTGGTCACACTTACTGGCCTTGGAGTTGCATTTTACCTCGCGATTGTGATCGCTGGCATGTCATCGTATGCGTG
>Ga0307515_10007526_pt1 | contig 21518 bp, 19 predicted proteins | sample 17_EM_MG_FD_194513 | JGI IMG/M metagenome (GOLD analysis project Ga0307515, IMG submission 194513) | Populus trichocarpa ectomycorrhiza microbial communities from riparian zone in the Pacific Northwest, United States - 17_EM | ecosystem: Host-associated > Plants > Roots > Unclassified | place...
CGACTCGCGCACGGAATTGATCGACGGAGAGATCATCACCATGCCGCCGGTAGGGACGTTGCACTTTGCAAGAACGGGCTATGGCAGCCAGCAACTCATGATGGCGACGCTTGGGCGCGCCACCGTCGTATCGCAGTCGACGCTCCGCCTCGATGATTATTTCGCGCCAGAGCCGGATATCCTCGTGCTGAAATACCGTGAAGACTTCTATGAGTCCAGAGCCGCAACGCCGGCGGACGTGCTGCTGCTCGTGGAGGTGAGTGACTCGTCGATCACATACGATCGAAAGATCAAAGCGCCGCTTTACGCGCGAGCGAAAATTCCCGAGTGCTGGATCTTCGATCTAAAAGCTTCATGCCTCGAGATCTATCGAGACCCATCGAACGGCGAATATCGCAGTATCGAAGTGATCCACCGTCCGGACGCTGTTTCGATACATCTCGTCCCGGACGTCAAGATTGACCTCGCTCGTTTCTTTTCGCCGACGAGTACTTAGTTAACGACAAATTTCTGCCCCAGCTCGGTAATCGCGCGAAATACCCTATCTTTCTTGATATTCCCGTCATATACGTGGCGCGACAGCGATTGTCTCGCATGCGAACGTATGTCCTCGAACCGATCCCGCGCGGCGTTCGGCTCGAAGCGGATCATCGATTACACTTACTTCATCGACGGTGAGCTATGAGCGTAGTCATGGATCGCGGTGTTATGAATCCCGGAACGGCCCGGCGCCGAATCACGGTTGATGAGTATTACCGCATGGCCGAAGAGGGCCTGCTTGCACCCGACGCACGCGTGGAGTTGATCGAGGGAGAGATCATCGACATGCCGCCCATCGGGACACAGCATGCCTTCTATACGAGCTACATCAATACCGTTCTGATTCGAACATTGGATGGCATCGCTCATGTTCGGGCGCAAAATCCGTTGCGTCTAAGCTCCGATACGGAACTGCAACCGGACGTCGTCGTTGCAGCGGAAGCACCAGGGGAATATATCGGTCATCACCCGAGCACCGCTGACGTATTGCTCATTATTGAAGTGAGTGATTCCACGCTACGTGACGATTTGCGAGCGAGGGTGCCTCTTTTTGCTCGTCACGGTATTCCGGAGGTTTGGGTCTTCGATGTGCAGAAGCAGCACTTGGGGATACATCGCAAACCCCGCGAGAAGGCTTACGACGAAGTGTTCTTCGTCAGCGAGCCTACCGCGCTAGCCATCGAGCTGTTGCCGAACGTGCACATCGAGCTGCCGAAGTTATTCAAGCGCACTTAGTCGACCACCAGCTTGTAGCCCGCGCCGGCCGCGGTTTGGAGAAGTTGGGGAAGCGCCGGATCGGATTCGATCTTTTGACGCAGACGATGAACGAGTTGCTTCAGCAATTGGCGGTCGCCGGAATTGCGATGGCCCCAGATGTGAACAAGCAGGCGGTCGGAGCTAACGGTGCGACCGACATTTGCCAGAAGCATTTGCAGCAACCGCAGCTCGAGTTTCGTGAGGCGGACGGCGGCTGCGTCTCCGATTCGGACAGTGTGCTCTTCCACGTTCAAGGTCACACGGCCCGCGGCGAGCGGCGCGGTGTTCTCCATTCCCGCGCGCCGCAGTAGTGCTTTGATTCGTGCCAGCAGCGTTCGCGGGCTGAAGGGCTTCGTCAGGTAATCGTCTGCGCCCAGCTCAATCGCCTTGACCAGGTCTTCTTCCTCGTTGCGCACCGTCAGCATCATTACGGGCACATTGGATTTCGTTCGGATCGCCTCGCACACCTGAAAGCCGCTGGCGCCCGGCATGTTGAGGTCCAGCACCGCGATATCGGGAGACTCGGCTTCGAACTGGCGAATCGCCGTTGGGCCATCGGAGGCTTTTACGACGAGATAACCGGCTTGCGTGAGCGCAAAGTTGATCAGCTCCAGCAAGTCGCGATCGTCGTCGGCTATGAGTACTTTCATGCGCTCAGATCCGCTGGCAGCGCGATGCTGAATCGAGTGCGCTGGTCGGCTGTGCCGTCGACCGTCACTCGCTGCACGGAGATCGCGCCGCCGTGTCTATCGATGATGGATTTCACAATCCAAAGTCCGAGTCCCAGGCCACCAGGCTCAGGCTCTTCGCCGGCGCCGCGACGGAAACGATCGAAGATATTCTGGCCGTCGTCTTGGGAGACGCCGCCGCCTTCATCTTCCACCCAGGCGATAACTTGCCCGCTGTCCTCACGTGCACCGATGTAAACCGTGCTTCCCTCGGGAGCGAACTTACTCGCGTTCGCCAGCAAATTCACGAACACTTGGATCAGCCGCAAGCGATCGCCGGAAATCAACGGCAGGTCTTCGGGAATCACGACCTCCAGCGACTGCCGGCGCAGAAACAACAGCGAGTCGATGAGCGCACGAGCTTCCTCGATCACTTCGACCAGCTCCACGCTCTGCTTGCGAATCCCGAGCTGTCCGGCCTCAATGCGCACGCTCTCCAGCAGGTTGTCGATGAGCCGGGTCAGACGCCGCGTGCCGCGCTCGAGCGAAAGTACCAGCTCTTCCTGTTTCGCGGGTTCCATTGTCGCGAGGCCCTCGCGCAGCAGCTCTATCGATGCGAGCTGCGCCGCGAGCGGCGTGCGAAATTCGTGTGAGATGTTCGCAAGCACGGAATCGCGCGCCCGCCTCACGGCCTCAAGCTCGGTCTCATCGCGCATCACCTGAACTTGAATACCGTCCACGACGCCTGAGCTCGTGATAATCACCGTACGGTCCGCATGCTCATCGACCTGCAGACGCTCAACAGCCTGCGCGTTTCCTTCGGTGCGTGCGAGCATGATGGGACAATGCGTTTCACAAGGCCGTCGACCGTCCTCCAGACGGGGCTTTAACATGTCGCCGCAAAAGCGGCCTACCGCCTCGCTCGCCTCCACACCCAGCAGCCGCGCCGCTTGAGGATTCAGGTAGCGAATGATCCGGTTCTTATCAACGGCGTACACGCCTTCGACCACGCCCGCCAAAACAGCTTGTGCTTCCGCCTCTCGCCGGCGCAGCGCGCCGGTGAGATCGACAAGGTTGCGTCGCATGTCCTCCATCGTTCTGGCGAGCACACCCACTTCCGCGGCGCCACCGACCGGGATGGATGTGGAGAAGTCGCCCTGACCCAAGCGCATCGCCGCGCCAGTGAGCTCTTGCACCGGGCCTGCGACGTATTGCCCAAGCAAAACACCCGCGACCACGGCGAGCATGGCGAGCACGCCGGCCGTTACGAGCAATCTATTGATGAGCCGCGTAGCGGAATTGTCGATCTCGACGGTGGGCAATCGTGTCTCGATCAGCGCGATCGCTTCGCCTGTTGAAGCAAACACGGGGAAGCTGGATGCGTACAACCCCTGCGCGGAAATGCGTTGTACCGCCGAGCGCCCGTCCGCAAGCCCCGCCGAATGTAAAGACGTGAAGTTATCGACCGGCGCCGCGGTGTACGCGCGGTAATTCACTAATCTCACTTCGAGGCCGGTGTGGCGACTCAAAGTGCGCGACAGCGCATCGTTCATGAAGCGAACGATGTACACCCGAGCAGCCGAACGATCGTTAATCTTCGCGAACGCACCCAGCAAAGGCGCCGGCGATTCGGCCGGCACGCTCAAGAAGCCTTCGCCTTGCTCCGCACTCGCGGCAACGATGTCATTCCAAGGCAGCTCTGGACCGGCGGTCGCCACGCGATCCGGTCCGTCGAAGACCGCGCAAGCATCGATATCCGCCGGCGCGCAGAATCGCCGCAAAAACGGCGCCACTGCCTCGGGACGGCGCTCAGTCAGCAAACGATTCAAAGTCGGGCGATCCGCCAGAACGCGCGCGGACGTCACCGCGTCTTCGACGAACCGTCTCAAGTCTTCGCGGGCCATCGCGCCCGCAAGCTGTACGCGGGCCTTGCCTTGCTCGTCCGCGAGCACTCTCAACATGCCGATCGCATACAAAGAAATGCCGCCGGCCACGAGCAGCACCACCAGCACCTGGCTCGCCGCAAGCCACCAGCCCAAGCTGGTCTTCGCAGGATCGAACCGCAACTTCCGGGATATCCAGTCCAGTCCTTGCAGCATGGTTCAGCGCCGCTTGTAGCCCGTTCGCTCGACCAGCGTCTTGATGATCAAAGTGATCACCGCGAGCAAAGTCAACAAAGACGCGACCGCGAAAGCGCCGACGAAGCTGTACTCTTGGTAAAGGATCTCGATGTGCAGCGGCATCGTATTGGTGAGACCACGGACATGGCCCGAAACCACCGACACCGCGCCGAACTCGCCCATTGCGCGGGCGTTGCAAAGAATGACACCGTACACCAGGCCCCAGCGGACCTTCGGCAAAGTGACTCGAAAGAAAGTAATCCAGCCGCCGGCGCCGAGCGTGAGGGCCGCTTCCTCCTCATCGTTACCGAGTTGCTGCATCAACGGGATGAGCTCCCGCGCCACATAGGGGAAGGTGACGAACATCGTCGCCAGTATGATGCCAGGTAGCGCAAAGATGATGCTGATGTCGTGGTCTTGCAGCCAGACTCCAAACCAGCCCTGCAGACCGAATAACAACACATAAACCAGGCCCGAGATCACCGGTGACACGGCGAGCGGCAGGTCGATGAGCGTGATGAGAAAGCTCTTGCCTCGAAATTCAAACTTTGCCACGCACCACGACGCTGTGAGGCCGAACAGCGTATTCAGCGGCACGACAATCGCAGCGGTCTTCAATGTGAGCACGATCGCGGAGCGGGTGTCCGGATCCGTGAAGCTATCCAGGTAGGCTTGGAAGCCTTTCTCGAGCGCCGCCGTGAACACCGTGGCGAGCGGCGCCAGCAACAGCGCGGCGAGAAACACGAGCGAAATCGTGATCAGCGTCCATCGCACAGCGATGCTGAGCACTGTATCGCGCCCCGGCCGAGTGGCGAGATCTTCCGAAGTCGCTGATCTCGTGCCGCCTGCCATCAGCGTGACGACGCGACGAGTCGGCGCCGCCCCCAAGCTTGCAGTAGATTGATCGTCAGCAGCACGACGAACGAGATCACCAACATCACGAAGCCGAGAGCGGCGGCGCCCTTGTAGTCGAATTCTTCCAGGCGGATGACGATCAGGAGCGGTGTGATCTCGGTCTTCATTGGCAGATTGCCGGCGATGAAGATCACCGAGCCGTATTCGCCAACCGCGCGCGCGAACGCCAAAGTAAATCCCGTGAGCATGGCGGGCAACACGGTGGGAAAAATGATTCTGCGCAACACATAGAGTTTGTTGGCTCCCAGCGTCTCCGCGGCGTCTTCCAGCTCTCGCTGAACTTCCTGGAGGGCGGGTTGCACCGTGCGGACCATGAACGGCATGCCGATCAAAGTTAGCGCTACGGTAACTCCGATCCAGGTGTACGCGACTTTGATTCCCCACGCTTCGAGGTACTGCCCGATCCAGCCGTTCTGCGCGAACACCGTGGTCAGCGCGATACCGGATACCGCCGTGGGCAGTGCAAACGGCATATCGATCAGCGCGTCGATGATCTTGCGCCCCGGAAACTCGTAGCGAACCAAAGTCCAGGCAATGATGAACCCGAACACCAGGTTGATGGTCGCCGCGAGCGCCGATGCGCCGAACGACAAACGGTACGACCCGATGGCCCGTGGATGGAATATCACGCGCACGAAATGGTCCCAGTCCATCGATGCGGTCTGGAGTACCAGCGCCGCAAGCGGCAACAAGACGACCGCACTCAAGAAGAACGTGGTGAATCCAAAAGTGAGCCCGAATCCGGGCAGCACACTAGGTTGACGAAACGGCTTCACGTGACGAGCCCTGTCGCCTATTCGCGCGACGGCGCGTCCGGCGCCTGGTAGACAACGAGAATCGGACGCGCCGGCAGAACGTCGAACAAAGAATGAAACTGCTCGGCGAGCACGAGAATGTCGGAGATGCCGAGTATCAGCATTTGCTCCGGTGTTTCGGCCAACTGGCGGATGAGCTCGCCGGCCACATCGCCGAAGCGCAACTCCGTTCGCATCTCCAATCCGTGGACCGCCTGCGCCTCGGAGCGGGCATCGAGAAGCGCGCGCATGCCTTGAGGCCGCTGAGCGTCGGGCGCGGTATTGGGGAGGATGCCGATGTAGATGGCCTCCGCGGAGACATGCCGCAGGAAACTCGCGGACACGGCGAGCGTAGCGCGCCTCGCCCCCTCATCCACCCAATGAATGAGCACGCGATGCGGAGGATTGGTTTGCGGCGGCAACACCAGCACTTCCTCGGCGCCTTGCCCCAGCAGCCATTCCACTCGCTTGATCGTGTACCCATCCGGCGCGATGACCGCGGCGCCGGCGAACGCCGTGGTGCCATCGCGAGGCTCAGTCTCAATGCCGATCGCGGCCTCCACGCGGAGGCCGACCCGCGTCTTCATGCGCGACGCGAGCTCGATCAAGAGCGGATGACGACTCAACGCCTGAGCGGACGCCTCGGTCGGCGCACACACTGTGAAACTGGAGAGCGGAGTGGGCAGCACGTGCAAGCGGCGAATGCCGATCGCCACAGACTGCCCAGGCGTTAGCGGAAACATACGATGTTCATGCTGAGTACGCGTGACTTCCAAGTACGCGCCGTTTTCCGCACCATTCTCCGCGCGAACCACATTCATCGCGGCTACGCCGTTCGCGAGCCGCACGCGCATACGCTCGAGCGCGCCGCTGAATAAGATTTCTTCGACGATGCCATCCGTCATGTAACTCTCGCCCAGGGACGTGCGGCTCGGCGCAAGCTCCACTTCTTCCGGCCGTAATACCGCTACCACTTCCTGCTCACGGCTATTGGCGGGCGGCTCCGAAGTCCGATTGGCGACCGACGCCTCGCCAAACATCACGCCGCGCGCCGTTTGCTTGGCTAACAGTAGATTCGCGGCGCCGAGAAACGTGGCGACGAAACGCGTGGCCGGCCGGGCATACAAATCGTCCGGCTTACCCATCTCGAGCAGCCGGCCGAGATTCATCACGCCGATACGATCCGCGAGCGCGAACGCTTCTTCCTGATCATGGGTGACCAGCACGGTGCTGATTCGCAGCTCGCGCTGTACCTGGCGGATCGTTCTGCGCAGCTCTTCGCGGATCTTTGCATCCAGGGCGCCGAAGGGCTCGTCCAACAGCAGCACTTCGGGTTGATGCGCGAGCGCTCGAGCGACGGCGACGCGCTGCTGTTGACCGCCCGAAAGCTGAGCGGGCAATCGTTGATCCATACCTTCCAAAGCAACCAGTCGCAGCAACTCTTCGCGACGCTTCTTGCGTGCGCCGGCCTTTACTCGCCTGACGCGCAACGCGAATTCAATGTTCTCCGCGACAGTCATGTGACGAAACAGGGCGTAGTTCTGAAACACGAGACCGACTCCGCGATCGCGGGGCGACACGTGAGTGACGTCGCGGCCATGCAGAGCGATGCGGCCGTGATCCACGCCGGTGAGGCCGGCAATGGCGCGCAGTAAAGTGCTCTTCCCGCTGCCGCTCGGCCCCAGGAGCACAAAGAATTCGCCGTCTCCGATGTCGATCGACACATCGTTGACGACGGGAGCGCCCTGGTAGCGCTTAGTAACCTGGTCGAGCGTGATGGACATTGATTTGGATTAGCCCGTGGCGAGCCGGCAATCCTAATGGTGCCGAGGCGGTGCCGTCAGCCCAACCGGGTAACAAATTGGTTATAAGGTGAGAACCGATCAGATGACCAGCAGTACCGCATCGCATGCCGAGAGCTCGGCGGCCAACGCCGTGACTTGCTCTCGGCTTTGTGCGTGGATGGTGTAAGAGATCGACAGGAAGTTTCCGTTCGCGCTGCGCCGCTCGGTGGCCTGGGCCAAGTCGAAATCCGGCGCATGCTTCTTGATGATGGCATCCGCGCGCCCACGCAAAGTTTCGTCCGCACGCCCTACGACTTTGAGCGGATAGTTCGTCGGGAATTTAAGCAGCTTGCTACCCATGGCTTGAACCCTCTGCTGATCGCATCGTGGTCACCACGGCTGATCTGCCTGCTCACGTTTATAACTCTGAAACGCATCGTAAGCACGCCGCCACAGCGGCCCAGGCTTGCCGATGCCGACGGGCCGGCCGTCGATTGTCGTCACCGCCATCACTTCACGGGTTGATGACGTGAGCCACACCTCATCCGCGCCGCGCAAATCGCTTTCCGTGACGAGTCCGATGCGGTACGGGATGCGAGCGCGGTCGGTGATTTCTTCCAGCACACTTCGAGTAGTGCCGGGAAGTATGGCCCGGGAGTTTGGTGGCGCGCGCAGCTCGCCGTTGATGACCACATACACTGTTGAGGCGGATGCATCGGTCAGCTCCCCGTCTCGGAACAGAATGGTCTCCGCAGCGCCGGCATCGACTGACAGTTGCCGCAGCAGCGTGTTCGCGAGCAATGAAACAGATTTGATATCGCAACGGGCCCAGCGGGTGTCTTGGGCAGTCACGCAAGCGATTCCGCCATCGAGCACACGCTGGCCCCAGACCGGCAGAGGCGCGCAGAAGGCAAACACAGTGCGAGGAATGTCCGGCAGCGGAGCGTGATTGCGACCGCGCTCCATGCCGCGCGTGACTTGCCAATACACGTATTGATCGCCGCCGCCATTGCGCTCGATCATCGTGGCGATGAGATCGCGCCACTGTGAGCGTGACAATGGATCGGCCATGGCGATCTGATGGAGGCTGCGCGTGAGCCGCTCACAATGCGCTTCAAAGCGGAACGGCCGGCCGGCGTAGACCGGCATGACCTCATACACACCGTCGGCGAAGAGAAAACCGCGATCGAACGGCGAGATGCGGGCCGCGTCGATCGGCACGAACTGTCCGTTCACATAACAAATGGGTAAGGGCTCTGCCAACCAAGACGCTCCATCGAAGTTACTCGAACCAAAGCATGGCTTTGTCAACGAGGCGTGTAAAGAGTCTGCCCTCAGGAACCGTCTTCAAAGGATAGAGCGGCGTTTTCGCAACCACGTCGCCGTTGGCGGCGCTGACTGTGAGCTCGCCAACGGGTTTCCCGGCAGGCAGCGGCGCCATCAAAGGCTCGTTAACTCTCGCGCTCGTTTTGAGGGATGCGGCTTCGCCGCGTCCGACAGTGAGGACTATATCCTGCAATGGTCCGACAGCGGCAATTTCTTCATCCGACATCCAGACGCGGGGTTTCAGAACCGTTTCGCCGCGACTCTTCACTTTGACGGTTTCATAGAATGTGTAGCCGTAGTTCAGCAGCGCAGCGCTTGCATCCTCGCGCCCTTTGATCGACGGCGAACCTAAGACCACCGATACGAGACGCATGCCGTCGCGGTTGGCGGAGGTGACCAAACAATACCCGGCGGTTTCGGTATGGCCGGTCTTGATACCGTCTACCGACGCATCGCGCGCAAGCAAGCCGTTACGGTTCGTTTGGCGAATATTATTCCAGGTGAACTCTCTGAGGCTGTAGAACTTATAGTACTCGGGAAACTCTGCGATGATCGCTATGGACAATACCGCGAGATCGCGCGCGGTGCTGAAGTGCTCAGGATCCGGCAAGCCTACGCTGTTAGTGAAATGCGTAGTGTTCATGTTCAGTTGCTTGGCGTACTCATTCATCAGTTGAACGAATGCGTCTTCCGTTCCGCCCACTTGCTCCGCCAAAGCGACGGAGGCGTCGTTGCCGGACTGCACGATCATGCCTTTGATCAGAATTTGCGCCGGTACTTGGCTGCCCACTTGCAAGAAGGTGCGTGAGCCTTCCTGTTTCCAGGCGTGCTCGCTGATGGTCACCGGATCAGTCAACTTGAGGCGCTTTTCTTTCAGCGCCTTGAACACGCCATAAGCCGTCATGAGCTTGGTGAGGCTCGCCGGCTCCATCTTCTCGTCCGCTTTGTCTTCAGCCAGCACTTTGCGGCTTTGAAAGTCGATGAGCACATAGCTGCGGGCCACGACAGCCGGCGGCTTGGGAATCGGCATAGTCGCTTCGGCGACCGTGAGCGGCAAGGCAAGGGCGAAGCTCAGCGCCAGGCCGAAACGCAACGGATCTAGCATCTTCGATGACTCCCCGACAGCCGGCTTTCATCAGCCGCCAATTCTAACGAAACTCAGTCGGTAGCGAGCCTGGCATCCGGAACACCCAGGCCGGCCAGCAGCTTCGCAATGCGATCGAAGTCGGCGACGCTATCCACCGGCCCGATCCGCACTCGATTCAGTTTGGATCGCCCATCCGGCAGCGGTGCGGCGATCAGCACATCGCTGATGCCGGCGGCCCGCAGTTTATCGGCCAGTCGCTGAGCATTCGCGGGGTCCGCAAACGCTCCCGCTTGCACGAAAAGAGTTTGCGGCGGGGCTTCCGTTGAGCGTTCAAGTGTGTCCGGTGTGCTGGGCGTCAGCACTCGAACTTCCACAAGTGTCGTGCCTTCCTTCAGCATGTCCAGCTTCGCGGCAGCGGTATAAGACAGATCGATCACGCGGTTGGAGACGAAAGGTCCGCGGTCGTTCACTCTCACGACGACACTACGGCCGTTCTTGAGATTAGTAACACGCGCGTAAGCTGGTAGCGGTAACGTCTTATGCGCAGCCGTCATGCCGTACATGTCATAGGCCTCGCCGATCGAAGTGCTGTTGCCGTGGAATGTAGGCCCATACCAAGAGGCAACGCCGCGCTCGACAAAGCCTTCCGCGCTGGCAAGCACGTAATAGCGTTTGCCCGCGACGGAATAGTACGGGGGATTGCCTCGTCGGCTGCGGGGCTCGACTTTTGGCACCGCATCGGGAATGGATTCGATGTCCACCGGTTTGGGCGGTAGCTGCACGACGACCGGTGCGGGCTTTGAAGGCTCCGAGCGTCGGCCGGCGATCGAGCAGCCGGCCAGAACGACTGCGCACGAGACCACTAGTAGCGAGAGCTTCAAATGGCTCATGGCAGTCTCACCGCGTGCCGCTCGCTTGCATGGCGTTAACACGCTGCGCGAGAGCCTGTGCGAGATCGTGCACAGCCATGGCGTAGCGCGCGCTGCGGTTGTAGCGCGTGATAGTCCTGAAATTATTGAATGCCACGCGATAGGCCGGACCGTCTTTCTCTTCGGCGGAAACCAGCATGGCGGGCGTGGATCCGGGCAGGCCTGAATTCGTTTGCACGCCGACCGCGCTCAGCCCATCCAAAGTCTGATTCAGATCGAGATTGCGCGGATCGATCTGGAATATCGGATCCGGATCGAGTTTCGCGTCCACGATGACGGGCCCCCCAGTCTGCCAGCCGTTCTTGCGAAAGTAATTCGCGACGCTTGCCAGCACATCGTCCGGGTCTTGCCAGAGATTGCGCTTATTGTCCGTTCCGCCATCGATGGCAAAGCGCCGATAGCTCGACGGCATGAACTGGGGAATGCCCATGGCGCCCGCATAAGAGCCCAAGGTCTTCAGCGGATCGACATCCTCTTCCTGGGCGAGTAATAAGAATTCTTCCAGCTCGCTGCGGAAGAAGCTCGCGCGCGGCGGATAGTCGAAAGCGAGCGTAGCGAGCGCATCGAGCACACGGAAGCGGCCGGTGATGCGCCCATAGAATGTTTCCACGCCGATGATCGCTACGAGATATTCCGGCGGCACGCCGTGCTCGGCCGCCACCCGCTCGAGCACCTCACGATGGTCCAGCCAAAACTGCACGCCCTCATCAATGCGCTTCTGCGTTAGAAAGCGCTCTCGATACTCCCACCAGGGCGAAACGCGCTCCGCCGGCTTTGTCATGAGCTCGATGATCTTCGGCTGAGGTTCGGCCTTCGCGAGCAACTTATAGAGTTGCTTGCGATTGAGGCGGTCTCGCTTGGAGACATCTTCGACGAACGAGCGAATCTCAGGACGCGTCAGATCGAAGCCCGCCGTCTTCATCAACGCCGGATCGCCGCTTGCAGGCAGCAACGCGATGACGGCCGAAATCAGGACGAGCGAAGCTTGGGTCATGTTGGGAAGGTACGGAAAAGCTCTCTTTTCAGGCCGCACGACGCGGTTAGCTCGCATGGAGTGCGAACGCCGCATACCCGCGCGAGTGCTTAAGAGCCTATGAGTTTACGGTGTGAATACAGAGACATCAGAATACCGAAGCCTGCGAGCAGGGTCACCATCGAGGTCCCTCCATAGCTGACCAACGGCAGCGGCACGCCGACCACCGGCAGCAATCCGCTAACCATTCCCGCATTGATGAAAACGTACACAAAGAAAGTGAGCGCCAGACTGCCGCCGAGCAGGCGCGCAAAGGTGTCCTGAGTCTGCATGGCGAGATAAACGGCCCGCCCCACGACGAACGCATACATCAGCAGCAGTATCGTCACGCCGAGCAATCCGAACTCTTCACCGATGACGGCGAAAATAAAGTCGGTCGAGCGCTCGGGGAGAAATTCGAGCTGCGCTTGGCTGCCGTTCATCCAGCCTTTGCCGAACACACCGCCTGAGCCGATGGCGATCTGCGATTGAATGATGTGATAGCCGGCGCCGAGCGGATCCGTTTCCGGATCGAGAAAGGTGAGCACGCGCTTGCGTTGATAGTCGTGCAGAAAGCTCCAGCCGACCCAGGCGCCGACGCCCGCGAACGCCACGCCCGATGCGATGATGCTCGCCTGCAAGCCCGCCATCACCACGACCAGCACACCCGCGATCGTGATCAGCATGCCGGTGCCGAGGTCCGGCTGCGCGACGACGAGCGCCGCCGGAAACAGAATCATCGCGGCTACGGTGGCGAGATACGGCGGGCTCGGGGGCAAGGGCCGCTCATGCAGAAACCAGGCGCACATCATCGGCACCGCGAGCTTCATGAGCTCGGACGGTTGGAAGCGCACGATTCCGAGATCGAGCCAGCGTTGGGCGCCTTTGCCGATGTAACCGATCGCATCCACGATTACCAGCAAGACGATGCCGAAAAAGTACAGCCACGGCGACAAGCGGCGTAAAAAATTCGGGTTCACTTGTGCGAGCAGCAGCATCGCGGTAGTGCCCATGAGCAAACGAACGCCCGCGCGCCCCACAGTGACAAAGCTTTGGCCAGAAGCGCTGTAGAGAACGATGAGTCCATAGGCCGCGACGAGCGCAAGGCCGATCAGCAACGGCCCATCGAGCTTCAATGCCAACAACATTCGAGCCGCACCGGTGAGCGTGCGCCGCGATCTCGACGTGTCGGAGACGGATTCGTAAATCATCCGGCGTTCTCCGTTTTCGCGACGACCATCGACTGCTTGAGCTTGCCGTCCTCGCCGAGCAGATAAGCATCCATCGCCTTGCGCGCGACGAGCGCCGCTGCCGAACCGTGCTTGCCGTTTTCGATGAAAGCCGCGACCGCGATGCGGGGATGGTCAGCCGGTGCGAAAGCGATGAACCAGCCATGGTCGAACAGCCGATCGTTCAGCTCTTTCTCGTTGTATTTCTCGTTCTGCTTGATCGAAAACACCTGCGCCGTGCCGGTTTTACCGCCGACAGTGTAGGGCGTGCCGAGTAGCGTTCCATAGCCCGTACCGCCCGGCTGAGTGACTGCGAGCATCCCGTTGAGGATGGTGTCCCACTGATCTTTGGTGGCGACGTTGAGCTTCTCGGATTCCACAGGCGGGATGCGCCGCACTTGTCCGGTGATGGGATCGCGCACGCCCGTGACGAGCCGCGGTTTGAACGTTCGACCTTCAGAGGCGATGACCGAGACGACGTGAGCAAGCTGAATGGGCGTGACCAGCCAGTAGCCTTGGCCGATACCCGTGTTGATGGTCTCGCCGGGGAACCACACTTGATCCCCCTTGCGCGAGAACGTGCGCATCTTCCATTCGCGGGACGGCAAGATGCCGGGTTTCTCACCGCCGATGTCGAGCCCGGTGGCCCGGCCGAAACCGAAGTGACCCATGAATGACGCCAGCCTATCGATACCGAGCGTGTCCGCGAGGCCATAGAAATAGATGTCGCAGGACTGCGCGATCGCCTTCCTCATGTCGACCGCGCCGTGACCCTGTTTCTTCCAGTCGCGAAAGCGGCGCGAGCTTCTCGGCAGCTGGAAGAAGCCGCGGCAATAGCGAGTTTGTTCGGGCGTAATGACGCCGTACGCCAAGCCCGCGAGCGCGATGACCGGCTTTACCGTCGAGCCCGGTGGATAAGCGCTGCGCAATGAGCGATCGAGCAGCGGCTTATCGATGTTGTCCGAGAGTGAAGTGTATTCGGCATGCGTGAGCCCGCGGCCGAACATATTCGGATCGAAGCCCGGACGGCTCGTTAGCGCGATGACGTCACCATTGCTCGGATCGATCGCGATGAGCGCGCCGCGTTGCGTTCCCAGCGCGTCTTCGGCCGCCTTCTGCACTTTGAAATCGATGGACAGCAGCAGATCGTCGCCGGGGGTCGGCGCCTTGGTGCGCAAACCCTTTTCGAGTCCGCCGACCTTTTCCACCGAGCGGCCTTGCGCGTTCACGAGAATTTCGCGAAAGCCGTTCGTGCCGTGCAGCTGTTTCTCGAAAGCTTTCTCGATGCCGAGTTTGCCGATGAGCGCGGTGCCCGAGTACAGCTTTTGATCGATCTTCGGGAGATCGGCTTCGCTGATCGCCGCCACATAGCCCAGAGCGTGCACACCCATCTCGTTATGGGGATACAGACGAGTCTGGCGCGCCTTCAAGTCGACGCCCGGAAACTCGAACTTTTGCACGGCAAAGCGCGCGATGTCTTCTTCCGACATGCGTAGCCGAACGGGCACGCTGTCGAACGCGCGGCGGGACTTGATTGTACGGCGAATGTTGTCGAGATCGTCCCGGTCTACGAGGCCGACGGACACGAGCTTGTTCAGCGTCTGATCGAGATCCGCTACTTGTTCGCGAACGAGCTCGAGCTGATAAGCCGGCTGGTTGCTCGCGAGCACCTCGCCGTTGCGATCGAGAATGAGGCCGCGCGCGGCCGGAATCGGCTCGATGCGCACCCGGTTGCCCTGAGAGAGCTCCGAGTAATAGTCGTGACGAACGACTTGCAGCAAGAACAAACGGCCGATCAGCGCTAGTGTGAGGAAGGCGATAACGAAGCCCGCGATCAGCGAGCGCATCTCGAAGAGGCGCTGCTCCGACCAGTGATCTTTGATGCGGACGCCGCGAACCATGGTCAGTGAGCTCGAATCAGTTCATGGCTCGGCCGCGGCCGATGACGGCGGACGCGATCGGCCAGATGAGAGCGCCGGTGATCGTATGCACCCACCGCATGCCGCTGATCGCCGGTCGTCCGGACCAACCGTCGATGGCAAACAGTACGAACTCATAGAAGACCAAGAGTCCGAATACGATGAGCGACTGCTGGAACACAGGCTTGGAACGAATTTTTTGATGCTCGCGGACGGTGACGTACGCGATGGCCGCCATGGCGAGCGCGTGCTGACCCAGCACGGCGCCCTTGAACACATCGAGCGCAAGCCCTGCGGTGAAGCCCAGTCCGATGCCTCCCGCGCGCGGCGCGGCGATGGACCAGTACAACACTGCGAGCGCGAGAAATGCGGGTCTTGCGATGTCTAAGCCCATCGGCAGCGGCAGCACCGATAAGATGAGCGCAAAGAAGCTCGTAATCAGCATCGCGCCGCGCGGTTCGCCCATGCGCGAGCTCATTCGTCTTCCTCGGATTCTTCCCGCGGCGGAGCGCTTGGAGCGGGGTTCATCGGTGTGGCCGTGGTCACCGTTGCGTCCGTGGATGCGCGCGGGTCGATTGCGGCACCGGCGGGCGCTGACTGTGTGTTTGGCGCGTCAGCCGCAGCGCCCGATGCCGCAGGAGTGGCCGCATTCACCGGGCGAGGCGGCGCCGCCTGCGGTTGCATGGCCGGATTGCCCGTCGCCGTCTGGCCGCCCGTCACGAATCGCGGAGCGGCCGGATGATCCGCTCTAAACCAGACCAACATCACTTCCCGTTCGCGCGCGAGCAAGGCCAATGGCTTGGCGCGCACACGACCGAGCGACGGCACGGCATCGCGCAGTACGTCCGCCACTTTCGCGACGGGGTAGCCTTGCGGAAACACGCCTCCGAGGCCTGAAGTAATGAGTGAGTCGTCCGGCTTCACGTCCGCGTTGTCCGGCAGATAGGGCAGAGCAAGATACTCCGCATCACCCGCGCCGACCGCGATGGTGCGCACGCCTGTACGTTCGATTTGCACGGGCACGGCATGTTCCGGGTCCGTGATCAAAATGACTTCCGCGCTCCACGGCCCGACGTGAATCGTTTGGCCGAGCAGCCCGCCTTCGCTCAGCACGGCCTGGCCCTTGAATACACCGTTGCGCGTGCCTCGATTGATCACGAGCCGCTGTCGCAGCGAATTGAATTCGACGTTGATGACCTCGGCGACCAGCCATCGATCCGCGACAGGAGGCAGGGCTTGCTTGAGTCCGCGCAGCTCGTTGTTCTCGTGAACCAGCGCCTCGAAGCGTTGTGTGCGGATGGAAAGCTGACGCGACTGAGCGAGCAGTCGAGCATTCTCGACGCGTAGCGCGTCCCGAGACTCGAACATCTCGCCAAACCAGCGGCGCGCGGTGGACGGAGAGTTCACCGCGAGTTGAATCGGATACGCCGCCGCTTGCAACACGTAACGCACTTGTTCCAGCCAGCCGCCGCGCTGGTCGAGAAACATCACGACGATCGAAACGATGGCGTAAAGCGTGAAGCGAAAGCCGGGCGAGGGGCCTCGTCCCGCTGAAGGTCGGTTTAATCCTGCGCCAAAGACGGCCACGCTGTGAGCACGAGTCTCGCGCTATTCGAGACCGAAATGGCCGGGACCGAGCTCATCCATCAGCTCGAGAATGCGGCCACCGCCTCGTGCCACGCACGTAAGCGGGTCGTCGGCGACGACGACGGGAAGACCCGTTTCCTCCGTGAGGAGCTTGTCAATGTCTCGCAGCAGAGCACCACCGCCAGTAAGGACGATGCCACGCTCCGCGACGTCCGCACCGAGTTCGGGCGGTGTTTGTTCCAGCGCTTGCTTGACGGCGCTGACGATACTTTGCAGAGGCTCTTGCAAGGCTTCCAATATTTCGTTGCTGTTCAATGTGAAGCTGCGTGGCACGCCTTCGGAAAGATTGCGGCCTTTGACCGACAGCTCACGCACTTGCTGGCCCGGATAGGCCGAGCCGATTTCGATTTTGATGCGTTCGGCGGTCGCCTCTCCGATGAGAATGCCGTAATTCCGGCGCACATAGTTCATGATGGCGTCGTCGAACCGATCGCCGCCGATGCGGGCGGAGTTCGCATAGACGATGCCGTTGAGCGAAAGCACCGCCACTTCGGACGTGCCGCCGCCGATATCGAGCACCATGGATCCACGCGCTTCATGCACCGGAAGACCGGCGCCCACCGCGGCGGCCATGGGCTCGCTGACGATGGCGACGTTTCGCGCGCCGGCGCCTTCCGCGGATTCGCGAATGGCGCGACGCTCAACTTGAGTCGAGCCGAAAGGCACGCACACGAGCACTCGAGGCGAGGGCTTCAACATGCGATTGCCATGGACCTTATTAATAAAGTGCTGCAGCATCTTCTCGGTGTACGTGAAATCGGCAATGACGCCGTCTTTCATCGGACGAACCGCGGTGATGTGGCCCGGCGTGCGCCCGAGCATGTTTTTCGCCTCAGCTCCGACAGCGACAATGATTTTGCCGCCGCGAGTAGGCTCGTCTTGAACCGCGACAACCGACGGCTCGTTGAGCACGATGCCTTTGTCACGTACGTATATAAGTGTATTTGCCGTTCCCAAGTCGATCGAAAGATCGCTGGAGAAATAGCCGCGCAAGCGTTTGAACATGAAGAGACCGGAGAGAAGCGGCGGGAGACCCCCAAAAGTGGCGCGTAACATATCAACCGACACGACATTCAGCAAGGCGAGGTGTATGATTTCGCGCCGTTTTTTCTGTAGTTTGCGACACTGTTCATGACTCTCGAACGAAAGCACATCGAAACGATCGCGCACTTGGCGCGCCTAGAGCTCAAAGAATCCGAAGTGGCTGTCTATCAAGAGAGCCTCTCGCGCATCCTGGATTTTGTGGGTGAATTGAACCGAGCGAACACGCAAGGGGTGACGCCCATGGCGCATCCTCTGCCGGGTTTGTCCCAACGATTGCGCGCGGATGAGCCGGCGGAGTCCGATCGGCACGAGCTCTATCAGAGCAACGCGCCCCAGGTGGAAGCGGGTCTTTATCTCGTACCGAAGGTGCTCGAATGAGCATTCACGGAAAAACACTGGCCGAACTGGCTGTCGGCCTGAGAAACAAGGAATTCTCGAGCGTTGAGCTGACCAAGCTCTTCTTGGAGCGCATGGAAGCTTCGCAACGTTCGTTGAACGCATTCGTTTCCATCACACGCGAATCGGCGCTCGCCGCCGCGGCGGCGGCGGACAGCCGTCTTGCGGCAGGCCGAGCCGGTCCGCTCACGGGCGTGCCGATCGTTCATAAGGACATCTTTTGTACCGAGGGAATACGCACGACGTGCGGGTCGCGGATGCTGGATAACTTCGTCGCACCTTACGACGCGACGGTGGTCGCCAAGCTCAAGGCCGCCGGCACGGTATTACTCGGCAAAACGAACATGGATGAGTTCGCCATGGGCTCATCCAACGAGACAAGCTATTACGGGCCGGTTCGCAATCCTTGGAACTCCGATCTCGTCCCCGGAGGCTCTTCGGGCGGATCGGCGGCCGCCGTCGGCGCGCGCCTTGCGCCCGCCGCGACCGGCACCGATACCGGCGGTTCCATTCGGCAACCCGCCGCTTTGTGTGGGGTCACCGGTATCAAGCCTACCTACGGTCGCGTGTCCCGCTATGGGATGATCGCGTTCGCATCGAGCATGGATCAGGCCGGTGTGTTCGGTGCAGGCGCCGAGGACATTGCGCTGGTTTTGAGTGCGATGGCCGGCTTCGATCCGCGGGATTCGACCAGTGTCGATAAGCCCGTGCCGGACTACGCCGCATCGCTCAACAATCCGCTCAAAGGATTGAAAATCGGTCTGGTCAAGGAATTCTTCGAAGGGCTCGACCCGCAAAACGAGAAGCGCGTGCGCGATGCGCTGGCCGTTTATCAAAAACTAGGCGCGACGCTCAAAGAAGTCAGCCTGCCGAATCTGCCGTTGTCCGTGCCCGCGTACTACGTGGTCGCGCCGGCGGAGTGCTCTTCGAACCTGGCGCGCTTCGATGGCGTGCGCTATGGCCATCGCGCCGAGAATCCCCGCGATTTGTTAGACCTTTATAAGCGCTCGCGAGGCGAAGGCTTCGGCGCTGAAGTGAAGCGACGCATCATGACCGGCACGTACGTGCTATCCGCCGGTTATTTCGATGCTTACTACTTGCAGGCGCAGAAGGTGCGCCGGCTTATCGCCAACGATTTCGACAAGGCATTCACGGAAGTCGATGTGCTCATGGGTCCAACGACTCCGACGCCTGCCTTTGCATTGGGTGCGAAGACCGAAGATCCGATCACGATGTATCTGAACGACATCTACACCATCGGTGCAAACCTCGCGGGCGTGCCGGCAATCTCGGTGCCATGCGGGTTCATACAAGATTTGCCGGTCGGTCTGCAGATCATTGGCCCGCAGTTCGCGGAAGACCGCCTGCTCAACGTCGCCCATGCCTATCAGCGCGAGACGGACTGGCATCGGCGCGTACCCACCGCATATAAGTAAGTCATGAACACGTCCAACTGGGAAGTTGTCATCGGTTTGGAAATCCACGCCCATCTCTCCACGCGTTCGAAAATTTTTTCCAGCTCCGCGAATTCCTTCGGTGCCGCGCCGAACGCACAAGCGAATCTGGTGGACCTTGCCTATCCCGGCGTGTTGCCCGTGCTGAATAGCGAAGCGATCCGCATGGCCGCGAAGTTCGGTCTCGCGATCGACGCAACGGTTGCGCGCCACTCCGTGTTCGCGCGCAAGAATTACTTCTATCCGGATCTGCCGAAGGGTTATCAGATCAGCCAGTACGAGTTGCCCATCGTTTCGAAAGGCACGCTCGAAATCGTGCTGGACGACGGTGCGAAGAAGGTGATCGGCATCACTCGCGCGCACTTGGAAGAAGATGCGGGCAAGTCTTTGCATGAAGCGCTGCCCGGCGTTTCCGCCATCGACCTGAACCGCGCCGGCTGCACGCTGTTGGAAATCGTGTCGGAGCCGGATTTGCGCTCGGCGAAAGAAGCGATCGCGTACATGAAGAAAGTGCACACCCTGGTGCGCTATCTCGATATCTGCGACGGCAACATGCAAGAAGGCTCGTTCCGCTGCGATGCGAACGTCTCGGTGCGGCCCAAAGGCACCGAGAAACTGGGCACGCGAGCGGAGATCAAGAACCTAAACTCGTTCCGCTTCGTTGAGAAAGCGATTCAGTACGAAGTCTCGCGCCAGATCGATCTCATCGAGGGCGGCGGCAAGGTGCTGCAGGAAACTCGTCTTTACGATCCGAACAAAGACGAGACCCGTTCCATGCGCAGCAAGGAAGAAGCGAACGACTATCGCTATTTCCCCGATCCGGATTTGTTGCCGGTCGCGCTCGACGACACGTTCATCGACAGCGTGCGCAAGACGCTGCCTGAGTTGCCGGATCAGAAGGCCGCGCGCTTCGTGTCGCAGTATGGCCTTTCACCTTACGACGCCGGTGTGCTCTCGGCGAGTCGCGAGCTGGCCGCGTTCTACGAGGAAGTCGTGCGCGAGGTCCCTAAAGACCCGAAGCTCGCGGCCAACTGGGTCATGGGTGAATTGGCCGCCGCCTTGAATAAAGAGACGCTCGACATCGGCGCTAGCCGGATAGACGCCGGCCGCTTAGCCGGTCTCATCAAGCGCATCGCCGATGCGACGATCTCCGGCAAGATCGCCAAGGAAGTGTTCGAAGGCATGTGGTCGACGGGCCGCGAAGCGGACGCCATCATCGACGAGAAAGGTCTCAAGCAGATTACCGATACCTCGGCCATCGAACGCGCCATCGATGATGTGATGGCCAAGAATCCCGGACAACTTGCGGAATATCGCTCGGGCAAGGACAAGCTTTTCGGTTTCTTTGTCGGGCAGGCGATGAAGGCCACACAAGGCAAAGCGAACCCGGCCCAGCTCAACGAGTTGTTGAAAAAGAAGCTCGCCGGTTGAGTCTCGGACCTCGATGCCCCATGGTGTCGAGGTCATGACAGAAGCAAACCCGGAAGTCGAAAGCTCGGCGCCAGACCAGGTGCGCCGCTTCATCATCGAAAATCACCCGGTGCGAGGCCATTGGGTTCGTCTCGAGGGTGCGTGGCGCGCGGTACGCGAGCACAAAGACTATCCGCCGGCCGTGCGCGATCTCTTGGGCGAAGCGGTCTGCGCGGCGGTGCTGCTTGCCGCTACTTTGAAATTCCAAGGCACGCTGACCTTGCAGCTTCAAGGTAACGGTGACGTCCATTTGCTCGTCGCACAGTGCACTCATGATTTTCGAATCCGCGCGGTCGCCCGGTACGGTCGCAACTCTTCGTCGTCATCATCCGGCGGTGAGGTCGGCAACGTGCCTCATCCTCAGAGCGAATCGATCGATCCGTACTCCTTCAAGCGTTTGGTAGGCGACGAAGGTCGTGTCATCGTGA
>Ga0307515_10007528_pt1 | contig 21515 bp, 21 predicted proteins | sample 17_EM_MG_FD_194513 | JGI IMG/M metagenome (GOLD analysis project Ga0307515, IMG submission 194513) | Populus trichocarpa ectomycorrhiza microbial communities from riparian zone in the Pacific Northwest, United States - 17_EM | ecosystem: Host-associated > Plants > Roots > Unclassified | place...
TCAGGGAACTCGGCTCCCACTTCCTTTCTAATCCAGGAGCAGACTGGATTGCCTTTACCTCAACCGACCAGCAGACTGAATCCTACAGGATCTATCCCCGCTCTATCAAGGCTGTCTCGACCTCAGTTGTCCTCGAGGCAGAGATGGTCAATTCACTCTTGTCACCCAGCATCGAATCCTACGCTATAGTCTCTCAGGACTCCAACCCCATCTGTGACCAGAGCAAAGCCCCCACCGTCACAACCGAGCTCGATATTGGTACCTACACTGTTGTGGGCTTGAGGTCCCTTCCTGGCTCAGAGAACTTGCTCGCTGGAATCGCCGGAGTAGCGAAATGGGTGAAAACGACCTCTACGCCTATGCCCGTTATTCAAACTCACTCTGCGGAATCCACTGCCAGCGGCGACCTAACAATTGTCGAGCACAACCCCCATGCCAAAGCACCCTCCGTACCTCCTACCCCCCGTTCCGCATCCCCCTTGGAGAAGAACCCATTCACCCAACCAGTACCCGTCTTTAGCCGCTTCCTTCAAGCCTCGAAGACATCCCCCCCGCCCTCCCTCTGCTCTTCTATCTATCATTTCATCGTATATATTCTCACTCTCCTTGCACCCTTTATTGGTCACTACTTCATGCGAATCGGGCTGGTACATTTCACAAAACCGGCAACCCCGATCATGGCAACCCCGAAACCGCGGCCAACCGTTATTCCACCCCAAGAGGCGGATGATACGGCCACCGAGTCCGTGGGGTCTGCCCCCGGTACGCCCAAGGATCCCGCCAAGCCCGACCTCGCAAGGACCACGAGTTCACTTGGCAAAGTGAAAGGCAAAGCGAAATTCATTGTGAATGCCGACGATCACCTTCTACCTAAGCCACCTACGCTCGTTTATGAAGTAATACCAGAAAACGGCACAGTCGATGTTCTCATCACTGCTAAGAAGACTCTCCATGACCAACCGCTTCTGGAATTCCACCTCGACGGCGTGCTTGCTACCATCCAGCCCAAGCAACTTGCACAGGACCTTTGGATGTTTACCCTGTCAAGGGAGAAACTAGGTCCAAAGTCTCTGTTGGAAATCTCGACAGTTTGAAGATTTGTTTCTTGCTCGGATATGGTGGATGATCTTATGGAATTACCCACCCGTACTATGTATTGGCAATGTGCCCATCTCACTCTCATCGCATCTTTTGCTTGGCCCCACCACCTCGTTTGTCCCATCTCCACCCCTGCCAGTCTGTAAGCCTCCTGTATGTAAAAGTGCACCCTGATCATCGATAGACATTACGCTCTCAGGTTGTAAGCTCAAGATAGAGAATTCACTTCTATCTTGCACATATAAGCTAGTAATACACCAAGGCAGAAATGATAACTGTTGAATCAGGTTGGTCCGATTGCATGCCTACACGAGTCGCACGAGGAGCTTGAAGGACAAGGACGGAAGGTAGCAGATGCCCGCGGGGCTATTGCACATAGTGTACCGATAGTACTGTTCAACATAGAAGAGCTCGAGATAGTTAGGAGATTTCACAGCTTTTCTTAAGATATGTCAGGAGCCACCTTCAAAACGGAGCCATGTGATCAACTCACGAGAATAGAGATCGTAAGTATGTCGTCCAGCTAAACACTAAGTCTCCATTGGAATGCCATCATCATGAGCAAGTTCGTCCGGTTCACCTTCTTCTGCTTCCTCCAGATCCAGATCTGTAACTGCATTCTGCATTGCTCTACGACGGTTCTGTGAGTGCCTATTTAGCCCAGATCCCGCGCTCCTTCTGCTCTCCTCATCCTCGAAGCGTGGCATCATCGCTTCAATGTCCCAGTTCTTCCCGAGAGCGCCAGCGTTTAACTTCATCTGTTCCAACATCTTTCTGTGAGAATCCAGGATATCCTTGGGCACGAACCCAGGATGAGGGTTGAGAGCTTCTCCCAACGTCCTCTTTTTGGCGGTGCTTCGAGCCTCGAGGTGCTTCGCGCGGCTCATTTTAGCAGTGTTTCGGATGTGTCTGACCATGGCATCTTTACGACTGAAGTCCATTCGACAGACGAGACAAACATAGAAGTTGTCTGGAGTGACGAGGTCGAACAGCGTAGCGGATGCGCGTGTAAGCATCCCGCGCATGACGAGGTCGTATTCCTCGCGAGCGTGGACAGTACTGAGGTGACGAGGTTTGTCGTATCCGCGGGCAAGAACTGCATCACAGCGGACGCCGTCGTAAGGACTAACGTAGTCGCATGTTGTAGGACCATACTTAGAGTTAGCGTCGGCGCTCCCGTAACGTTCACGGGCGGAGGGAGCCTCGCTGGTTGGCTTGCTGCGGGATCTACTTCCTCTGTTGCGTTGAATGGGCTTGTTCCTCACGGGACCTCCAGAGTACGCACGCCTGTCGTCCTCTTCTTCTTCTTCACTATACTCAGATGGTACATGACTATGTACTGGATGGGGGGCTGGAGTAGTCGAGGTTGATTGATTGCCGCGACTGGAGGAGGCATGGTTGGTCCGAATGCTAGGACGGGGGGCCTGATATTCGTGAGGATGGTACTCGCCATCTTCCTGCTCTTCCTCTCCGGCTGAATGAGATGGGCTAGGAGCGGAACACGGAGTGCTATTTGTAGTAGGAGCCGTCTCTTGTGAGGATTGGGAGTTGTAAGGATGCGGCTCAGGAGAGGGAGATTTGAAATTGAAGGAAGGGATTACAGAAGGAAGGGGCTCTTGATTGGTCGGGGGCGATGCAGACTTCGCGAGTCTCGCGGCTCGGGCAGGAGGAGTTTCGACGAGTTCGACCTCTCCAGGAGCGACCGTCGATGGAGAGGTAACTGCAGAGTATCGGGAGGTAGCTGGGGTTGGGCTTGGTAGGTGGCTTGGTGTGGAAAGTGTCATTTCTTGAGGCGTGATGGTCGTGGCAGGAGTCGTGGATGGTGCAGACATCGTGGCGGCCGTGACCAGTGCAAGGAGTTCAGGTGTCATTTTAGGAGAGTGTGTGTGATTTGCTTGCTCGGCAAGTGTGGCGAGGAGGGAGAGGCTGGTGAGGTCTTCCGAGTGATTTGGCTGTGACTGTTTGAGACGAAGGGGTTATTCCCGGAGAGCACACGAGAACACTAGCGCGTACCACTGTCACTTCTGTGAGTGTAGAGGGACGAGCAGTGGAGGGATCTTCCATGATTGGTGCCAAAGCCAAGCGCGCCGCACGAAAATTGGCGTTGGCTTCATGCATGGATCGCGCGGGTAGTCGCCCTGGGTGGGTCGTGGGCCGTGGAAGATAGTCGGAGCGGGATTCGGGTCGCTCGTCGGCGGGGACGAAGTTCTTGAGAGAATTTGCCTCAGAGTGGAATGGTGTGTCGGCCCAAAGAAAACTAACTTCTTTGCTGATGGCCTGTTGTGCTTTCATCACGGGGTGGTTGTCCATTGCACGCTTTGGTCGCGAGGAAGAAGAATTCGACATTGAGGATGGAAGGCAAAATGGTGTGACACGCCAGGGCTTACCGTGGATGACATGACTATGATCGGGGGAATACAAACCGAAATCGGAGTAGGATATATGTACTGGATTGGAATGGTCGAAGTGGGTGATCGCAAACAATCTGGGCCCTTTTCAATCGAATCGCGGACAAAGACCCGCTCTGCTGGATGACTCGTATCTCGGAGCCGAAACAAAACGAGGCTCGAGAAGCAAGTACATATGATTGTTCAACTGCCGGTCTGCTGGCATGGTCCCAGCGTCGTCGAACCGACACGCGATTTTTGCCACCGTGCCGCCCAACATGTTGCCACTCTCGCTCGTACATAACGACGCCAGGAGAATGAAACACATCATAGCTCAGGAGCTTACTGGTGGCATTTCTGCAGGCCAGAAGTGCCTGCACTAGTCGGCATAGGAACCACGGTGGCAAACAGCGTTGTAGTCAATGGGGACCCAAATAATAGCGTCAGAAACGTAACCTGGATTTGTTTGATTGTTCTTCGTTGATGGAATGTCCAGGACGGTGCTCTTCTCCTGAAACTCTGCCTTCCGCAGAAACCAGGCAAGCTGCACAGCTAATATGGGAACAATCAACTGCACCGTATAGCTTTGATTCGGGCTAGCTGTTTCTGGCTAGAAAAAGGTGCCAACCCGCCAGCCTGCATGCATTTCCATACTATGGGCACACATGCTCATCACTCATACGATTAATCACAAACAATTATACATCAACCATCGTGGCTTCTTCGAAAACTATGTTCACCTTTGGTCGCCCCAGCTCAATATTGTACGTCACTTTGCATTGGGTATCCCGCCATCAGGCTACGAGTACGCCCAATAACATGATAAGACAATAGTTTGGCCTGAAACCATGAAGATGACAAAAAAGGTAATAATCGTTAGCAGTGCTTAAAACGGGAGGGCGTCGCCCGGAGCCGATGCGTATGACAATGGCAGTGACAAAACGGCCGCCGATATTGACAGCACGACCGATGTATGGTACCAAGATGCGATTGGATTGCCACCCTACTCCCAGACCCTGCAATCGAACACAGGAGCCGTACAGCCAGTGCGAGAGACGAAATGAACCCCTATCAGGCGAACGAAACTACCCAATTTAAATAACCACGTGTCTCAACTACATCACCTTGAATGGGTTGAAGCCAGGCGAAACACCTACGTCCTCTAAAGAGCCCGACTCGGAATAGAACCCCCAAGATGCTCGAGCATGACCTCTAAATTGTATTCGGTATTACTACCTACGCCAATACTTACCGCCCAGATGGTCCCAATGCTTCCACTGGATGAATGGACTTACGAACATGGAATACAAGTCAACTTTTGTTTTGGATCTTTATTTCTATCTCGTCGAATATAACGACTAATGACCAAGTTAATATTAGAACGCATCGATGGTAAAGACAAAGGTTTTGAAGCACCACCCCATGTAATAGACCCCTCTCAATTCTTGAATTCTTGCTCTCTGCCGGTCCATCAGCATCATAAGGCCCAACGCGCGTGTACACAACGTAAGGCATTAGTTCACTATATACAGACGTAACGACACTCCTTCGTTTGACGGGAAGCCGGAGCGGCACGTGGTTCTAAGCCACAACCGTTGCTCCAGTCCCAAAAGTATTTGTATCAGGTAAGGTATTTTTGGAAGTGGATAAAAGATTACATTAACTCTTATAATACAAGATACCATGGAGTACCTGCCTCTTGAACTTTGCAGTGCGATTGCAAACCACCTAGCCCCCGCTGACCGCTACCAACTGGTACAAGTCTGTCACAACTTCTACACGCAGTTTTTACCGAGCCTATATCAAGATGTCGTCCTTTGCGGAGATTCCAAAGTGGCTATGTTTCGATTTTCGCTGCGAGGGCACGAAAGCCTCGTGACCCAGAGACTTGAGTTGGTCGCCCACCAGATCAACTCGAAACCTTTCATTGCGCATTATATTCGACACCTACGGATCTGCCATCATTCAACCACCCCTCGTGAATTTTTACCCGCTGGCGGTATACTTGTGCTGCAGGCAATCCTTCAAAGACTTGAAGGGTTGACAAAGATGACTTTCCTTATGGTCCCACTTACGCATACGGATCTTCATTGCATCTCCTCCGCCTTACCCAACGGTTTGCGGCAATTGGTCGTTGAGCAATGCTCCCTCACCTTTGACCGTGACGAGCCGTTTGAGCTCCCTGGGGTACAAGAATGCAGTATATACGGACCCCTGTCTCCTGAAATCCTCAGTCACAAATCATGCTGGGCGCACATCGTCACACTGGACCTCTCTCGCGACATGCCAACCATGCTTGGACGCATTCTGCATTCGCACCCTCCCCACGCACCCTCCCTTTGCCTCCCACGTTTACGCCATCTCAACGTTTGGCATCTAGGAGAAACCGTTATCCAGTTTCTCTCCTGTGCCTCGGCACTCGAGTCCTTAACTTGCTGGTCGTACGGGTATCTCTCGCGGTCACTAACCAAGGTACTACCAAATGGGCTTGTCCCCAGACTTCAGGAGTTCAGAGGGTGCGCTCTCTATGGACCAGTGCTCACACCTGGTCGCCCGATTCGGCATTTGGCATTAGGAGAGATGAAGGCTCATCGTCATCTACCTGGACTACGAATAGGTAGCATTCTCCCGAACTTTGGGAGCAGCGCGCCATTGGAGTCGCTTACCATAAATCACCTTGACCGCGACTTGAAAAAATACCTGGCAGAAATCTTTGCAAAGTGCCCACTCATCCATGAGCTGACCGTGACCACACATACCGGTAATGAGTGGGGAGTCGACGCTGTAAGCCCATGATACAGCGACCTGTGCAGTACGAAGGCTTATATGGCTTCCAGGAGGGTTTCGTCATCGAGCACCTTTCTATATTATCTCAATTCACAAATCTGAGGAAGATTACGGTCCCATACTTTTCTCATGTTCCTACCACTCGCGCGCTGGATTGGGAAAGATCTGTCTGCCAACGATTAAAACGGGCGAACCCCTACCTCACCTATGTTTCGTTTAGCAGTATACTTGCCTGGAGGTCATACAATATGGAGAATGAGTGGGTACCAGAGGGTTTAGCTACAGTTGCACATCATTATCTAGAGACTTCGAGAGGTTCCTCACAGGTGCAGCCAACTCATTGGCCGGAGGTACGCATACCCACCAGTGGCACTTACTCTTGCGGCATGGTACCGAGGATAACGATCCCCCTGTAAGGTATAATTTGTTGGAAGTTGCATGGCTATGTTAATTCTTTAACTAACAGAGCCGACGTTGGCCCATAAAGACAGGTGCGTTGCGCGCTGCTCGAACTTCGCTTCGACATCCTCGGCATCGCCTTTCGCCTCCAACTCTATTCCTCTAGATCTGTCGGTGATGGACGTATCAAGCTCAATGTACAAGCTGGAGTCCTCTGCAAGAGCTTCTGATGACAACGAGGCCAGAGAGCCGGAGGGGGCGGATATCTCAAAGCATTCGAGGAATGAAGAAGGCGAATGGCACTATTCACCCATGAGGTGTGCCCCGCTTGGTCTATACCCTCATATCGAATGAATGAATGAGGGCTGTATGTGACTATGGAAAGCCCCTGAAGACAGGGCATCCGGGCAACGAGCATATAGCGTCATAGTAGGTAATGGTGAGGTTCCAGAAAGAAGAACCCACTTGACTAGCTCATCGCGAACCTCACCAAATACAAGCCACAGTGTTGTGTGTCTGGCGTGAGTCGCCAGTACAAGCTCCTCAGGTCGCGTTGATGTGTAGCGGAAGGAGAGGTGATGTCAGTGCTCTGGGAATGCTGAACCCATGGTCCAGCAATCGAGTAACCTACTCACCCCATCATATCAATATAACCAATATACTGTTCATGAGTGCTGCCCTATTGTCACGTGCTTCCTGCTGGGACATGTTGTGCTCTCAAGAGTAAGCTCACCGTGAGGGCGTGGTGACCACGAGAATCGAGTTGGACAAGACACGAGACAGGGTCGGGGAGGCGAGATCACGCGTCAGGAGACGCGAATCCTGACAAACCAAGTCGCATAATCTATTGGTTGGAAGGAGAAGCAACGACAAAAATAGGTCCTGCCCGGATTCGAACCGGGGTTAATGGAAATTCCAGACTCAGAATCCATTGTGATGACCGCTACACTACAGAACCAGGATATTGAACAATGTCATCATTATCTATCATATAATATTTATACTAAGTATTGATTTGTCACCCTATTTTAACTCACGCATCCTCCAATTCCAGACAACGCGTTCTTTGGAAACCCACGAACTATTGTGGCCTGCGCGGCAGCCCAAATCCTGACGTTTCAAGTCAAGAGACCGAGCAGGTAAGGGGCTCGCTCGATTGGCAGCTGTCGAAGCATTTGTTGTTGAAACTGGCATGTACGGACGGACTGGTATTTTCAAGCCAGCTCTACTCTGTATCTCAAAAAACAATGATGCAGATGTTGGAATATTGTTAATGCCTACGTCAATTTCTCGCGAGATCAGAGTTTATGCATCTGGTTGAACCCGAGCCTCCCATTATGATACATGCCGTCCTCATCTGTGCGTCTTTGCAATCTACATCGAGTCTTTAATAACCCCAATATCTACACTGTGGCCTGGTATTCGATCTTGAGTAGTCAATACAACGGGTACTCCGCGCCTTACCAAGTTTTACTCGCCTCTAAAGGCACCGGATGCCAATGTAGCCGTACCTCATCGCATCTTCAAAGTAATATCGTCTCGTCCAGTTCAGGCATGCAATTTCTTGGACGTTCCAGACCTCGATTTGGGATTCCCAGCGGACGACGGCGTGAGGGTTGTCTACAGGAACTACGCAACTCTCTATATCGTCTTCGTGGTTGACGGAGCGGAAAGTGAATTAGGGATACTCGATCTGATCCAGGTGCGCCCATATGCGCCTCTCAAGCGACGAGTTTAATCGCGGCGTGCACCAGGTATTTGTAGAAAGCCTGGATCGTGCATTTCGCAATGTATGTGAGTTGGATCTCGTATTTCATTTCGACGAGGTTCGTCCTGCACCATCACATTTACCTTGTGCTAGCATTCTGAGCAAGTGTGGTCTTCAGGCTCACCATATACTCGCGGAAGTCATACAAGGAGGCCTGGTATTAGAAACAAATGTCGAGGAAATTGCTTCTGCAATCGAAGAGAATTCAAGGGCGCGGAAAGCATCATACGCGGCAGCCAATCCATTGTCTCTTGCAGGTGGAGTGATTGGAGGAAACTCTCGAGGAGCTAATGCAGGGCTAGGATCGCCACTCGGTTGGCTAACAGAACGGTTGACAGGAGTGGGCGGCAGGTGACATGTACTCGATAGTTACTAGCAGAACGAGGAGTAATTTCAATGTCCTTCTCCACCCCTCCCTCCGCGATCCCTGCCGTTTCTACTTCTAGGTGGACGAGGGCGCTGATTGCGCTGCCTATGGTGTTTGTGTTCTCCTCTGTGTGCAGTCACTTTCTTTGAAGCCTCCCATGCACTGTAGATCTACCGTCAGGACCCACGTGTTTGCGTAGCATGGTCTTGCCCACCTTCTCCGTTGCTCCCACTCCTGAACCAGGGCGCCGCCCGCCTCCCACCCAGAAACACCGGTTTGCCGTAGGTTTGCGACGTGCCTTTCTACGGTGTTATCTATGGAAAAGTTGGGTAGGGAGGGACAGGCAACGATGAGTTTGGTACGGCAAATGGGGCAATTGTTCCTAGTCTGGGTGTTTTGTCAGAGGGCACACCCAAGGCCATAGTCCTAATTCGAAATACCTTGGTCCACTCAGCGAAACAAGGACCACATACTGAATGGCCACAGGGATTTGCGACATGCGTTGCAACGCTTAAAGCATTGTAAATAGTACCCAGTGCTTTCGTGTGTCGGTCAATAACTCACAAGAAGTCGAGGCATCTGGGTAGCGATTTTATTTGAGAGCGGGCATGAAGAACATAAAACGCACAGTGGGCAGGTCAGATCATCATCGTATCCTTCCACAATACGCCTCGCTTTTGCATCAGGAGATGATCTCGGGGCTTCTGTCTTGAACCGTTTTCGTATGGGTGAACTCTGGTTCGAGTGGCTGCTTTGGCGAGGGCGTTTCGCGTCTGGGCGGGACTCTTTGGTGGAATGGGTGATATTAGCCAATGGCACTAGATGTGGACACAAGATGCAGGTATCAGAGAACAACACCGCCTTAAGATTCACACTGCCCGACATTGTGAGGACGTTAACTTAGATTGGGCTGAACAAAAACAGTGGATTAGTGAGCGCCCTTAGAAGACTGGGATTGGGGCACGGAGACCCATGTCTCGGTCAGATATGCCACAGTATGCAAAGGACAGACCATTCGTTTCCAACTGTGTCAACTGAACCAAGAAAGATTCGTCATAATCGTCATCTCCATAATCGTCTGGTGTACACGGAGAGCTGTTCCTCCTTGATATTCCGTTTTCCGGAGTGGACGGTTGAGAACCTGCTCTCAGACCGACGAATTCAGTTGCAAGCGGCACCGCCGCCCAGTCGACGAGCGATGCATCAGCATCCAATGTTGCGTCGTACTCATCATAGCTGTCGTCCGCAGTAAGGAGGCTTGGCTCCATAAGGCCGGTACAACCAAGAACAGAAAAGGAACTATGACCAAACACTTGCAAGCAACACGTGCGCGTCAATTTCAAGAGTTTCGCTCAGAGTGGTGAGATGAAAATGCATTTTTGTGGGAACATACACGGCCAGCGGGGATCAAGAGACTGCAGTACAATTGAGACAAGGCGAACGGGCACACCAGCTTTGGATAGGAGGAACTGATAGAACAAGAACGAACATGCAGGGGTTATCTCGATGACACCAAGTAAAGTTCATCACAAGAAGGTGAAGATCCACTTGTTCGTGTTCCACCTTTACGCGCCTGTAGCAGCAACGGCTTTGGCAGACCCAGGGTACACGAAAGAGAACGGGTCCGAGACATCTGTGTCGGGGGTCCTACGAGTGAGGGCACTGGCGCTTGAAGGAGTGCTGCCACGATCCGGGGTCGCGCGTTGCTTGAGGTCAAGGCGCGCGAGAAGAGAAACGGTCTGACTCACGTTCTCGTCGTCGTTGTTGGTTCCGTTGATGGGCTTTGCAAAGCTCGGGCCGCCAATAGGAGCCGAAGCAGGTGGGATGGCGGTCGTGGGGGTCGTAGCCGGAGTCGTATCAGTGTGGATGAAGCAGCAGCGCTTGCCATAAGGACATGTTCCAGTGACCCAGAAGGTTCGGCAGATCTCTGTCTTGTACTGTAAGGAGACTCATCATCAGTTCGCAACCACACTCGCAAAGCATATCCTACTACCTTGGGGTGCCTCGGGATCTTACGGAGTTCGTCATCGCCATGGGCGAATTGGCACTTCAAACCATAGCGACAGGTCCGCTTCTCCTCCCAGTTGCGGCAGAGCTCGCTCTTGAACCTATTCAAGAGCGATGTTAGTGACTCGCTGCTTCCTATCGACAATAAATAACGCACAAGCCGGCCTTCCTGTTATGGGGGCTTGGACCACCAACCAGCAATCCACCATTAGCCTGGCTAATCAACCAGGAGAGAGGCATCTGGGGCTGGGAGTTGGGATTGATAGCCTTCCAGGGAGACAGGTTGTTCGCTGGTCCAGAAGCAGGGGCAGCTGCTGTAGCTGGCTGAGGGGTTGGTGAAGCTGCCTGTGGCTCCTTGGGGGGCATAGGAGGCGGGGAGTAGTATGCTTGTGTGGCGGCGGGTGGGAAGTACGAGGGATACATTATCGGCTGCATGGTGGACATTGGACCAGGCATAAAATTGACTGGGGCGTAAGCAGGCATCGTGTTGTATGAGGTGGGAGGGCTATAGACCCTCTGGGGAGGAGGTTGGGGCATCGTGGCGTGCCTGGGTAGGCCATTCATCGGGGGAGAGGAAATGGGAAGGTAAGGTGCTGGAAGTACAGTGGTTTCAGGCCTAGCAACCAGAGGAATATGAGAATGCATAAACATTGAATATTGCTGGTCGGGTTGTTGTTGTTGTTGTTGCTGCTGTTGCTGTTGTTGCTGCTGTTGCTGCTGCTGTTGTTGCTGCTGTTGCTGTTGCTGTTGCTGCTGTTGCTGCTGCTGTTGCTGTTGCTGCTTCTGTTGCTCGAGTTGCAGACCAGCCGGCGTAGCGGTGAGTGGTGCGGACTGAGTACGGCGATGTTGTGAAGAAAGCGGCGCGGGTTCTACTGGTTCTGGCTGAGCTACTGGCTGGTCTTGAGTTGGGCTCTCAGCAGTTGGAGTAGTTGCAAAAACGGCACTAGCGCTTCGCGGACCAGCGGTGAAAGGAGCAAATACAGCACGTTGGTTGGGATGAGCGGTAGCGGCGGCAGGACGAGAACGACTAGCGAAGGAGGTGACGAGCTGCGAAGGAACCGGCTTGTCCTTGAGTTTGAGTGCGCTCAGGGGACGTTCGTCTGTGGGCGAGGCGGTCAACACATCACTCGTTATGGCAGAGTTATTAGTGTTGATCTGCCAGGGTGCAACGGATCCTGCAAGCTTTGATGCCGTGTCTCCACGAGGCTTGATGACAGAATCTTGCAGGTTCTGCGTGTCCTGCGGCGTCTGGAGCAAGGATAGGTCCGAAGTAGAGCCCTTCGAAGAAATGGAGCTGAACCGCATATGCGCAGGTGACTCTGAGTCGATGACCTGTGGATTGAACGACGCTGAAGCGGCTCGTTGATGCCTGGAGAGGCTAAAATCCATGCTCGATGCACCGTTGTGATAGATTTTTTGATGAGACATGCTGCTTGGACGATATTACTATGGACACGAGTCAGATAGAAAAGGGTTGTCGCGCGGTCAGGCGTTGCGTACCGCTTAAATCAAGTGTGGTGAGATGAACAGGGATACACGGGAGTATGCAAGTGTCTTGGGCGAGCGTTATGCGTGTACGGTCGTGAACTGGTGCGAGAACGTTGCCTTCAGCACGCGGAAAGTTGGATGGCAGTCGATTTCCACGGCGAGAGACTTGTCGTTATTCTTGCGGCGTCTCTAGAGGCCGTAAAAGGCGTAAGAGAATAAGTCAGAGACGACTAGAAAAAGCGAGGAAGCGCTTCAAGGTGAATCTTCAGAGCGCCGCCAACACGAGGCGAGTGCGAGGCGGTGAGGCTAGGCCAGATTGTGCACTCACAGCGGCACAGAAGGTGAGGAGAGGCGTCGTGGATGATCAGAGGAGAGTCTGGAGAGCGTGCCGCGTGTGGTCGCTGACCTAGAAGCTGTTTTTGCAGCCCAGCTTTTGAACCGATTCTGGTCAGTTACACGCACAAGGTGCGTTGCTTATTCGAGGCTCAGGCCCACCTCTTAACTTATCCGAACTGATGGAATCCCCAGACTGCGACGGATCTCGCTTGTGTCGGGGTTGAAGCCGTGCAAATGCCTCGTGTCGTTGGGACTGACAGCCCTTCCATCCTCAGCAAGCCAACCCTCAGAAGCGCCGGGAATTATCGATAATGTCAGTTCCAATGCTATCGTACATCATAACTCCTCAGGAGAAGCGCATCACGCCCTCATTTTCACGAACGTCCGAGGCTCTCTCAATAAATACTCGTGCCGGACTCCGAGCCGCTGAGTTTGGTAAGTCAACGAGAAGATATCGGTAAACAAAGTATTCGCTTCCTGGCTCCTGCATTCGATGGTCAGCGGAGCCCGCGGCCTGCCACTTGCGAGGGAAGGACGCACCCGGACGAGATCGACGTGTACCTCTCCAGCCGTGTATGTGATTGGGTCGGTTTTACGCGCTTCGGCCACCACCCTCGAAGACTTTACCGATGAGAAGAGACCTGGTAAGGAAAACCAAGAAGATCTCTTCTCTTTTGGCTGTGTAGTGGGTAGTGAAGGTGGGGATGGCATTGGTGAAGGGAGAGAACTGGAGGGTGATTCCCCCACAAGCATCACAAACACATTCCGGGACTTCTTCCACAACATTTTGCTCTGGTGACGAGTCCACTGTGAGATGTGGTCTATGGTCCATTCCCAGTCGTCAAACCCGGCCCACGAAGTCAAGGAAGCTTGTGAAGGGGCGGTGGTCTCGATCCAGAAGTTAAGATAGAGGTGCTCACGGCCCCATTGGTCCAACATTACGGCCGATGGGACCGTCCGATTCCGATGCCTTGGGCGTTCTGACGCTTGAAGGGGAGGAGAAGTGTGGAATTTGTATGTCCCAGGAATGCGCTGTTGCAGCTAAATCGGCATCGGTCAATAAAATGAAGGACACTGAAGACTCGGCTCCTTACCGCTTGTGATCTCTTGATTCGCTCGCAAGCATCGCTGTAGAGGACAGTAGGAGAGTTAGAGGAACCCATTTCCGTTGCGAGTGCATATATGATTAACGCCGCAAGGCCACCACCGGCGAGGATTACGAAGAGACTGCTTGTCTGAGCTGTCGCTCGGGCGACTATGGGGGTCAGATTTCAGCTGGAGCCAAAATACGAGGCCAACGCCACTCACCTTTTCCTGAAGCGGAGAGCTCTTTCCATTTCTTCACAGGTTCGCCGCGGCCATAGTCATTGGGCCGAACTCCAAGCTGAAACGGGCCTACACCAGAGTCTGAACCGCCACTCCCACCTCTAGACAGTGTATCCGACAAAATGGAGGACGACTGGAGCGGTTGGCCGCGGTGTGTGACCATTTTACGATGCTGGGGCCACCATACGGGCTGACATTCTAGAAATGAGGATGGTTTTGACCTGGTTCGATAACTAATGTGACGATATAGGTATTGGGGGACGGCAATTTCCGCAGTCCGGGTTGCCTGCAGGAACATATTTCCTCACGGTAAAGTCGAAGCTCGGATTCCTACCATTCGACTTTCTCAAGCACGACACAATATCTTGGGGTTAGACAGGATTACGGGCAATAGATACCAGTGGATATTCACCTCAGATGCCTGTGCGGGGTATTGGTTGCGATATTCTTCGAATGGCGCGGTTGGATGAACTTGGTGTGAGACGAGGTGGATTAACAAGGCTTGCGACGCGCGTGTTAACCCCTTTGGAACATCAATTATACTCCGCATTGCCACCCTCTGAACAACAGAGGTTCCTTGCCGTTCGGTATGTCCTGAGTCCAAGACTTGCTGCTATCTTACTCACGCATCTCTACTGAAAGCTGGGCGGCAAAAGAGGCACTATACAAGGCGCTTTACCCAGTGAAGCTCCGTTGGAAAGATATTTCCGTGCTTCCTGGGAGCGGCACCCAACATCTTAAGCCTTTTCTACAGGTGTCAGACGCAGCGTTAGCCGGGTCGAAACGTCCTAATCTCCATCTCTCCATCACTCATGACGCAGGTTTGGTGGTAGCCATGGTCGTGGTCGAGGATGCCCTCTGAGGACAGTTGTCACTTTCTTGCCAATGCCAATGGGAAAGAAGCAAATCAATTTACGGCTATCCACAATGGGAGATTCGCCTACGATGTTTAGACATCAACCTTAGTCAGCTGGTATTATTAGTCCACCTATTCAAGCAGAGCGACATGGCGAAGATTACCCTCGTCCTTTCCCACCTCTTCGCACGCACTTCACTCGCAGATGGATCAACTACACCAAGGCACGCTTTCACCCAACGCGGGAGTTCCTCTGGATGGTCCTCTGTCCTCAATCCCCAATGCACATGATCACGAAGTGAAGGCCGCGTTTGCGGAACTTGAAGGGCGACTATCACCACACACGATCCTGAAAATGACGTATCCATTGTAAATCCTGAGAAGGGCGAGCCTGATCGTTTCGATTTGCGAGAGTAGATGCGTTCCACGAACGGTGCAAACGTTGCGAACGGTATTTCCCACAAACATGTGGGTATTACATGGTCTGGCCCCAGCGTAGTCGTTACTGGATTCGAGAGCCAGAAGGTCCACTAGATTCGCTCCCGCTGTCGGCCACGCTCATCCACTACAGACCGTCATACCACTTTGGCAAAGCAGCCCTGCAGTTCCTTCTGTTTCACTACTTTTGGCCTATGGGACTGTGGCATGCTCTCTACACGAAGAGGCAAAGCGGTTCACGAAAGATTCTCGAAGAGTGAGTGTTCCATACTTCTCACTATCTAGTCGCATCTAACATGAAAACATATTTTCGGTGGTGTGATCAAGCCTGGAGAAATGGCAAATGATCATCTGTTGCGTTCAACGTCGTCGAGTTGAGCCGCTTGCAGTGCCTTGTCCTAGGACGACAGGGGTCAGGTTGTTCAACGTTCCTCAGATCCATAGCCAATCGTCGCAGGGTCTGCCTACAAGTCGAAGGCGATATTCTCTATGCAGTGATCACCACTGACGAAATGGAGAGGATGTATGGAGGCGAGTATACAATCATGAAGGTGACGTGCGATAAGCCTCCTCTTCAGTTCCACTTATTGCCTGTGCTGTGCAGATGATGTCCGTGTGCCTACATTGACTGCTGAGCAAACACTTATGTTTGCACTCTCCTTGAAAAAGGACTGCCAGAGCAAGAGAAGAAACAGTTCAACATATCTGAAGGTGTTCAACATGGAGCACATGACGCATACTCTCGTGGGGAATGAGCATGTACGCGGTGTTTCTGGTGGTGAAAGGAAGCGTGTCAGCCTTGCAGAGATGATGGCGACGCGGGCCCATGTTGCCTCTTGGGACAACAACACAAGAGGCCTGGATGCTAGCACGGAGGTATGTCATTCATTTCGTGTCTACTCAATCCACCTGATATGTCGCAATCTGTAGCTCGATTTCATTCGCAGTCTAAGGATCATTACAGACATTTTTGACCAAAATACTTTCGTCTCCTTGTATGTCGAACTCTATACGCTCTCAGATGTACTTCTTTATTACTTTGCAGGTATCAGGCTGGGGAGAAGATCTACGAGTAAAGTGCTTGAATATTCTTGTCTCGATATGACTAACACCCGGTCCAGACTATTCGACAAGGTGCTGGTTATCGGTCATGGGTGTCAAGTTTTTTTGGGCCAGTAGAGGAAGCTCATCACTACTTTATCGACCTTGGATGCCAAGCCTTCTCACGACAAACGACAGCCGACTACTTAACAGCGTGTAGTGCGTAAACTATTAGCAAGCAGGTCTCTCTGCTGAAGGTTAAAACTACAGCCGATCCGAATGAGCGATAATATCAGCCAGGCCGCTCAGCCAAGGACGTCCCATCTACACCTACTGCACTTGCTCAGGCATTTAAAAATTCAAAGCACTGTGCACGCCTTCAAGTTGACCGCGAAGAATACAACAAGTTCATGGAAACCGAAAAGCACGACCAAGACGACTTCCGAAAATCCGTGGCGGAAGACAAGAATAAACATGTTTCTCGGAATAGCCCTTATATGGTCTCACTCTGGAAGTAAGTTATTATTCTCACTGGTCGAAAAGTCCGACTCCAGGTCCAGACAATTTTGGTCTCGGCACGAGTCTTGGCATTGTAAACCTTGTTTTATCGAACCAGGGTCTTTCAGAGTAAAGTTAATTATCACGTGCAGACTTTGGCAGTTGTTACTGGTGTCACTTTCATCAACCAGCCGAACACAACCGTGTAAGCTTTCCCTCGCGGCTCGGTGATCTTCATTGGTACCCACTAGCTTAATTGCCATTGCAATGTTAATCGCACCCACTGCAGCCGTGATTCTCAATCGTCTTCATGCGTTTCGTCGCAATGCCACTACAAATGCTCGGACGTCCGATTCTCAACAAGCAAACCGACTTCAAGTTCTCCTGTCCTTCATCTTTGGCCCTAGTAAACACGCTGGCGGATATACCGTTCTCCTTTAGCCGTATCCTGATGTTCAATATCGTCATGTGTGTCTATTCACCAGACATTCCATCAGGGAGTACGATTTGGTGGCCGTATTTATAGGTTTACTTGCAAGTATCTCTTGTACTCTCATGCCGATCGTAGCTAAACGCCCTTTCGCCAGTATGACCAACTTGTCTCGGAGCGCCGAGGCCTTCTTCACATTTCAAATACTGATCTATGTTTTATTCCTAGTTATGCAGGGCTCCTTCCGCCTTCTTGGTATTTAAGGCTTTCTTCGTTTGTAAACTAAGGCATTTCAGGCTATATTATTCCGGTGTTCCGGCTTCAGCGCTGGCTGTTCTGGATGGTATGCTAGTTCTACCCCTTCAGAGGTGGGAGGTTGGATCACATTACACATCTAGTACTACATCAAGCGTTTGAGTTATGGTATGGCTCTCAAACCATTTAACAGGATTCGAGCCGTGTACTAGGATTCTCTGATGGAGAATGAATTTTCCCGAATCGAGGTACGATTCATAGTACCGGGACTCCTTAATCGACCCAATGTACCAAGCCTCAGCTTGAATGTTCAGGGAGCGATGTCATGCCCAGGAGTCTCGAAGAACCCACGAGTGGGACAGACTTCTCAAGAGAAGCAAGCCACTAATTGCGATTCCAGCGATTCACTCGGACCAAACCAGGCTTGCACATTTTTGGTGCGACTCCTGGCGAGACGGTCATCAGTGGTGCCGCATACATTTCACAAGCCTATACCTACGATGTACGGGGTACTTATGAAGTCAACATTCCGGTCCTCCTGGGATTTTTCATTTTCTTCATTGCCGCGCAGATCGTGAGGTTGGAGGTCCTTCATGTATGCTCACATCTTACATCTGTCTACCATCGAAAGCTAAAGGTACCGTAGCACGTACGCTGACCGTGCTGGTGGGTGTATATGGAGCCGGAATGTAGGGAATTTCTTGCCAGAGCTGTCAAACCTCATTCAGTTTCATTGAATTAGAGGATCTTTGCCTCGTCTACACACCTTGGATGGCCCCATTCTGTGGTTATGCTTCTTCAAAGCACATAGAATGACTGGACCAGGATTTGAACCTGGGACTTCCCCAATTCATGATGGGCACTCTAACCAGTGAGCTACCCAGACAGTAAGTGATGGTGGATTCTATATTCCAGCATGTTGATGAATGTACGCCGTTTCTCTGGGAGATTGATGTTGACATACGATTTGTGTGACAACAGCGAGGCTGTGAATTCATCAAGAACTTCGCTTGTCATGGATAGGCTCCGTGACAGCCCCGTGACAGTAGCCTATCGGGTCATTATCTCTTAGTGGCATGTACTCTCCCTACGTCTTTGCCATCAGCCAGTGGTGTCAGAGATACCTTATAATATCATATGCGGTACACATTTCTGGCTCTTCTTGTACGGTTTCGATTACCACTGATCGGTTCATTTGTCTCTCTATTCATTCATGATATTAGGTTTGGCCGATGGGCTTGGGTTAAGGAACCTTGGGCACCAAAGCGAATGGATACCAGTTCCTGATGGTATGTATGCTTTAGCGGTGTGGCGTCTGCCTTTAATGGGCTGCCCTGCTTTGCTGGCTTGGTGTCATAGATCCAGTTTGTCGAATTATTCATTGGACATGCCACAGGTCAGTAGAAGCCGATGTCTCCACTTTTCGGCACTCCTTGACGGGACGTGCTGAGTAGATTGCAAGCTTGTGGAACCCGTTCTTAAGCCTTGCTTTGCAGTCTTTGCTGGTGTTGTGGTAAGCAATACGTGCTGAATCCAGTGTACAGAGAGGCTCATAAAAGATCGCACAGGTCCCGTGCCTCATTATAGCAAAGTTCTTCGATATTTGTATCAGCTGTCGCCAAATAGCCGCATCGTGAGCGGTATGATCGTTACAGGGGCGAGGTGCGTGTCTAATACGGGGGAATGGTCGTTTGAATCTGAAATAGCTTGACTCCATGGAGGACTCATCATCAAATGTCGATCCGATGAATTTTCAGTCTTTAATCCTCCTACTGGACTGACCTGCTGTACACGGGCGGGTGAGTTTGTGTCGGTTTACGGTGGTTATCTCGATAGCCCAGAAGACAAATCGGACTGTTGTTGCTGCCAATATAAGGTCAAAACCATCTACAGTCTATCGGAGGGTCCATTTGACGCGTTTTTGTAGAGCGGAGATGAGTTCTACGCGCCGCTCAACATGGAATTCAACAACCGTTGGTGAGACCTGTTCCTTTTCATGGCATCCTTTGGTACTTGGTTTCTCTCGTTTGATAGGAGCCATTCCTGACGCCATTCCTGACGCTCTCCTCGCTACAGGATTCAATGTCGCCATCACCATCGGTCAGTCCACCTTGTGCGTTGTTCCTGATCTTATTTGACGAATGTTTTGCAGTTGCATCCCGTTTCCTACGGTTCGCTAATACTACACATGTGCCATGATCCACGATTGGCGCGTCGACCTTCCAAAGGAGCGCCCGAGAGCCCGCTGTCTGACTGCATGAATTACGTTTTTGGGGGTAGGGGATGGTTGCAGCGAGGTTCCCACGAGGTATAATATTTGATACTAGATGCTGGCATATGACCAAAGAAAGAATTGTAGGGCGTGTTGCTCAGTCATCTTGCGCTCCTTGTAGCTTGACCTCAGCCTCGCCGGCCTTCGCGCGTCGGTTGCTTCAACCGCTGGCGGGGACATTGTGCAGTGTTGAACCCACGTTGGAGAGCGTGATGCAACAGAGTGCAACGAGCCTTGCAAGCCCCAGCCATCGCGGCTCCTGGGTGAGTGCAAGTAATGGCTCTCGCTGCTGCTCCGTTGCTCACTATTCGACATGAATTTGCCCCTCTATTTCCATATGACTATATTATCCGCGGCGCCCCTTCCTGGTCTCTCATTTGCTTGTTCATTGCATGCGAACGAACATAGAACGGTGACAAGGACCTCCTAACGGCGGTACCCATAACCCCATTTCCGAAGCTCAGCGGACTCCCCACAGATGTCTTGCTCGAGGTGCTGGACCAGCTCGAGTGGCCTCACGACTATGCAACCCTCTCCCTTACCTGCCGTCGTCTGCACGCATTTACGAATATGGAGCTGTACAGGACGATTGTCATAGGGTATGCACGTCCTAGAGCCCTGCATTCTCTCCTCACCAAGCTAGAGCGAGACTCCGAGACTTGCGCTCATGTTACAACCCTCGTCTTCGACGATAGGGCAAAACCCATGCGGCCCTATTGTCCCTCTTCACACGAAGATTTTGACCGCATTCCGAGTAGTAGACTCGAGAATCGCTGTCGAGATCCACTGCCTCGGGCCGATGCTCTCCTTCTCAAAATACATCACAAGCTCTACGCGGTTCTTCCCGTGCTTCATAACATAAAATCTGTCTACTTCAAACGTATTCACCCTCTCTTTCTCGCCCCTCCACTGCAGCACAAACCCCCTTCTTTCACAGCTACTCGAAAGCTCAAGGATGTTGTCTTGAATAATTTCCCGCTCAAGCAGCTCCGGGAATATCAGGACGACTCTGATTACCCTCCAGCTGCGATAGCAATCTTCATTACCCACTGTCTCTCTCTCCAACGCCTCGTCATTCACGATCCCTTGGCACTGCGGTCGTACTGGACGCCAAGCCTGGTTGGCAATCTCACAGTCGTTGTCCTTGGCCTCAACCTGGACAACGTCGCTCTCGAACTTGACATTGAGGATAACCGTTCGATGCTGTTTAACGGTATCCTCCGGCGGGCCAAGCAGCTTCGGACGCTGTGCATTCTCAATACCTGGGTCAACCTCACCCTCCTTCTTGAGGATTGTTACTTCCCCTTCCTTGAGGGTATCGAGTGGTTCGGCTTCCGACAAAAGTCCATAGAGGACCCGACTACCTTTTCCGACTTCCTCGGCCTTCATTCGAAAACTCTCCGCCACCTGGCACTCGGTCATGTCGCGTACTGTAAAGGAAATTGGGGGCATGTCATTCCCCGGTCCAGGGCATCAGGGGGGCGGTGGCTCGAGAGCGAGACACTGTTGCCAAACTTAGAAACGCTGCGGCTGCAGCATTGGGAAGCGTACTCCACCCCGCAGCCAGTTTACGAAGTGACGGAGGGCGATCGACTCAATACCGCCATAATGATTGCTCAGTTCATCCTCCAGCGCCCTTCGATCGTTGACGTCGCTCTGACCGATCTGCCTCCATCCGTCGCCACCATACTGTTTGAGGGGATGCAAGCTACGCGTACGATCAAGCGGGCAATGTTTGGTAAGGCGGAGAGGATAGAACGGA
>Ga0307515_10007529_pt1 | contig 21513 bp, 12 predicted proteins | sample 17_EM_MG_FD_194513 | JGI IMG/M metagenome (GOLD analysis project Ga0307515, IMG submission 194513) | Populus trichocarpa ectomycorrhiza microbial communities from riparian zone in the Pacific Northwest, United States - 17_EM | ecosystem: Host-associated > Plants > Roots > Unclassified | place...
CCTTATTGATCTGACGCCAAGAGCTTCAGTTCAACTACTATATACGGTATGGCGTGCGAATTTGACGCGCTTGCCGATCTGGAGGAGCTTCAGATTGAAAAGTCGCCAGATACACCGAACACCCGCCCCCAGATCAGATTGGAGCTCCAGGTCAATTCTGATCTGAAGGCTCCAGATCGCTTCTGAACCCCGAACCGAACACTTCCTAATCCGATAGCTAATACATTCATTGCTAAATGTTACGTGGGTTGGCCATGATAATGAATATGTGGGAAGGGTGAGAATATGATCATCATCCTGTCATCTCCCAACTTGGTCATATGTTTTGACCTTTAGATTGCCCAATACGACTGGCATCTTCTATTTATCGCTCAAAATCTGTCATGAAACTAGGCCGGACTTCTATGTTTATTTCTTGAAAAGGTAACTTTTTGCCCTTGGAGGAAATAGACCGCTGCGCCTCAATGCCTCAGCCCCGCGGTGGCTGGATATGATGGGATCCTTACCCTCGTTTGAGGGCTTGTTTGGTAACTTTTTTTGGCAAGTGGGTGGTCTTGGCAGCCAAAAGTCGAGCCCCTATCTGGAATATGCTCAATCTCACCAGTACCTCTACTTCTGCGAGAGGGGGTTACTGTTCAACTGCCTGTCCGGCCAGGTCGATCGACTTGACGTATCAATAATTTTCAACCAAGTATCGCCATCACGTGGCCTCTGAATATAAAGCCCTAAATATCAATAGTACACCACCCTGGCGCATCCGGTTGAAAGCGCGTGTTAATTTTGGTAATCAAACGGCAGAGTTTATACCTTTTTGAAGTAATACGCACGGCCGTTTTACCGTTTTTTTACCTTTTTTTAGGTATAAATATACGCATTTTGATTAGCGTGATCAACACGCGCTTTCAACCGGATGCGCCAAGGTGTAGTATCCATAAGCCTTCTAGCGTTCCTAGCGTTAATCCAGATGCTTATCCCTGAACCCGCGGGTGTCCATCTAGTAGATGGTCCGTGCGGAACACCAGAATCAAAAGTACGCGTGTGGTCACGGAGCCTTGATCCTATTGATCTGATTGGCTAAATCCTTATCGATAACAGATGGACGCAACTCGGCGGGTTAAGGGATAGATTATCCCTTAACCCGTCAAGGCCCTTAGCGTAAGTGGTCCGTGCGGAACATTGTTCTCAACGAAGTCAAAGGCTTCGTATTTCTGAGAACGGCTGCTTGATTCAACCGGTTTGATTGGTGAGCTCTTATCGATACCGTAAGGACCAATTTTGACGGGTTAAGGGATGCGAAAAGCTTTCCTACGCCCAGTCGTAGACGCTAACAAATTATTAGCCCTCTACGCGGCGAGGTAAGGACGGTAGAATTACTATTTAGGCCTCCATAGGCGAACAAAGACGTTAACCCGGCTCATTAATTAAGAGTTGTTCGTTTTACTCCTTATTAATAGGCTCGACCTGGCGACGATCCTACCAAACGGAAGCCCTTCACCAGATGGATATACACCCCTGCTTTGGCGCCTACTATTATCGCATAATATCGGGCGCACAGATGTCAAAAAGCTGACCTGGTAGGTATCCATCTGGCCGATCTGACCTGGTCAAAAAAAAGTTACCAAACAAGCCCTGATGAGTCACGATGTTGCCTGCTATTTATTTTCATTCGAAATCTCCCTTTCATCTTCCTCAGTGTTATTTTTGCTACATCTAGAGGGTCTCTAATCAAAGCCTGAATGAAACTATTACGAAGCCTTCGCATAGCAAACTACTAGTTACGCGTTCTCGTTATTCAATCCCTAGAGATATCGTTTAAGCCATCAGACTCTTTTAGACCCATACGCATTCTCTTCTGTCTGTCACAATAGAGTTTCACTCTCAAGATGGACACAACTCTCTACCCAAAAATTACCAACAGGATAAAAGAGGTTCTCTACACTCTAAGTCACGACACAAACCCCTCATCCCTATCCGAAGCTGTCCAAAAGCTCTCCCTATCTGAAGAGACCGAACAACTTCCTCTAGTAGGCACAGTGAAGCTGCATGGCACGCACGCCGACATACTCATCTACCCAAATGACGATGCAATAGTTCTGCAATCACGGAATTGCCTTAATATAAGCACGCAAGCGGATAACCACGGGTTTGCAGCAGCCATGCAGCATAAGTCGAAGAATGTGGTACGGCTCCGCGACCGATACTATGCGCGTTACAAGAAGTTGAATCATGACGCCCAAATCGACCCGAATCGCGCCCTCATCATTGCCGGGGAATGGATAGGCGAAAAAATTCAAAAGGGAGTGGCGCTTGTCCATCTCTCAAGGCGTTTCGTGATCATTTCCGCCAACATCAACGGCCAGTGGCTGCCAGATGAGGACTACGCGGACATCCACGACGAGGAAGCGGAGATCTACAACATCTCGCGAGCAGGCTTCTACCATGCCATTCTTGACAAATCAGATGTAGAAAAGACCGAGCAGGAGTTGGAGAAGTTTGCAGAAGATGTGGCAGTTAGCTGCCCGTTCGCTGCCACTTTCGGTGTTGCCGGAAAAGGAGAAGGGATTGTTTGGAAGATAAAATCGTACTGCAGTGATCCAAGGACATGGTTCAAAACTAAAGGCGGGAAGTTCAAGCCAACATATACGCCGACGCCTCGAGAGGGACCTCCAGCGGATGATAAACTGGCCGAGAAGAAGACCATGGCGGTGAAATTTGCGGAAGCGTGGTGCTCGGAGCAGAGGTTAGAGCAAGGTTGGGATTATCTGAGGGAGAAAGGGCTCTCGCAAGACATGAAGAGTATAGGAATCTTCTTGACATGGGTCACCGAAGATATTCTCGTAGAGGAGAAATGGGACATTGATAAACACGAGATGGATACTAAGCTGCTAAAGGCGGACATAATTCGTATTGCGAAACCATGGTATTTGAAACAGTAAGTAACCTAGGTTTTTCTAGGGTCAGTCACGCTGCGGCGGCTACTTGACGGATGTTGTTCGTAGTGAATTCCACTTTCCGGCTAGTAAATGAAGGATGATTTTCGGCTTGCTTGAAGGTTCAAAAAATGAAAACGTACCTCAGAAAGTTCACACAAGTTGGTCGATCTACACCAACATCATTTATCAACGCTAGAGGATGCTATTGTCAAACCGTGCGAAATCTTCACTTAAACAGAAATCTTGCGCTCTGGGCACTACTCCCAACACTGCCGTGGACATTCAACAAGGAGATAAGTGTTTCCGTGCATACTCCTCGAGCTCTTCTGCAGCTACGTCTATGCGACGGTTCGCATCCCAGCTGAGCAAATCTTTTATGATATCATTTGCCCAACCCTCCTTCTCCCCATGAGGAAGGAGCTTATCCCATAAAATTGGGCAGTCAGGCCAGTCCGCGATGGTAACAGTGGCATTTTGAAGTCTTGGGCCGCCGAGCGCTAATAGGCCCAGAATCCAAAATTGTCGTTTCCAGTCCGAAGATACTACATCTCTATACAGTGAAAGAGGCTTAAAGCGAGCATCGATTGTTAGATGCAACTTTCGGAGACCGCTTATTCCATTACTCAATTGACCGCCACTTTCCCAAATAGTGGGATTGATCTCAGCATTCCCGATGACGGAGTTTACATGCAAATTCCTAATAGCGGCTGCTTGGCCTTGCCTTCGCTGCCGAAGGATATCAATGAATGCATGTAAATATTCCAAGCTCTCGAAAGAAAACGCATTTGAGGAGTACGGTATAAGGTGAGCTTCGTGATACATCTGTTTACAGACTCTCAAGCAGCGCAGGTCTAGCTGGAGAAAAGGCCTCTCGATCCGGAAGAAGCAGTCAGAATGGTGCTCCCAAAAAGTTTTGCGGGATCGTCGGCCCTCTCTTTTCCACTTTTCATAAGTGTGATATTCAGACGCATCGGGCTCGATTTTGCATACTCTGGCTGTCCACATCTCGTCCTTTATGGTATCCGAAGCTCCTCCAAAGTCCATGTGCACCCACTGGCCACCCAGTACCATTTCATAGATTATGTTGCGCACCTCCGCGGGGAGTTTTGAGAAGAATGGTGACTTTGCGTTATTCTGTGTCCGCTGATGCCTTTCAACCTCATCACAGGAGTATTCAGCATGTACTCGTACAGTCCCGCTTTCTGAGTATATAGCCGTGTTCGGATGCAAGACTGATGATTCATTGTGCACATCTGCTCTTGTATGTAGCATGCCGGTAGTTGCACGGATATTGAAGGAACGACTCTTTACTCGTATGACTCAAACTGCAATGTGGAACATCTAGTTAGAATCCGTATGAATCGATGCAGCCGAGACGAGTATCTCATTAATGACCTTCAAGGGCAGTGCTGATGGTAAGGCAAGTACGACCCTTCGCGAGGAGATGTGCGAAACTCTTGGGTCAATTCTGCGGAAGTCGGTCTGTTCATTTCCGGGCGATCTCCCGAAAGTGAACATCATCTCCTGCGGCATGACCTAATGACCTTACCAAGCCAATAACAGCTGAATTAATCAAGGAAAAAGCGACAGATAGTTGATGTCTTGCTGGTCCCCACTGTATTTCTCTCAAGCTGCAAGCTCATCACTGAAACCATGTTGCGCTCGAATCCGCCCTCTGTCGACTTCCTAATACTTGGCGCAGGCTGGACTTCAATTTTCTTGATCCCACAACTAAAGTCTGCCGCAGTAACACACGCGGCGACAACAACTACAGGCCGAAACGGTACTATTCCGTTCAAATTTGAGCCTGATTCCACAGACACCACTCCCTTCAAGAGACTACCTTCCGCTAAAACCATTCTCATAACGTTTCCCCTCACAGGTACCGGGCAATCTAAACGTATCACCGATCTCTATAGAATCGTTCACGGAGATGAGAACCGTTGGATTCAGCTTGGCTCAACCGAAATTTTTAATCAACGTGATAACTGGAACGATGACAGCTCTCCATACGACGCCTCCAATTCTAGGGCAATTGCAGAGGACGAACTACGGAATTGCGTAAATGGCTGCGTCCTCAATCTCGCGGGGCTGTATGGTGGTAATCGCGTACCAAGGAAATGGTTGTCAAGGATTGCGAAGACGAAAGAGGATGTCAAGGCGAAGAAAGCTGTTCATTTCGTTCACGGTGAAGATGTTGCCAGGGCAATTATTGCCGTACATAAGAAGTATACACCGGGTAAGAGATGGATCATAGCGGACTTGAGAGTGTATGATTGGTGGGATTTGATTCAGACTTGGGGTGGCGAAGCTGGCAATGGAGAAGAGCGAGAGACCATGGAAAATACGGATTACGTGAAATGGGTTGGGGAGCTGATGGTTGAGGAAGAGTTGAAGGCTTTGCCGAGACCTCCGGAGATACTTGGGCGGAAGTTGGATTCGAGGTGGTTCTGGACGCATATGGAGGTTTGGCCGCATCAAGGACGACTGGTTTAAAAGATATAGTCAAAATATTTCCCCCGGGTGATAGCAGCACGGCACTTGCTAGTTAGAAATACGGCGTTAAGTAGGCTCTAAGGGCCTAGGACCAGCCTTGGAAACAGCGGCATAATCTTAGGAAAGGTCTACAAACATTTTCCAAGTTTAGACCCTAAATTTACTGCCCGATACAAGTGGAGACGAACAGGCTAGTGATTGTAGAAGTGCTGTTTGGTTGTCGGAGAACGACGATGATACAAATTAATACATCGCATGGACTTCTGGAGCATCTTAAATGTAGCGGGAATGCTATCCGAACAAAGAGTAATGATATGCCAGCGGAAATGTTTAAAAACCCGGCATTTACATTTGCTCCGACTGCAGGTGGTCCGTGCGGAATACTAGGGGCTTCGTAGATAATATAATTAATTTAATCATCCACCATGCCTTCTAATCGTGTCTTTTTGGAACGCCCGTCTCAAACGAATCTCCACCAAGGATTGAGTATAAATATTAATATATATATATATATATTTGTTGAGCTTTATATCCCCCGTCACGGCCCTAAGACCCTAACGATCTCAGCTTCCCTCGTGTAAAGAAAAATTAAACGCATTAATAGTACTTTCTACAACTTACACACTTATAGACTAAAAACAAAATGCTATTTTTAATTCTGTAATACATTATTTACTCCCACTTCCGAGCATACTAACGTTGTTATGGCAAACCGTCCAGTGCGGATCACCTGACACCGCGTTCGCGTTTTTCTTTCATGCAATCTCCACTTCCACCACAACTCTGCTCATCAACAACCCCTCTCCCTACCGTTAGCAGCAGCCGCCAAATATGTCCGATGCAACCCCCCGTATTCTTGCGACTCACCTTGAGAACTTCAAGCATCAGAATGTCCGCATTCTAGGCAAAGTTACGCAGCTCCGCGGCGAGAATGCGCAGATTGACGCGGGTGGGCTAATCACGATTCTGCTGGGCAGGGTGAGTATTGTTCTCTTTCAGCGCTTAGTACTCCTTGTATTCTCCGTTTTGCAAGTCTATGAGTATAAACAAGCGTGACGGAAACGATGTTTAGATTTAGCTGAGTAACTGTTCGCAGGACTCTCATCTCACGCTCAATCATGCCGTCGAGATTATCGGAAAAGTGCAGCAAGATCTGACAATCAGGGTCCTTGCGAGCACGGATTTTGGTACAGGGGTTGGTAAGTTTATTCTTGTTTTCGTCTTTGCCACTCTCATCCACGTTCGTTTTTCTCGGCTCCTTGCTGGAAGAATTTCTGTTTTACAGTTTGGCTGCACTGAGAAATTTGCTTGCGACATTACCTCATCCTTCGCTTCTCCACCCTCATTTCAATCGAAGCCATCATGCTACCGAAATCTCAAAATACCCGATCTCTAACTCCTTATAGATTTCGACGCTGCGGCTGCAGTGGTGGATGCGACACACCGATATAAGGAAATCTTTTACGGAGACGAATAAGCAACTATTCCCAATTATGCACGTGTGTCAGCACGAAGGGAAACGGAGGGGTGGAGAGGGGTAAAGGCGTTTTGGAGTTGGTCTTGCGCATACTAGAGATGAAGTTTGGGGATAAGTCCAGGTTGATGAACTATGATGTTCTACTTTATCATCATGCTTTCTATCTAGGTATCGTGATGCAGCGCAAAATAACGCTCAGCTAGAATATCCTAGATATGGACCAACCAAACGTCCATGTATCAATTGTGTATATTTCGCCACCGCTCCTAAAGTCTCGCTCGAACCCAAACTCCTGATCAATTATGCCCAAGTAACTCACTGCGTCTATCCAAATTACCTCAGAGTTTACTCCTCACAGCCTCGAGCCTGAACCTCACATCCCTCAGCCCCTTTCCCACAGGCCTCCACGTCTCAAATAAGGCCAAGAGCTCTTCAACTTCCCACCCTAATTCGCGCTTCACAAACTCCTCTTCTAGTAGCCCACGCATAGCCCATGGCAGGAAATATGGGTTTTGGTTCCCGCTGCCTATGCTCTCATAATCTTTCACTTTCAAGGCATATGTATCTGCTGCTTTATCTACGCTCTTGCCCAGTGCTGGTCCACCATCCCCACTCGTGCCAATACCAGTTGAGGTCACGGGCCGATTACTGGTTGGTGGTGTCGGTAACGAGGTAGTTTCGAGCGCATGCGAGACAGCCAGGTTGTACACCTTCGGGTCTTCGTAAATCCTAGAATGGCCTTCTCCGGAATAAAGGGAGCCGGCGAGCGCAGGTGAGAGCTCGCGAATGAGGCCATGGTCTGGGAGGCCTAGGTTGCGTAGTTTGAGCGCGAAGCCGACCAGGTGAGTGATGAAATCTGGTGCATGGATGCGGCCGTCGACAAAGACGGCGCGATATATGTAAGGATGTGTGATGTTTGAGAAGGTGGATGACTGCGAAGAAACACGAGTTAGCAGATTCATTTGACGACAGCCGACCGAGTGAACGGCAAGACGCAAATGTGGTGCAAAATAACTCACTTCTAGGGAGACCAGTTGGTCATCGATGCTCCCAATATAGACGATGCGTACACCATATTGGAGGACTTCTTCTAGTGCGCCAAGATACATTTGGCTCACTATACTCGTTGGTCTAGAGAATTCAAACAACTCTGTCGCGGTTCCTCCAAGATATCGCGTCCTATACTCTGGAAACGGTCCGAGGTTTACGCCGGCCATGGCACAAACTCCAATTCTAGCCGCGTTTACGCAACCAAACTGGATCAACTTCGCCACAAGCATGATAGCAACAGGAACGCCTTGCGAATGGCATGCTACCAGAATAAAATCTGCAGACTTGATATGCTCGATCCAGTTCAGTAACAACTTCCAGAGAGTACTGACCCGGTCAGCAATGAATCCCTCGCCCTCAAGTGCCACCTTTTCGATTTTAGCTGAGTAGCCACGAGCTTCAGTCCATTCTTGAATTGCAGCTGCGGCAGCGTTGGCAAAACGAATGGATGTGCCTGTGGGCTGGCCAAGGACCTTTTGTAGGAGAGGCGCGGGGAAATATCCATGAACACCTATTGCAATAGCCCTTTTGATCTGTGGAGGGGAGGGTGCGATGTATAGATGCGGCGCCTCAGGCTCACCACCGAGGAAATACTGCCGTATCTGCTGCCAGTAGGAAGGCTTTTGAGCGGGGTGATATGTACTACGGAATTCAGGAAGTATAAGATTAGGGGGTTCTTGTTTGGATGTTGACGCTTGTTTCGGCGCAGGCTGGGGTGCTGCGGCTGCGGCTGCGGCTGCTGGTGCGGGACTGCGTGCAGGGCTGATTTTAGATGGTGCTGAGGGTTTACTAGATCTGTCTTTAGGCCGTGGAGGGCTACGAATGGACTTGGCTGGTCCCTTCTGAGGTGGCAATTCTTGCTCGTTGAACTGGGCCGCTTCAGGGGCGGACTGAGATGGTGTATCCGCTACGGCAAGTTCGCCGACTTGCTTGTGTGCAGTATTTAGATCTGCCGTTTCGTTTGATTGTGGCTTGTCACGAGACCAGAAGGCCCACCCGGATGGCTTAGGTGGTTCTAGTTTTGTAGACGTCTTCGTAGAATCATCCGCAGGCAAAGCGGCCTCCGTTGTGGTCACAATCATGGCGGGATTTGGTGTTGATGCGTCAACTGTCTCGCTAGATTTTTGCGTGCCTTGAGAAGGAGGTTGTGTTGTCGATTGTGTCGGAGCAGGACTAGCTTGGGCATCTTGCGTATTGCTCCATAGCCAAAACCATGATCTGCTCGGTGTGCCCTTGTCATACGCATTTGTGCTACTTTCACCATTGGTTTGAATAATATCTTTTGAATCTTCGGTCTGTTTCATGGGTTTATCCACTCCAGTCTCTGCGGCTACCGCTTGGCCATCAGCGTTATCGCCCAATGTCTTCGCTTTATCAGCAGAATCTTCAAGTGGGGTTGATCCAGGAAGTGGTATTCTCTGAGCGTCTGCTGTATCTACATCTTTCGTAGTGCCCTTATTTGTTTCAGCTCCATAGCCATCTGGTCTTGACCACCAACTCCGCCACCCTAACGTGTTTGCAGATTGCCCTTGCGCTTCGGTTTTGTCTTTCTTTTCTATAATACCCGCCTTCGGAGGATCTGGAGGTAGTGGAGGATCTGGTCCAGTTTCTTTAAGAGCTTCGACTGTGGGTTCCTTTGGTGCTTCAGTCGGAGCCTGCAATGATGTCTCTGCCGGAGTATCTCCTAGAACGTCAACTATAGCTTGCGACTCCTCCGGCCTGTCTACCAAGCTACCTGACGTAACGTTGAGTTTGGTCATGGAGGCAGCGATCGGGTCCCCCTTGCTGGATCGTCTCGACAAAAGCTTCGATGGCGAGTTTACTACAGCTTTTGCACCTTCTATGACCAGCTCAGAGGTTGCACCTCCAGCGACTCCTATGCTCTCTTTTGCAACCTGAGCTACAGGGGGTGCTTTTGATCTCCAACTGCCACCGCTTCCATACCACTTTTGCCCCGACTTATTATTCTGGTCCTTCCTACCCAGCGTGCTATTGCCAGTAGCTACGCTGTTGATGGTGGCTAAAGTATCTATTGTCGGTGCTCTCGGGGGCGGTTTTAGTGCAGCTTCGTTGACTTCAGGAACAGCCGGCTCATTCAACGGTGGTAGCTCATCGGCGGTGCCAGAGGCTGGCGCCTTGGGGTTCGACTTGGACTTCTTGCGTGGGCTCATAGGGAAATGGAGGCTCGATCGATCGATGAGACCGAACCTGCGCTGGTATTATGTTTAGTGCAAAAGTCGTACGAAGGATGTCCTGGGGGTTGTCACCTTGATCCCTAGGGAGTTCTGCTGGGCGCGGTTGTCTATCGTCATTGCTGAACGCCGCCGAGTGCTCGGGTTGGCTTGTGCTCCTTTGACTGGAGCTCTGCCGACCTTCACCGCCTACTGCTGGATTTTGAAATTTTATAAAATGTCAGCATTGACACTCCGCGCGCACAATCAACCTCCGCAAGCGCTTCAACTATGGCGATCCAGAAAAAGGTGGGTATAATGTTTTTGTAGAAATTCTTTTGCTAACAGCAACTGCAGCACGGCAAAGGTCGTCTAGACAAATGGTACAAGCTCGCAAAAGAGAAGGGCTACCGTGCCCGTGCCGCCTTCAAGCTTATTCAACTCAACAAGAAATACAATTTTCTTGAGAAGAGCAAAGTGCTGATCGATCTGTGTGCCGCACCAGGAGTAAGTACTCTTAGGCCTCTGACGAACAAGCGCTGACAGCAGTAGTCATGGTGTCAAGTCGCCGCAGAGGTTATGCCAGTGAACAGCCTTATTGTCGGAGTAGATTTAGCACCCATCAAGCCAATCCCGCGATGCATAACATTTCAGAGCGATATTACGACAGACAAGTGTCGCGCAACTCTTCGGCAACATCTGAAGACGTGGAAGGCAGATACGGTTCTACATGATGGTGCGCCAAATGTTGGTACAGCATGGGTTCAGGATGCGTTCACGCAGGCAGAGTTGGTCCTGCAATCTCTACGGTTGGCCACAGACTTTTTGGCGCAAGGTGGGACATTTGTTACAAAAATTTTCAGATCGAAGGATTATAATTCACTTCTCTGGGTGTTCAACCAAGTTTTTACAAAGGTCGAAGCAACGAAGCCTCCATCATCCAGAAACGTTTCCGCAGAAATTTTCGTGGTATGTCGCGGATACAAGGCACCCAAGCACCTCGACCCCAAATTTCTGGATCCACGATCGGTCTTCGCTGAACTTGCCGACCCCATGCCCAATAATGAAGCTAAGGTTTTCAAGCCCGAAGTGAAAAAACGTAAACGAGAGGGTTACGAGGAAGGAGATTATACGCAGTTTAAGGAGGCTCCCGTGAGCGAGTTTATTCAGACAGTGGACCCAATCGCCATGCTGGGCAGTCTGAACAAGCTTAGTTTTGATCAAAAACCAAATGGAGATATCGCGCTAGCTACTATCGATAAACTACCAGAAACCACTCAAGAAATCCGGGAGTGTTGTGCTGATTTGAAGGTGCTAGGCAGGGCAGATTTTAAGCGGCTACTAAAGTGGAGATTGACAGTTAGGGAGATATTAGGATTTCCGTCTAAAAAGGCCACTAAAGAAGAAGCAGCTGAAGAGGAGGAAGTTGCAGAGGTGGAGCCCATGGACGAAGAGTTGAAAATACAGGAGGAGCTCCAAAAACTCAAGGACCAGGACTCCAAGCAAAGGAAAAAGGAAAGGCGACGGGAGAACGAGAGGAAGCAGAAGGAGATTGTGCGTATGCAAATGCACATGACCACGCCAATGGAGATAGGCATGGAACAAGCCGGACCTAATGGTGAAGATGTAATGTTCACTCTGAAGACTGTAGACAAAGCCGGAGGCGTCGGGAAGATTGCTAAAGGCAGGATGGCCATGATAGTGCAGGAAGAAAACCCTCAAGAACCAAACGAAGAGGAGATGGACACTGACGACGAAGAAGACCTGTTGGAAAGAGAACTGGACTCAATGTATGACCAATATCAAGAGCGGAAATCTACCACCGACGCAAAGTATCGGGCCAAAAAGGCAAGGAAGGAGCACGAAGATGGCGAATGGCACGGCTTTTCGGATAAGGAGGAGAGTAGCGATGATGTTGTTGAAGATGACGCTAGCGAGCCCAGTGATGAGGGAGATGGTCCGAAGTCCCTAGTTACAGATCTGGATCTAGGTAATAGGGGACAGGGCGGTCTCACAAAACGAGCAGCAAGGTTCTTCGATCAGGATACATTCAGGGGTATCGACGGTCTTGATGGCCTGGAAGAAGATGAGGACAGCGGCATTGATGTTGATGAAACAGAAACTGCTGTTGAGAAACCATCTAAGGTAGCATTGGAGAGACTAACAAAATCCAAAAAGTCCGAAGCCCCCGGAAAAGGCTTGCGGACGACGGATGAATCAACGGAAAGCAAATCTATCGCGCAGAAATCAAAGAAAGCTCCAACAATACCCCAAGGCGATACCGATTCAGAAGCAGAATGGTCTGAAGAAAACGAAGACGACTTCGAAGCCGTAAAGCGGAACAAAACCTCGTGGGGAGAGGACGAAATACCGATGAAAAATGGTCGCCCAGATATTGACATCATTACTGCCGAAGCGATGACGCTTGCCCAACAACTAGCCTCTGGCCAGAAGACAAAACATGACCTTCTAGACGATGGATTCAATAAATACTCCCTGCGCGACGTCGACGGCCTACCAGACTGGTTCCTCGATGACGAAAACCGCCACTCAAAACCGCACCGCCCGATTACTGCCGCGGCTGCTGCTGCCATTAAAGAGAAACTTCGTGCGCTCAATGCTCGGCCAATCAAGAAAGTCAGAGAAGCGAAAGACAGGAAGAAATTCAAAGCAGCACAGCGCCTTGAGAAACTAAAAAAGAAGAGCGCACTACTTGCAGACGAGGAGGGTATGACAGAGAAGGAGAAGGCTCAAAGTATTGCGCGGTTGATGAGCAGGGCGGCAAAGAAGAAACCCAAGCAAAAGGTTACGGTTGTGGTAGCCAGGGGTGGAAACGCAGGACTGAAGGGAAGACCGAGAGGAACAAAGGGAAAATATAAGATGGTAGATTCGAGGATGAAGAAGGACGTAAGGGCTGAGAAGAGACTGGCCAAAAAGAGGAAGTGAGAGTATGATCCCGAAACGGATGTAAAATATGAGACTCGTCAGTGTGATATGAGATGCTTGTTTGATCTAGCCGAACAGCTATGCCGCTAATCATGATTTTTCCAGATTCCTAGAACGGGGTATAGCCGTCGATAAGAATTGATTTGCATATGGAGCAACTTCATCAATAAGGAAATTTTCTTAGGTAAAGAGCAGCATTAAAAGTGCCCGAGGTGCTAATGTTGGAATTAAGAGTAATTTTATTGTCCAGTTGCTGAAGTTTCTCTATCTAGGTGCTGCGCCTGATTTTCGTCTAACCGTCCTATGAATTCAGTCATCCATGGCATTCGAATCCCCCCTGCCACTTTACGCCAGAGACGCCTTCGCGAAAGTTTTAGGAACGCCATTCGGCGATTCTCCCGTCACTTCACGGTCAATCACGTCAAAATCTCCCTATTACTCACTCATTCTCCACCGCATTCTCACTAGCAACTCTACTCTCTCCATTAACCGCACCATTGCCTCGGTCCGATCTTCGCCTGGTGTTCCATGCAGCAGCACTGTGTACTGCGAAATGTCCTCATCCAGCAGCCTATCGTCGTAGAAATGATCCTGCAAATTGATCACAGGATTCGTAGGCGAGAGACGAGTAGTCGTGGTTCTTGTTGGCGAAAGGATGACGGCGATGTAGTAGATGTGCTCGTTGGCGCCGGGGGAGCACTGAGTGCGGATGGAAAGAGAGAGGTGCGTGGGAAATAGAGTGGGGAGATGCTCTGTGCGATGTGTCAGCGCACGGCCCGGAAAACAAGAGCACTGCTCCTATGCTTCAAATGTCACACGAGCCATGAATCGAATTCTCTCTCGCTGACCAACCACCTTGCGCTAAGATAAAGAAGTCTATGCTACGGATACTTGGAAACATCTTTGCATTTTTACCTAAAACAATACAGTTCTGAAGAGAGAAAAAAGAGAGGAAAGAGAGTTATAGCATTACCCCGGATCCCAAGATATATGTCTCTTCGTTGGCGCGCCGCGCGCCGCGCTTCTTCCTGGGCCTCCGCTACAGAAGAATCCGAGCCAATTTCAAACGACGAGTGCTTCCACCACGGCATAGAGAGTGTGGGGAAAATGTGGGGAGACGGGGGAGCGGTTTGAGGGTACGATGTGGCTTAAAATGATACCGGAATTTATATGTCTTGCATGAGCAAATGTTAAGATGAAGGGAACTACCTTGCAGGAACCCCAGGATAAGAGTTAAAGTCATGTGATTTAATTCACGCAGTGTGTTGGCAAGTTGTTGTGAGGTGGCCTACATGGGCTATCATGCTTGGGAAGTGAATTCGCTGACGTTGTGCGACAGTGTAGATCTGGAGTCAAAGTTCTGACACGAAGCCCAACTCCTCTTGCCACCCAATCGCTCTCTGGAGCCATCCCTGTCACTAAAACTTATGGTGGACTAGTGCCATCTCCCTCTTTCTTTCACCTTCACACTTCTCCCTCCTAGTTTTAACCAACGGTGCATCTTCTCGAGGGGTCATACGCCGTAGTTTCGTTGCCCTATCCAACAGTGCCAACAATGCGTCCTAGCTTGGCCTTAAGGCTACCAGCGGAATATCAACTCAAAACTCTAACCATTCATGGTTGTGTCATTATAATCCATCAACAGTAGTAATGCACGCGACTCAAGTTTTAAGCACATCTAGACCTTGTAAGCGCATCACGCAATCACTACGAGAAGCTGGGGTTCGTCAGCGCTAAGAACAAGCTGCGGTGAAGGCGGGATGTTTCTTCGATCTGTTGCCGAATATCTTCTACCGAATCTTTATTGGGATACGTAAAAACTTTACGATATTGGTCACCACGTTGATGGCCACCATGGGTGAGCGACTTCCTCAAATTACTGCTAACCTTCAGGCCGCATTCTATACCATTCCATATTTTATTCTCCACGTTATGTATGCGTAGACTTTTATGTTAGTCACATACTTGTCTTGATTGACGGGTCCAAATATAGAATAGGCTGCTCGGACCTGGCAGAGCAATGTGGCCACCTAAGAATATTTCTTTTTCGCCTCTCAGCTAGAGCGGACTCTATGATAATACATGGTTGAGTGAACCAAGAACGAAAGTGAGTGAGCACCAGACGCGTGCATCAAGCACAAGTTTCCAGACTGGCCACTATTTCTCTAGTCCCATCATTAAGCTAAATGAAAGAAAAAATAGAAAAAAAATAGCCTTAGAATCAATTGCTAAATGATAGAATAATGGAATTCTAGACTCTTGTCACATGTCGCCCTTCATAACCATATCTCCCTTTGAACATTTAGGCATCGTCAAAGCTTACCCCGTCAACTTAGTTCCATGAGTCTGATATCCGCCGTTGCTTCTTTCCTATACAATGAAGATAATCTACCTAGCATAAAATAACAGCCTCCTTTTGGGACGGGCTATTTTTTTTAAACAAAATAAATGAAAACCCCCCATATTTACCTACTAATAGATTCAGTTTGTCCCAGTATTACAGTATTATATAAAAAAACATCTTTCCCGATATTTTAGGACTAAGTAAAACAATTTCCAACAATTGCTGCTAGTTAAAAACTTCGTCCGCATACGACCTTGTTTATCTGGTAAAATACGGGACTTAGTCGGGCTATGTAATATTTTTCCGACAAGATCTTTAATCTCTACCGTGCCGACTTAGGGACATCTATATTTGTCTGTGCTTCTTGGGTATCAACTACTAGACTGCCAATAGAAGAGCGCCGTGGCGGAAGAATTCGTAAGGGGTTGGGCCCTCTTTCTGTTTTTCTCGTTCTTTATATCATAATCTCTATAAATACACGCCAACACTTAGAGTTAACTTTCTAGTAGATTATTTACGGGACCTTTTGATAGAATGTTAGGCAGAATGGTAGATACTATCAAATTGATAGTCTCTTTTCACCAATAAATCTTGCTCTATTTGATTTTAACATTCGCAAATAATCTAGAAAATTTTAAACCTAAAGCGATATCTTACTAGCCGTACCCCTATTAAACCTATATAGAACATTAAATGGGCCTATTACTTTTAGGCTTTACTCTAATTTCTCGATATACCATCGAATAGAGACTATCGCCGTACTAAGATCGTTATATTAACTTTCTTAGCATAAACTATTTCCAAGATTGCCATATACACTAAAAACTAGTTAGTATACTACGGGCACGTGCCTCCGGCACGTGACCGGCGACCATCCGAGGGGCATCCGGGGGTTGTCCTGAGGGCAAGGTGACCGCAATAATATCCCTTACATTTACTGTCTCGTTTGCCGTCTGAGCCACTTACTGAGATAACTAAGAACCAAAGAATTGCCGATTAGTCCAACCCCGGTCTGCATTTCATCCAGATCGCTCAACTTTGTACCTATCTTGATCGATCCTGAATCAAACACCTGAGAAACTTGAGGCTCAGACCTCAGTTTTCTGAGGTGTTTGATTCGGCATATTTAGTATGCCAGATCAAGAAGCTTGCTCTCCATGGTACTAAACTGGAAATATATTAATACACAGCTTTCCAACTCATCCAACACAGCCGCATTCGCGTCGCTTTGCCTGTTCTTCGTCTCAACATAACCACCTGTCCTTGTTTTGAAACTACGCCGATTTCGCTTCCACCGGTGTCACCGATAAAAGACGGCAAAGCGTAGAAAAGTAATATGGTGTGCTAGCGATTTGCTTTGCTTGGGAGGAATCTTAGCGGAGAGCACCTGAGTTGAGCAGAGTGGTGGGTAAGAGAAGGCATATCGAACGTTATATGAGTGAGTGCATACGGAGTGGGCAGCGGGGTGAGTAGCGGGTGAGCACCGGGTGAGCACTGGGTAAGCAACCGTGTGAGTGACTGCCGGGAGCAGGGGATGAGCTGGCTGATCACTGGACATGGAGAGGGTACTATCATGCAGTGAGAACCTACTTCTGTGTCCAGGATATAGAGATCTACGATCAAAAGCTGATTTGCTGGAGAGAATAGTCGGAAGGAGATGCTTGAAGCAGATAAGACTGGGAGATGCAGGTCAATTCATTCAACCAATTGGTTGCCTTTTCAACGTCACTCTTCTCTCTTTTGCTCCTCAATGATATCCTCTACCGTCTTCGCACTGATTCTACCTTCAAATCGTTGTTCGGCTAACTCGATACAGCGAAGATTAGCGCCTAGCTTGTTCATTGTTTCCATCCACTCTTCAAACTCATCGCTGTCGTACACACAACCTCCACCGGCCTGCAGATGTGCAACTCCGTCTTTAATGAGCATGGTGCGAATAGCAATGCACGTGTCGACCGGCCCCTCAGCCACCTCCCCATTCCGAACCGAGTCGTACCCAAACCACCCCACGGCGCCGGCGTACACTCCCCGCTTCTCCTGTTCCAACTCCGATATCAGTTGAGCGGCGCGAATCTTCGGCGCTCCGGAGACTGTGCCCGCAGGGAAAATCGACCGGAATGCGTCCCAGCGTGTTGATTCGGCACGAAGCATTCCAGACACCTCCGATGTCAAGTGCTGGACGTGGGAGAACTTGTCGACTCGCATGAGATGATCGACGCGCACTGTTTGCGGATCGCATACGCGGTTGACATCGTTACGGGCAAGATCAACGAGCATAACGTGTTCGGCGCGGTCTTTGACGGAATTTTGGAGTCGTCGTGCCAGTTCGTCGTCTTCTACAGAATTGTTCCCTCGGGCGATCGTGCCGGCGATAGCATGATTCACGATGCGGAGCCGCGGGGTATTAAAGCCCCCTGCGGTAGATGCGCTCATTAAACATTCAGGGGAAGCGCCGACTAGCGAGAAGTTAGAGCATGAGAGGTAAAACATGTAGGGCGATGGGTTCAATGATCGAAGAGTGCGGTATATATTAAAGGGGTGGACGGTAGTGTTGCGGGAGAGGCGTTGGGACGGAACGGCTTGAACAATATCCCCTTTGATAATATATCTCTTAAGCTTAGTAACGAAAGCCTCGTATCCACTTCGTCCAACATTTGATGAATATTGGTTTCCGGAAGATGATGTTGAGTCTTCGCTAGCGAGTGCTTGAGGGGGGAGTGCAGTCTCTGCTTGATGGATTGTCGCCAAAACTGATCGAAGCAATGCGCATGCTTCTTCGTACGCCGATCGGATATCGGTTGAGGTTGAATCAGGGAGCCTTATGTGTGTGACGACTGTGATTGTAGACTGGAAGTGGTCAAACGCTACTACTGTGTCGTAGATCATGAACATGGCGTCGGGTATTTGAACATTGTCTTTCAGCCATGGTGCAGCGGTCGTAGGTTCAAACTGTTGGATACAATCGTATGAAAGATATCCGACTGCCCCGCCGGCAAGATTTGGCAGCTTGATTCCTGGAATATCGACTATCCGGTCCTGGAGCTCATTTTGGAGCGCTCGCAACGGATCGCCAACATGGTCGTATCCAGGGCCACAGCGGACGACCTTTCTAGGATCTGAGAGCAGTCAATGAGAGAGTTTGAACGAGACGGTTGAATGCATTATAGGCTTACTGGCTCCAATGTAGCTGTACCGACCTATTGTTTCGGAAGAGCCAGTGGCACTCTCGAGAAGAAACGAGTATTCAGCGGTAGCTCTATCAGAATCAGCACTCGTCTTGTGGTTGCTTTGCACGGTTTACTCCATACCCGGACGACAGCTTGAGAAAGATGGCGGTTGGTGATATCAGATCAGAAGGTGTTGAGATACATAGAGGAAGAAGAGTGCCCTTTAATGCTTTGTGTTTGTGTAGCTCCCTTGCGCTGGCGAGGCTTGGGTAGAAGTCGTTGGTATTCATCTATTTTACGTGTTTAGAAACAGACAAGTTGAACTGTTGCAATTTGGTAATTGTGCCTGCTCTGTAACGCCGGTGGCTACTACCTTCCAGGCAAATGTGTAGTAGAATGAAGAAAATTGAACAACGCGGAGATCCTGAGTGATCACAGCTTGATGAAAGGCATGTGTCAATGTATAGGAAGGTGCATGGATTTCATGGAGAGGAGCCCAAGGTCCTCTATCTACCAAGGTCTGTGCTTCTGTCACGTGATGCCAAGAGGCAACCCTAAGCGGAGCATACAGCCCGGCTAGTGTTGGCAAAAGCTCCGTTGGTGCCCGCCAAGGCGCTAAGCCCTATTTATTACGATTTTAATAGACGAGGTAGGTTTTAGGAGGTTATATTAAGGTTATATTAAGGATCTAAGGCTACAAATCTTAGAGAACCAGCAATTTAGAGTAGAAAAGATATCTATTAATATTTTATCTATACCATTATCTCAATCTAACTAAACTATATTAGTTGCCGCTAAATTCTAACTAGCCTTTAAGAGATAACCGCGGTAACTCTTATATAAGTAGCGTAGGTATATATTTAGGTTATATTTATAATCTAATATAAAATTATCAGATAGTTTATATAGAGCTATTCATTGATGAAATGGGTTGATTGATTGATGATCTTGATGATGTCTTGATCGTTGGTCGACCTAGGGCCCCTGGGCTTAGACGAAGATATTTACAATACACGTGACCAGTGCACGTCCTACGCCACCGAGAATACAGATTATCTGACACACCCCCTTAGCTTCGACCTGGTCGAGGACGAAGCTAGCCACCTTCTCGTGTCCGTCCATGCGTTAATTGAACCGTAATCTCATCTGAATCCTTCCTTCTCGCCCTAACCTTCTCCCTTAGGTCCTCCAGTTGCTTCTCCTTATTCAGCCGCTCCTTAATATCCACTATTCCAATTATATTAACGAAGCTCTTAAACCTCTGCTTGGGCAGGGCCTTCGTAAGTCCATCGGCGATCATCTCCTTCGTTGCTTTCTATTGTAATAGCACTCGTCTTATTGCGTATTCTTAACGCAACTAGTGTTAATAGATATTGACGTGTCGGAGCTTTATAATTAGCTTTGCCGTATCTTCTATAATTAGTTGGAGTACCTAGACGTTATCGCAGTTAATAATTAAGGGCTTATTTAGGTGTAATGTTATTACTTTAAACAGCCTACTAATAAAGATAGCTTCCTTTGCTATCTGTGATAGGGCTAATAACTTAGCTTCTATGCTTAACGTCGTAATAGTACCCTGCTTATTTGCTCTCTAGGCAATCAGTCCCCCAAATAGCTTTATAATATATCCTTATAAGCTCTTTCTATTAACGAAGTTGTCCGTAAATAATGCGTCGCTAGTACAGATAAATAATTGCGCTTTACTTCTACCGTCTCCTCCGTTATCTCGTCCTTTATTACGTATTCCTTTATCTCTCCCTCTACCGTTTATTCCTTCCTTATCTCCTTTATAGTAGATTGCTCTGCTCCTTATACTATATAGGTACTAGATTACTCTATCTACCGCTTAATAGTGCTTATAGTTTAGGTTTTAATTAAACCTTACCAGCTATAATACTATAAAAGTAATATCTGGATGTGTTATAGTGGCTATATAGAGTATTAAACCCATTTTTCTCTAATATAGTATTATAGAAGCTAGTAGGGATATAGGACGGACTAATAGGTCTATATTAGGGGACGGACGCGTAAAACGGATTAATTGGTAAGCGGTAGAAAGGAGTTCTAATTCTACTATAGGAGTATCTAAAAGACGCCCTTTAAGATCTATCTTATACTAATTAGCTATCTTCTTAATATAGGCTTCCTAGGATAGCTATAGGAGCCTTTAGCTATAATTACGTAGTATATAGATTCCTAGGAACTATTTTAGCTCGCTAAGGGTACTTATTTAGCATTCCCTGCTTAGCTCCTTAATTACTTCTTAAGCTTTCTTCTTATCTATCTTTTAGTAGTAAAAGATAATATCGTTAACGTAGAAGAAGATGACTATTTTATCTTTTAGCATAACGTATGGCTCCTAAGGGACCTCTTTAAAACCTAATTCGTTTAAGGAGCTCGTGAGGTTCTTTTGCTATAATAGTAGTGATTATTATAGTCCGTAAAGGGCTTTTCTTAAGCGCAGTACTTTATTTATCTTTCCTTTATTAAACCCTAGCAGTAGCTTTATATAGACAACCTTATTGAGATTATAATAGACAAACACGTTAACTATATCTATCTATATTATCTCTAGGTTAAATTTTACGGTAATCGCTATAAGGGTTTAGAAGGTTATACTAGCTAATATAGTAGCTCTTATAGGTAGGTTTCCTGGGGCCTATTAATTTCTATATACTACTAAGCGTACCTTACATTTCTAAAGGAATCCGTACTTATCCGTCTTATAGACAAACACCTATATTAAGCTAAGGACCTATTATCCCTTTACGTACTTCTTATCTATTTCTTAAAACAACCTTATTTAATAATAAGATTATAGGTAGGCTTATTAAGCCTTTTAGAAATAATCTTAAAGAGGATATATATTAAGGTTGCGGATCGTCTAAGGTGGCGGAGATAAGTTTTTCCTATATAATCTGATATTACG
>Ga0307515_10007530_pt1 | contig 21512 bp, 26 predicted proteins | sample 17_EM_MG_FD_194513 | JGI IMG/M metagenome (GOLD analysis project Ga0307515, IMG submission 194513) | Populus trichocarpa ectomycorrhiza microbial communities from riparian zone in the Pacific Northwest, United States - 17_EM | ecosystem: Host-associated > Plants > Roots > Unclassified | place...
CCCTTCTAGCGTTGTGTAATTTTTCCTATTCTGTCCTCTCCGCAACCACCCTCACCCTACCGCAAACGCAACCACTGCTCTTGTCCTACCTCCTTTCACTCTCGAATGCTCCATTTACATCTGTCTCTGAAAAGGCTTCATCACATCTCGTCGAACTATTGCGACCAGGAACCAAAACATATCACCCTCTCATGCAAACGCTTTCCGACATGACTTCCGACTATCTGTCCTCGCTACCACGTTTCATCTCCATTCAATCGGAAGCCAAAGTAGAGCACACTGCAGGGTTAATCGAAGCCATCTGTAGATTATGTTCCCGTGGTGCAAACGGAGAGGAGCGTAATCCGGCGATCTCCACTCGACTCCAGAAACTCATGGGACCTATGGGCGGCATTGAAAAGTGGGGATGGGTGTTACTCTCTGTCTTGGAGTTTGGTGAACCCGAGTTCAGTACCGCCGATTTCTCCGTTGCCCAGATCCTTGATGTCGAATACGCCGGCCCGGTCGATGTACCCTTCCCCGAGTTGACGCTCAAGAACATTACCTCACGCAGTACCTCAAATTCGTTGGTCCGCATGCTGCGAGCCTTGGGACAGGCCGCCGGGGAAGGGTGTACCTTTGCAATTGAGTGGTTTATCGGTGTCGGGCGGAAAAGTAAGAAGCGCGACGCTATTGCAGCACTTTGGTGTGCTGCTCGCTTATTGGAAGGTGCTGGGGGGATTTCACTCGACTCGAGTTCGGGAGGGATCGTCAAAGAGAGGAACAAGCGTATTGAGAAGTTGGCGCGTTCTGTGGCGAAGACTATCTCTGAACTATGGGACGAGCCGAATGAAGACGAGGTGATCCAACCAACTCATGCGACCCAGAGTCAGGCCCTTGTCGATGTGGTTGACGAGAATACGCTCATTGAACACAAGGTCGGCCTTCTGACCATCCGGGCTCCTGGCGCCTCGGACTCTTCACAGGCGAAACAGAGCAAACCCACATCTCAGCCACATTTGCATGCGGTAATGTCGATCCAACTCCTATCGATATCTTCTGGGATACTACAAGCACGGTTTTCATCTCTCTTCCTCCGCGTTCTCTATCCTGTCCTTCATTCCATCGTCTCCACCAACACCCACCTCTCGTCATCCGCCTTGGCAGGGTTGAAGTACATCACAAACAGTACTTCTTACGCTTCTCCCGCAAACCTCCTCTTGGCCAATTTCGACTACGCGTTGGACGCGATATCTCGCAGGTTGAGTCGACGATGGCTTGACCTAGACGCTACCAAGGTTCTTGTGCTCCTCGTCCGGCTCATCGGCAAGGATGTGGTGGAGAAGGCTGGTGATGTTGTGGAGGAGTGTTTTGATCGGCTGGATGAGTACCATGGCTATCAGGTTCTCGTGGAAGGTCTTGTAGAGGTACTAGCCGAGGTCGTGCGGATCTTGGGCGAGGACGAGAGTTCCCGAGTAGACCGGACGAACGAGGAGCCTCCCCCGGAACCTAGACCGCCCACGGACGATCAACGATTCGAAGAGTTCTTCCATTGGTTGGAGCACCGAAACGACGCGACAGCCTCAGACGAAGGAGAAGAGACAACAGACTACGGACCAGCTCCGCAAAAAGCGTGGGGGAAGGAGACAAACGAAACGGATCGAGCGGGCGAAGCGACACCCAACCCAACCGGGGAAGACCCAGTCTCAACTCCGACCCAGGCGTTGACGAAACAGATAGTCTCTCGGTCGATATATTTTCTGACCCACTCATCCCCACTGATTCGGGCTCGCATCCTAACTCTCCTCACGAACTCGGTACCTGTTTTACCGGCGTCGGCCGTGTTGCCGTCGATCCATCAGGCTTGGCCGTTTGTGCTGAATAGGTTTTCGGATAAGGAAGGGTGGGTCGTCAGCGCCGCGGCAGGGTTGGTCGAGAGCTTATCTGTGAATGTGGGGAGTTTTATGCAGAGGAGGGTTTGGGACGACGTTTGGCCAAAGTTTAGGACGCTGCTGGATAAGCTGGAGGCGGGGGATAAATCGAGTGCCCTGGCGAGACGTGGATACGAGGGCGGTATCGGGACCGAATCAGCTTACACACATTCTCATCGACTTTACCGGTCCATCCTGAGGACCGTCATCACTGGAACCCAAAAGGTTCAAACGGAGGACGCAACGTTGTTCGAAGTCATCTTATTGTTTAGACGGTTCTTGGGGAAAGGGGTACACGAAGAACTGCAAAAGTACGCGAGGGAATTGTACATCGGTGTGGGGAAACAGAATGCGGACGCGGTATGGTTAGTTCTGGAGGGCACGGCGGGGGAATTACAAGGTGATGACCCTCGCACGAAGTGGATGGAAGAGAAGTGGGACATTAGGGAAAACGTGGCGCTTGTTGTTAGTTCGATAGATGGATGAGATGCGTTTGATTGCATGGCGTATTGGGGTCCGGGGTTACAACGGATCCGGAGGAGCGTGACGGCGGATCGTAACCCCCGCTTCTCTGAATAAAGCGGAGGATGCTTCATCCCTGTTCTCGTAAAGCGTGAATGGGGTAAACGGCAAACCAAAAATAGTTGGACGTACACCTTATAGCCTAGGTGGTATACTACCTCCTTGACTCCGGACTGAATTATCTTTACCGAACAGCCGAGACACGGGCAAGTGTTGCAATACAACACGGTGTTTTCACCCAGTCGTTCTCTGCCCGCCTCCAGAAGGGCGTTCTCTTCGGCGTGAAGACAAACACACTGATCTAGAGCGTGCCCTGATGAACCGCCAGAGTTACACCTGGGGCAACCCCCTTCATTGCAATTTCTTAGCCCTCTGGCGGTGCCGTTGTACCTGTTTCCACCACCACCCCATGCAACGGGCGGAGATAAGAGGGAGCGTATATACCTTAGAATTGAAACAGAAAAGTGACGTACCCTGTGGCCACCACACGGTTGTTACGGACGAGGATCGCTCCGACCCTCCTCTTCATACAGTTCGAACGACGGGACGCCAAGGAAGCGAGGTGCTAATTTGAGGGTTTGACATGAAAACGAAGGATCAGACTAGTCTTTTAGCCGCTCCTCCTAACACCGGTAAAGTGGCCCGAGGGGGAGGGGGGAGGGGGAGGGAATGAGGTGATACGGTGAAAGAGATGAAGAATGGAACCACCTCGCCACGCACCATGAAGTAAGTATCCCAGTGAGGTCTTAACCTATCCACGTTCAAAAGGTCCAAAGAATCCAGGTGGGCGTGGAAATCGAATATGGATTGGAACGGATTGTCGATCCGTAGATGAGCCAGTCTCTCTAGTTCATGGATCGGTGAACGTCCGTGGACTTGGGCTCGGGGGAGCTGTCGCCCGTGCACCTCTGCGTCGTGGTCGATGACGAATTTCTCCAGCGAGACGTGGTTTTTCGCCAACCTAATACAAGGGGTCAAAATTCCTCTCTCATCCACCAAAAAAAAAGGAGGGAATATCTACCTCGTCATCCTTCCAAACCTCTCCAAAATCGGGGCGTCCAATCTAATGATCAAGACGAACGGCCTAATCGCGAACTCGTGCAGCTCATCGTACGACAACACGTCCGCAGTCACATAATGATTCCTCCAATCTCTCGTAACATGGTCCAACATCTCTTGAGTACTCCGACTCCACACCCTCGTAAGAACGCCGATCCCGTCGCTTGGATCGGCGGGGATTGGGGAACTCATCGTGAGGAATGAATCGGTGTCTCCCGCCCTGAGTGTTTAAATTAACGTGATACATGAAACTCCAACGTTCCGCCCAATGATTCTTTTCTTCCATGTAGGATGTGGAGCGGCGGAGATGGGGGGAACGATGTGGAATCCACTTACCGTGCCTGTTGGGATCCAGCCCCCGGTCCGTGATCATATCTAGGTCGTATCTAAACCGAACAGAGAGGGTCAGAGTGATGATGTTCTTCTCCCACCTCCCCTGGTTTTCCAAATAGGGATAGTGTAAATCGAATACCATGAGGGTGCAGGATTCAGAATCTTCCTCGTTCGACGACACGCTTCGGAATTGGAAGCCAAAAATCCGCAGGTACGCGACCAGCCCCGCTACAACGGCCGGACAGGAGATGGAAATAAAAATAAAAATAGAGGTAAATTTACGGGTACGCACGTAGTGATTGGCGGATTCGAGATGGATCGATGTGAAGTCATGGCGCGAGACGAGATACTCTTCTAGCGTCGATTTCCTGTCCGCCAAAGGGAGGGTTTATTTGTTGGAGAGAAAGAAGAAGTGGGTGGAAACGGAATCAGTACTCGGCTCGTAGTCCGTGGAGAAACAGCTCGGGCAGATAGGTCGGATGTCCACCGGCCATACGTCTCCCATATGCGGTACGATTAGAGTCTCACATACCCGGAGTACATCGTCCCGACGATTACGATGAACATCGTGGCGATTCGCGACAGTGAGCCGAGTGGGGGATGAAGCAACTGGAGTATCAGATGGAAGCGAATCCTAGCCAATCTATGTTTGTGTTTATTGGCAATTACCCACGTTCACCTCCGCCCGGATTCAATGGTATGTACCTGGACAACAGAAGCAAGAACGATTCCAAGATCTCATTCCTGACGTGCTTTTCGACAGTTCTGGTTCCTTGTTGCCTTCGTGTACAACTTTTGTTTCAAATTTCGCAATCTTTCAACGCCTACCATGGTCACCGCCCGCTACACCTTCGGGATGAGGTTCGGACCACGCTTGTGCTCAATGGGGAACTCCGTCTCTTGGCCATATTGGACCCGTGACGTCAACCTCACGACGGATTCTAGACTGCAAAGTGATGCAGATGGTTTGCGGAAGAAGCTAACCGTTCAAAGCGGGGTGTGCTACACTGAAGGTATGCCGGCATAGGAGCAACTAACCATCCACCACGAGGGGGTCATTGACATTGAGGTTCGTCGGATCTTCAGCAGTACGGCATGCACAGGAAGCAATCATGTTGGGGTTACTGTGAACGAACTGGTGGACTGACTGTTGGAGTGAATATGAGGCTGTCACTTTGATCCCGCCGCCTTGCGGTCCTTTTTCCTCCGTTTTGCCTCCGCCCTGCCCTTTGTTCTTTGTTCCTTGGCGGCCTTCATGTCCTTTGGCACTGTCGTACGCAGTTGTTTGATATGTGTAGGAATCAATACAGCGCTCAATTCGCCAGGGCTAGAGTTGGACGCGTGCTCCGGTTGGGACAGCCAAGAAGCTCGGAGGACTGGGACTGAATCCAACAAAGATTGGAAGGTTTCCAAGTCGGGAGTAGCGTTCTGATGATTCCAAGTAAAGATCAGCAAAGCTGTCAGATCGCAGCAGGGTGGCAAAAGAAAACAATTACATCCAATGCCAACACGGCGAGACGTCGCAAGCCAGTAGCATCCGCCAATAACAATTCAGAGCCCTTTGGAACGGGGACGAGTTTGATTGGAGGATATGATCCTGGATCCGTCAATGCGTTGCGAGATGAATTACATGACGCGATGAGAGTAGGAAGGTGTGAGATCAGGAGGGGAGGGTCGACGTCCGCGCGACAGACGAATACGACCGAGATAGGTCCAGAAGGTGGCGGCTGAGAGGTGCCATTGTCCGTAATAGTATTGGTTGCGTTCAAAGTCTGCCTGTATGCGCGTGCCTGATGTTCTAATCTCTTGGTAACTTGGTTGATACCCAGGACGAGGTGGGGGATGATTGGTGGCTCGGTCGGGACGACTGGCTCCTGATCCGCACCCTGAACGCTCATCGGCTCATCCGGTGCAGCAGAGGTCCCGACCCGCAGCGGGGCGATAGGGTCGGAACCACCGTCTTCATTGCCGGCAGAGGTTTTCCTGCGTTTGTTCGGACCGCTCTGTTCGCCACGCTGCCTCTTTTTTTCGCGGGATTGCGTGGCCTTGGACGCGTGGTGCACGGCGACGCCTTCCAAGGAAAGGATAAGACGAGAGAGTACGGCATTCTGGACATTAATCGGGACGGACGGCCTGTTTGCTAAGCTGAGCATCTCGATTCAACTAACGAGATATAACGGACGGACCATTCGATTTCAAATGGATTGCTGAGGCACGGCTTGAAGGCCGGTTTCCTCTCCAACGCTTGCTTATTCTTTGCCCTGTTGGACGCGTGTGAGTGAACTTTTGCGATTCCTTCTTTGTTCGTGGAGGTCATTTTTGCGGGTCGTCGTCGCTGGTAGGCTGTTGCACGGAGGGCAATTCTCCGCGGCGGAAACGTGAGAGTCGGAAAGTCTAAACTCGGGTGGCGGCCGGATGGAAAATCGTATGAAATACGGAATTTCACACAGGAAATATGAGTTTTTTCAGCGGCGACAGGTGTAACTGGCACCGTTACTTTCGTTAGCCGCAACCGAGAGGAGGGATGAGTCTAAGATCTTGGGATCTGGGCTTCCACTTCTCCTTCGTCTTCTCCCTTGTGCTTCAATGGACACCGGCTGAGGAGGGGAAGCTGAGATACTGCCACACGTGCGGAAGCAATAGCAAAGGGAGTGACGCACGCATGCGAAAGAAGATGTACCTTGAGGGACTGTCCGATCTCTCTCCATACCCCATCGCACTTTTGGCTTAGCTGCATTCCGGTAAAAAAAAAGGTATATAAACCCTCCATCCGACATGTTCATTTCATCGTCCTCCTCCGTCCTCCACAATGCCAGTCACGACCTCCAAGTACGTCCTCCAGACCTACTCCACCCCCTCCGCTTTGCCCCCCTTTGTCTGGTCTTTCTTTGCAAAGCACCAACAACACACAAATGTCCTGTACCCCATCGCTAAGAAGCTCCTCGAGTCCGAATCCAACGGAGACGTTCCCACCGATTCCCTCTGGCTAACCTGCTCGACGACCCACAACTCCGCCATAGACCCAACCCTAGATTTCGTTCTTTCCGTCACCCCTGGCCCACAGGGTGCATATCCTGTTTTCATCTGTACGACATTGCCCGTTGACCAGCTCAGGCCCGACTACATTCTTCCAAGGGTGCAGCAGATGGCCGAAACCCTGTTCTCATCCGTTCCCCTCGAACGTAACTACTCCGTCTTCGCCCCTGTCCCGATCGCCCATGCGTTCGCCGAGGCTTGGACTCGTCTGACAGGGGTCGAGTTGGATGCAGACTCAGAGTACTACTCTGCTAAACTCACCCATTGCACCTACAACACGTTCAGAAACCGTCTTCCAACCCAACCCGTCGATCGATCTTATATAATGCGTCCGGCGGTTCCTTCTGACATCCCAGCAGCCGCGGAACTTTGTCATGGCTTTGCCGCCGTATCAGTGAGGCTAACTTGCTCATTCACTACACGTAAAAAATGTTGCTCACGGCGTCAATCTCTCTCACCCACGCATCACAGGAACCTTTCACGCTTTCGCACGAAGCAGCGGTTCAGGAAGCCACTTACCTCGTCCGAAACAACATGCTTTGGGTCCACGAACTCGTTCGTCCCGGACAGCCCGCAGAGATCGCATCTATCGTAGCGATCACGAGAAGCAGTGAATCCGTAGCAGGAATCACCAAAGTCTTTACCAACCCTGACACAAGGAACATGGGTTGTGCCGAACGCCTTGTGAGAACGGTCTGTCATAGGTAAGGCACCCAACATTCCTTCCCCTCTTTTTCACTCCATTCAATCTCGCTCGGCATCTCTTCACCCCCGCGCTTCTTCCTTCGTATTCATCGGACACCTGACTAACCTAACCCACTCTCACATTCACAGCCTACTCAAATCGCACGAGAGCGTCATTCTCTATGTTGCACATAATAACCCCGCTGCTTCCAAAGTGTATCACAAGGTCGGATTCGTAGGTCTCGAATCGCCAAAGGCCGTCGCGGACGGCGTCGAAGATTGGCTCGAGCTCGGATTTGACCGCAAACGTGTTGTTTTGGGTCATTGGTGAACCCGATCGACCCTCTTGAATGAAGGGCGCGAAGGGTATCCTCCCCCACATTACACTATCATCTCGTCGCTGTTACCTACAATGTTTAGTCACCCCCGACATTACCGAAAAACCACATAGTGTTATTCTAACTCTGACAATTTCTCCTCTCGTGACCCTTTTCTTATATTCCCCGGTCGTCTCGGACCTAATTCTTGCATTCGGCGAGGGGGCTCGGATATATACGCCTACTTTCTGGCAGAGCCCCCACCATAGTACCTAAGTACATAGTACGAATATGGATCGCCTAACAACTCTTCCCCGATAACTTCATTCTCTTGACATGTACGTACCGAAGTACCACCATCACTCCATCATTCTGCCATTATGTTTTTCCTCAATGTTCTCTTGTACCTAGGCCTTGGGAATACACTCGTATCGTAGTGCATACATGGACTCCGACTGCGGGAGAGAAAGTCCGGCTCGCCCGAAGCGGAGTGGGTGAAAATGAAGAGTACAAAAACACTTTGGGATGAAACACGATATACGTATGGGCTACAGTTTTTTCTGTACCAGTGGCGCCGCAGGCGGACGAGCGAGTAGGTGAGGGAAATGATGAAGGACGAAGGGAAGAGAGAGAGAGAAAAGCTAACCGTCTTTCACTCGATACCCTTGATACCAACAATGATCCGAAATGTTCGTAGAGGAGTCTGCAAATCCTCCTCCGTCGCCAACTTATGCCCCTCAATCATCGCTTCCCGTAATCTCTCCTCCTCGAGAGCTTCCGGTCGCGACATCGGGCAATGTGGTGGAAGTTCCCATCCCATCTTGACCAGCGTCCTCCAGTGGGCGACTCTGTGGTGCATATCCCTATCAAAAGATTGAAACTGTCAGCGACGAACAAGGAATGGGAACTGAGTTATTCACTCTTGGTACTGTTCCAACAGCTTCTCAAACTTCTTCCGTTCCTGCAACTCCTCCGCACCTTCCTCATCCTCCCACCCCATCTCTCTCAACTCCTTCTCATACTGCTTATGCCTCAACCTATCCTTCAACACCTCCCACATACTCTCTTTACACGCCACAACTCCCATAACCATCCGATGCAAATGTATCATCAACGTCTCCCCGCTGATAGACGACCCCACTTTATTGATGTCCGCCACCAACGAACTGAGATCGTATTCAAACATGTCCTCGACCTCTGAGAGGTGATGTATCCTCGGCGTGGCCTTTTTCGTCGGTCGGAATGATTTGCTCAACCGCGCTGGCGCGGGTGCCTCTCTCGATGTCAGCTGGGGAGATACATCTCGACAATGGAATGGTGACGTCTCCAGCGATGGTTGAGGCTGTCTCTCCGGTTCCGGCGTACCCGTGACTGTATCCATTTCAGGAGGAGGGGTGGGTATAGACTCAGAATCAGAATCAGAAGATGGGCTGTCGAGCGCTTCCGTACAGATAGTTGGGACCGAGGTAGACAGAAGGGGGAGTTCCGTCTTCCTGATCTCATCAGGTTTTGTGGCCATGACGAGGGGTAGTGGTGGGACAGGCGGTAGACTCTGCGAGGTGTCAATCGGTGGAGGCGGAGGGGCGAAAGGCGGTAACTTAAACGAAAACGGTACGTTTCGAACATGTCGGAATATGGCGGAGGCGTATGCAGGACAGATGGCTGAAATTTGGTTTTATACCATGGGAATTCGCCACGTCAATCGGAAGAATCAAGTGAAATGTCTGGGGGTGGATGACGTACCTGTAGGTCTGATATTCACAAATCGGGTTTCGAACACAGAGTAATACAGCGATTCGAGCAGGGCGTGATCATGTGCTAGATGCCTTGAGCCGGATGATATCGGCGAACTCGGCTGGGATGAGCCGTCTGGGAGATGTATCATTTCCGTCCTTTTCGCGTGAGCCCGTAGAGGTGTTGTAAACCATTTCGGCAAGGTCGGAAAACGAATGTCTGGAAATGAAATGAGATTTTCAACCAAAGTTATGAGGTTCGATCCATTATCCTACCTTCCTCCATCGCTTCCATAATGCCACCCGGACAAAGGACACGATGAATTTCCTGCGTAGAACCGTCAGGCGATGCAAAAATAGTTAGCGCTGACCCAGCCCGCACCTCATACAAGGAGGCCCACTATCATTTCGGTCCAAATCTTGATGAGAACACGAAAAGCAGACTTAGATCTTACATCATTCGCTCACCTTATTCTCTGGTACGCCCCTATCGTGAACAGTCAGTCTAAATTCTCGCGTTTATGGAAGGAATGTATTTACTTTGCAATAAATTTCACTCGGACGTAGTCAAACTCGTCCTCTTCGAACGGAAGTCTCTTGGTCAAACTGTGGCAACGGAAACGGGACGCCCAGGTCAAGTCGGTGAGACATGAAACGTTGAAAACCGTGTGGTAGCACATTGAATGACGTACAAGTTCCCATGTACCCATGTCACCCGCTTCGAAATCGGTGGGTCCATATAACTAGCCGGAGGTTGAATGTTCACCAAATCGAATCCGACCTATGAAACGGAAGCAAAAGAAGAAGAAAAAGCACCCATCATTTTCATCAAGACAACAGAAATGGGGGACGAAAAATGAAATAGACGCACGAATTCACAATCTGGCCATTCCTTGGCGGCGTCGATAACCCAATGGCCCGGCTGAAAGGATCATCCAGAAAAAAAAAGGGGGGGCAGTGCATGTGGTCACGACAACAGAAAATTAGCGCATTGCCACGCGGATCGAGACAGTCCCATCAAGGGCCTCAAACCACAGCCCTCGAAAAAAAAAAAACCACATACCCCACATCCCAGCTCGAGTACTTTCGTAGGAGGTACTCGGAATCCCACGGTCGAAGCTCTTGTGACTGACCGTAGAAATGCATGGTCCAGCAGATCCCTATATACAATGATGGCATGAAATTAGCACGTGTTTCGCTCTCCCCTCTCGCTCTTCCCCTCGTAGAGAACGGTTGAGGTGCGCTCAAAAAGCAAGGGTGAAATAGAGGTCTGGAGCACTCACATTCCAATGAATTCCTTGTCATACGAAAGTGGGTAGGGTGCCTTCTCTGGATCGTAAGAGTGATGACGGCTGCCATGTTTAATGGTGAAGTTGTCTTCTTTGGATCCTCTCGTCCTCTTATTCCCGCCGCTCTCAGATGAAAGAGTTGTAAAAGTTTCGTGGGCGAAGCTGGGACGAGGGCCCGAGGTCATGTCCGAGTCCGCCGACGTAACCCGAGATCGCGGTTTAGGAGAGGGTGAGAACACCTCTCCCGGAAAGGCATTTGAGATGAACAGGTAATCCAGCTTGAACACCGACGATTTCCGAGTCGCTCAGCTTAGATTATCAACCTCCCTCGGTCGAATCTGAGGGGTATGGTGCAAAAGAAAAAAATACATACGAGAGCAGTGGCTTTTTCCTCACTCCAAGCTAGCAACGTTCGTCCTATGGTGCCGTCATCGTCTATTAGGGTATAGCGTTGTTCCGACCGACTCGTGGTCGCAGATCACACTCTATATTTACAACAAACAGCAATCCCCAGCTGGAACTCAAGAAAAACCGGGTCTGGGTCCTCACTGGCCCATCTTGGAACGCAGAAGCCCAAGCAAAAGTGTTTTCGACTTGACCATTCGAGCAAACCACGGACCGAAAACGAGCCCCCACAGGAAAGGCAAATAAGCGGCGCCAGACGACTGTCGCGGGGAACGTGGGAGGCAATCAGAAACGTTGATGAAAAAAAAAACGATGAGATTCAGACCTTTCCGTTTGTTAGGATAATCGCCTCAGGTGACCCGGTGTACTCCTTCCTCAGCGGTTTGTCCGCGAGGTAGCTGACGATGTTCTCAGCCACGACAGCGGCTTGGCCAACCGTCTTCCCAAACTGCTTCTCCTCCGGCCAGTCTATAATGTCGCCAGCGGCAAACACTGATGGATGGCCAAAGACCTGGAGCTGTGGGGATACGCGAACGTGCTTATCCTCAGTGAGGATGTCCGCACCAAGGGATGACGCAAGGAATTCTGTATTTGGTCGTGGCCCCGATGTTCGTACCTGATCGGCGATGGGAACTCAAGCAATCGGGGCGTATCTGAACGAGCCAACTCACAATCAAATCTGCATGAACTTTCTGCCCAGACTTGAGGCCGATTTCGCCAGAATCCGATTCTGGGAAGGATTCTACAACATCGTTCAAGATGAACTCGATGTTTCTGGCCTTGAACTGAGCCCCGACCATCTTGCGGAACTTGACGGGGTACGTCTGGTTGAGAACGAGTGTATGGCTGTGGACGATGGTAATCTTCTTGGTCTGTGGGGTAGAGTTGATGAGGGGATTGAGATCACGATAACGAGAAGAGAGCCCTACTGGATACTCGTCTCTGAGCTCCCCCGACAGTTCTGGAAGGTGGTGAATAAGAGGGTGCGGAAGAGGCTCGATGTCATACCCAGCCCCACCGCACCGGCACCAACCAAGAGGATGTCCTCAGCCGCTTTAAACTTGGAACCCCATTCCTCCAAGAACATGTTGAACTCCTCCTTTGAGTTGGGGAAATTAAGTGGTCCAGGCCAATGTGAACCTATGCACACGGCAAGAACTAGATCGGTGTAAGATGAAGTAAGATGAATGAACTGAGCAAGCGCGTGGGTACCGGCGACCCACCTTCGTAGTTTAGTGTCTCCCCGTTATCAAACGCGAGTTGTCCACCGTGCTGATCCTTGGCCTCGTTGATTGCCACGACTTTGCCCTGCCTTCGGGTTACTACAACGGGAATGCTACGGGAAAGTGATGTACCAGCTTGAAGGTTCCCTTTCCCGGCGGGAAGGCATTCTCGTACGGAAACACGGCCTACGAGGGTGGAGTTCCAAATTGCTGATTGAGTACTTGTAGCAGACAGAGACACACCGTATCCGTAAACGCCTCATTATTTGTGACCACCATCCTGGCACCGGCTGGGAGCCAAATCATGTGGGGACGCATGTCGACGAGGATGAGGTTATACCGAGCGTGGTTCAGTTTCTTCGAAAGGGATTGAGCGACAGTGACACCAGCGCCGCCACCGCCAATGACTACGACGTTCTTCGCCGGCGTTGGGGCTGACATGGAGAGGGGAGAAGGGGACGTGGGGACGTGAACATTGAGGGCTGTTGTTTATATATAGAGGGTAGAGTTGACAATGCTGGGAGAGTCGCGTGACTTATCCGTGACACCGGGCAGAGAACTCGTGCGGAAAAGGCGAAAGTGAAACCCATTGGTAATAAACTTTCCTCTTCCGCGACACAACGGTAAGAACAGCCAAATTCATACACGCGGTCGTCACCTTCTCTCTCTCCCATTCTTCCGCCTGCGGAAAACATCCGGACGTGAACATCTCGTCAGCCGACGGCATCCATATCTACGTACGAGCCCAACATGTATGGCTCTCGGCTGCCTATCTCTGTCTCTCAACCCCACCCTATTGGCATCACAGGCTGGAAATTCGATTGACCGTCGGGGAACCGGTCCCCTTGTTGCCGAGCCTTTCAAAGTCAGGATCACCCCGATCAACCACGATCGCTATAATCGTCATCTCTCTCCACATATCCATCTCCTCTCCCATGCCACGCAAGAAGCCTTTCTCAAACAAACAGCGCAAGGTCCAACTCCAGGAAAAGCGCGCGATAAAGCGAGGCGATGTTTCGCCCCCACCACCAGCCAAACGCAATCTCAAACAGAAGAGACGCCACTTGACGTCAAGATCAGCTGTCGCTGGGACCGTGGACGCACAGGCTGTTGCATCTTCTCGAAAGCTACAGTCGGCTTTCATCAAACTCTCTCCCGCATACCTCGAAAAGTCTAGACTCATAGCAGCTAAACAGCCACTACCTCGCCCGCTCCCTCCCTCCGTTGCAATATTCAGTCCCGATGATCTGGATCAGTCAAATGAGGGGGACGAACGAAAGTTATCCTGTCCGAAGAGACCGAAGTGGAGGTATGACATGAGTAAGACCGAGGTCGAGAAGAACGAAGATGGGCTGTTCAAAAAGTGGCTTGACCAGACGGATCAAGTATTCAAAGAATGGGTGGACCGCGGTCCATCTCCTTCCGATGTTGGAGCGAGTGATCAGGGTGAAGGCGTAATGCCGCGAGCACCTACACATTTTGAACGTAACCTCGAGGTCTGGAGACAACTGTGAGCCCGCCTCAGATCCCCCGACGTCAGTCCACGAAACTTCTGACAACAGAAATTCCCCAGGTGGAGAGTATCTGAGATTTCTCAGGTCCTTTTGATCCTATTGGACTCCCGTTGCCCTCTCCTTCACTACCCTCCATCTCTGGCATCCTATCTTGCCGGACTCCCGAACCGCAAGATCATCTTGGTTCTCACAAAGGTTGATATATCAGGTCCAGATCGGGCAAACGCATGGTCCGATTACCTCAAGAAGCGCTACCCATACGTTCGCGTCGTCCAGGTCGAATCCTACGTCCCCAAGGAATTGGGACCAAATAATGAGGGCACAAGCAAACGTAGCCGACGTTTTGAACCCCACTTACCCCACACATTCCGCGAGCGACTCGTACAGGCTCTTCGTGAGGTTCATCAAGAACTTCTCCAGCCTCCAGAGAAGATTCGAGGGGACGAGGTCAAGATGAAACACTGGAAACCGTCAGTTAGGGGGGAAGTAGATTGGGATGCGGTTCTCAGCGCTCGCGGAGATAAAGTTGGGCAACCTATCGGCGGACCCATCGTACCGCGACCGAGCGCGTTAGACTCGAATGCTGAGGGTGGGGGACCAGCTGACGAAACGCAAGACTCTGCCGAGGTTGTGGAACCCGACTTTTTGACAATTGGTCTGATAGGTGATTAAAAAATACGCGGTTGCTTCATTCATCTTAGAAGACGCTAACACTATGCTTCCCTGTTGGTACCTAGGCCAACCCAACGTTGGAAAGTCTTCCTTGCTAAATGCGCTCTTTGGTACGATCAAGGTCCGGGCGTCAAGAACTCCTGGAAAGGTACCGCAATGCATCTCGGTGTTTTGAAAACTCGTGGCAGTCTTGACGATCGTTGTTTCAGACTAAGCACTTTCAAACCCTTTTTTGGACGCCCGAAGTACGACTCGTGGATTGTCCCGGTTTGGTCATGCCGAATTTTGTGCCGATGGAGACCCAGGCTCGTATTCATTGTGATAAGCCACGAAGATGAGACGAACGTTCTCAACCTCGCGCGGTTTCTGTTACAGGTTTTGAGTGGGATTCTACCCATCTCGAAGGTCTCAGCGATCTCAGCGTGCATCCATCATGCGTCGCAGCTTTTGCCACTGGAACGGGTGTTTAATCTTGTGCATCCCACACTTTCGACCCCGGCGATTGAGGATAAGAGAACATGGCGAACGCCCAGGGTCCAAGAACAATCCGAGAAGCCGGAGTTGGCTTGGACGGCGATGGACGTGCTGACCGCATATGCAGGCGCGAAGAGCTGGGTGACGGCCAAAGCCGCACGCCCTGACATCAATCGTGCGGGAAATGCTGGTGCGTGTACCGTTCGATCACACGGTTGTCGGACGGTAGTTGACGGATTACATTTTAAACAGTTCTCCGCGCATTGGGAGAGGGTAGAGTACGGTGGGCGTTTTGGCCTCCAGAAACAGATCCGTCGATACTTAGTGAAGCGGGGGATGGAATTTGGATCTCGAGTGATGATGATGCCGCAGGGGTGGACTTGGAGAGTGACGGTGAAGAGGAGGAAGTGGAACAAGATCGTGCTTCGGAATCGGACGGGGGAGATGGCGAGATAGATGAGGAGGTAGAGGACGAAGGCGAAGACGAAGACGAAGAGGGACCAAGTATTGGTGGAAGGTTCGGAGCGCTGGCGTTGGAAGATGGGGTAACGGAGTCAACGGAAGAGGAGTGAGGGATTGACGTTCAATGGGCAGTTGTCGGAATGCTATGGAAGACGAAAGGGAAGATTGTAGCATACTACCACATCTTGTTTTGTAGATTAGATCTTCTGCATGGAATCTTCCGGATCCCTTGAACGCGGTCAGACTTTGTGGTTCTGGGAGAGCACGACCCGATAAGGTAACGGCGATCTCCTTGATCCCCCTCCCCTCCCGTTATGTTTGGCGGTTTGTTCAAACAAACACAGGATAAGTCTGTCGCTGGAAAGGAGCGGGCGCAAGAGGACGACGAGCGTCCGGAGTCTCCTCCAGATGATCACAGACAGCGGGTACCGCCGGAGCAGGAGATTCAACCCCCTCCAGCGCTCAGACCGCCTCTCGAACGAGGGTTGACGACAGCGGTGTCTACACCTCATGATGCGGTCCTCGCAGAATTGTTCCCACACCGACCTGGAACGGTCCTCGAGGTACCTGAAGTTGCCTCACGCAGGGATGAGGCTGAGACGAGTCACCATCGGGCTCAGTCGCCTAGCCGAACCCCACTCCACGATCCATTCGCTGGCTCTCTAATTGGGCTCTCGATCCAAGAAGATGGAGGCCACGCTCAGAACGACCGTACGAATCCTGAAGCGAAAAAGGAGGATTTGTGGTCGCATATGGCGAACGTTAGAGACATTCAGACTCAAATCGCGAACATGCACGTCGCGATGGAGAATATCGGGCTCGGACACCAGGCGGACCAAATTTCAGTCGAACGGATGCATTCTGCGGGGGTTTCTGAGGGAGAGAAATGGGAGGATGCGGTTGAGGGGGAGGACGACGAGGTGAAGGAGAAAGACGCGAGGGAGCAGGAGTTTGCAAAGATGGCGAACAAGTTCCACGGGCGGAAGGAGGCGACGGAAAATATCATGGCAAAGGTACTTGTCGTATTTTTATCTATTGAAACTCTAATCGTGTGCTCATTAAGTTGCCGGTAGCTCGATGAGCTGTCGCGGGTCGTCACGGCATTTCACGCTTTACGGACACCGGTGGTAGACTTCTACGGTTCGCGATCGAACGGAAGGGCGAAAGAGTTATTGACCGGGGGATCGGGCACGCAGTCGCTGTTGGAGCCACCGCTTATCATGATCCCGCCGCCCAGGGAGTCTCAACAGCAGCAACAGACGTTCCTGCAGCAACCGGTACCGGTGCGGGTCGGCAATGTTGGTGAGAAAGACAGTTCCGGTAGTTGAGTAATGGATGCATCACGTGTGTAGGTGTGCCTATTTTCTGGGGGGGAGGAGAAGGGGAGATTTGAGCGTGGGAAGGAGGAGGGGATATACGCGGCCGGGTAGGGTTGTGGCGCCGAGTTGCCTGATATGGAAAGTTTTGATGGACAGGGTGAGAAGTGAACAAGTGGACAAGATTACAAATTGAAAACCCGCCGAAATGGACCTTCTGTGCGATTGAAAATTCCCATCCTCTGTAGAGAGTGAGGGACGAGCCATCCGCCAATTACATGAATATCCCTCTCATCTCTTTCCTCTTTCCTTCTTGCTTCCGTCTCCATCCCTTCCCCTTCCACTCCCGGTCTGCCTCGATCACCTCTCAATGCTTGCAGACGACCACCCTTGGCCAGAACTTGGCAGCGTTTCCAGAGGCGCGACCAGGGGAAATCAAGGCTCAAAAGGTTCCCTCTCTCCCCCGGGCCCGGACGGCCGTTGTGTCCTCCAACTCCGCGTTCAACCCGGTGTGCTCGCCGTCACTCTCACCCGTCAGGCGAGCGAACACTATCGCATTCTTGACGACGCGGTCACCAGTGCCCTCAAGCTCACAAAAGGTTTTTGGAGGAAGGCTAGAAGACGACAGGATTATGACGCTCAGGCAGACCAGGATCATATCGAGCTAAACGAATGGCTTCAGGTCCGTGTCCCCCTCCTCCCCTCCCCGATCCATTCCTTTCAAAACCCGCTTTCCCTGTCCTCCCCCCCCCCCCCGACTACCCTCTTTCGCTCATCTGTTTTGATCTCTGACTCGCTCATGTTCCGTCACACCAGCAACTCAAAGACAAGGTCATGGCTCATTTGGAAATGCTCATCGCAAAGGGGGAGATTCGTGGTCCTCCGTATGCCATGTCTGAAGACCAAGAGTTCCCTTTCCTCCGAAAGTTCATTGAACGACAAACCGCTAAAATCCCGCATAACCCCCGGCTGAGAGGATTGTCCCCCGGAAACGAGCAACAACCGCAGCATTCCGTTGGCATCCATCGTTCTGAGACCCCTGAAGACTCCCGCGCATCAACATCATTTGTTGACGACCCCTCCCGCTTATTAGGTCAGTCCTTACCCTTCTCCCGACCTCCGGAACAGAGCGCCCACATCGATCTGTGTTCGCAGATGAAGACCATAACGGCTCATCTTCCACTATGAACTCCCAATCAGGAACTCGGTCGCGCATAGCCACATGGGATAAGGACGCCGCAGTGAGCAGTACGCCCCCCATATTTCCCCCCCGCCCTCGCTTCCCGTTCGCTAAGAGTACCTCACATGACGCAGGACAAGAAATAGATAGCCTTCGTCGTGTCCTTTTCCTGGCCCGAAAGGAGACCCATGTGGCTCTGCAAAAATTTAATCAGGCGTTGGAGGCTGAGCGCAAGGCTCAAACAGCCCTGGTGGCTGCTGAAGATCGAAGAGGTGAACTAAGTGAGTTCATTGTTGCCTTCGTTTGGAACGCTGCTGAGTCCTGGCAGTCTCTTCGTTCATGGAATATATGAGTACAAATCATCAAAATATGTTGTCCTGTGAGTGCTCCTCCACTTCACGCTAGTCACCCGAGATTGAGATCCACAAGATCCCCCTCCTCCACCCGTAAATGGATCTCCGGTACATCCTGACCCACGCGTCGCCACTCAGTTCACGCCAACACTATCTACTCACCAAACGCTCGCGAGCCCATCATTTGCTACTCCCCACCGCCCCCCGTTGACTTCCCCATTGTCCGGCTGGGATAACGATCGCCAAGATCGTCCCGGACCCAGCTTCCAAAACCCCCAGATGGCCGTACAGCAGTTTTCTACCACGAATAATGACAGGCAACCCTGGCAGCCAGATGCTAGGATGACCCTAAATGGTCACAACATGGGCTCGGGTGACCCTTCGGCTATGAGACAGGTAGGTGATCATAATCCGTATACTCCAACGTGATCGTGACGTGGCCGTTTTAGGGACCTATGTCGCTGGCCCCAGAATTCATGTCTCAGCTACCCGTAAATCGGACCCGGAAACGTGACTGGACCTATGGAAATATTGAAGGTAGTTAGCGCGCCCGTTCATCAATCAGGATACAAGTCACTGACTGACCCTCGTTTCTTATTCATTTTAGACCCTGAGGTATATAACTACAGTGCAGCCTTGGAAGCTCATATTTACTGAATGACCGTTTCCCAACCAGGATGTATCGGGGATACCCCCTCGTAAACGACCCCATCATGCAATGGGCCTCCGGGTACAAACCGTACCCAACGGTCTACACATGCCGCCGCCTGATGAAACAATGTCGGCATCTCAACCCTCCGCTCATTCGTCGGCACACTTATCTGCACAACCAACCCACTATCGTGACACCTCCACAGGTTGATTATAATATGTATCATTAGCCCCGCTACCTAGGTGTAACATCGGACTGCGTTCACATGAGGCGCTGCACCCAACCAGCCTACATGGACACTACTCTACACTCGAATATTCCACATCTACTCTCCGTCTCTCTGTTTTTACGCACGTCTGCACCATTCCTCCTCCTACAACTTGTTATCGATCACTATAGTTCCTCTCCCCGTACGACACGTCGCTGCTGTGAACTGCCCTTTAACTTATCGCGCTTTTCTCTCACCCCCTCTCCTGTACTACTAATACCAGTGTCGGCGTTTGTTGTCCTCCGCCAACCATCATTGTTTCAGATGAGCGATCTTTACTCATTCGCCCTTGCGCAACGGGACAGAATTCGAGGCTCGCCAAGTTCCCGTTACCCACGGTCCGATCAAAACGAATCCGCGCCAGGACGTAAGAGCACCACCCTCTGACCTTTTGACCCAACCAATCGAAGCCTTCCCGAATGATGCTTACTTGTGATGATTTGCAAAAAGAAGATGGACGGCCCGGGCTTTCGTCAAAGGCTCCCACGTATAGGCACCCAACCGGCTGGGAGGTTGGAGTGGGGTAGGGGGAAGCTGTAGTACTATCCACCCATTTTCCCCAGATGCATCACCGCGGAAGTCCTCGGCACGCGCGGCCCGATCTGTGCTAAACCAGGTATAGTCCCGATCGACAGCAGAGAAGAGTGAAGGGAAAAAAAAAAGCCCTGTGGCCCGACGTTCATTCTCTCGCGTTAGGCGAAATTCGGCTGTACGAAAAGGAAAAAGAAGAGGAGATCTCCTTGTCGAGATCTCTCTCTCTTTCGGAAGACGTGAAATCGGGAGGCATAGAACCCAGCAGGGAACAAAGGCTATTTCCTCCGACGACTTCGCTTCTTTTTTTTTTCCCGATGCGCCCCACAGGTCCCGGTACACACGCGCTTTTTTTTTCTCTCTCTATCCGTGTGGGGGTTTTTTTTTCTTTCGATAAAGCGTTTCGTTCGATCTTGCCACGTATGCGACGGTACCTGTGTTGGAACGTGTGGTGCCTTTCCTGTGGTGAAGATGATTGGATATTGGATCTTGACCCCATGCCCTGCTTCTCCACCCCCAACATTTCGATATGATCTCACCGATTGTTGTGAGGTGAGCGACGTTTCCTCGGTGCGTGTAACCGCCTATTTGTTTCTGTTCGAGAAGACTGAAGCAGTTCGCCCATACAATAGCCCCCCCCCACGAACCCGCGACCGCATGTTTGCATACCGTGTGGAAAAAAAACACCTAACTGGTATTTTCCATTCTTGCTTTGGCGGGTCACCACGCCAACGAGCCCCGCGTTGTCGTCGGCCACGCTGGAGCCATCGGTACGGTCAATGGCCATCTTATCTCTGAGTCGGCTGCTGGAAGAACAGAAAACGCGGCTAGACGACGGACCTTTACTGTCAGGATCATGATGTAATCGTATATCTGTCAAGACCCACAGACACAGTACGCGCTGCATGGCAGAACTAGCCGTGCTTTTTTTAAAGGGAAAGAGAAGGGAAAATCCCACGTACTTGATGCAAGCGAAACTCGTACGGTGGTTAACCTCTGACATCTGGGGGGTGGGGGGCAACGAACTTCTTATGGGCCGCCCCGCTTATTCACTCCCCGAAGCTTGAGGCTTGAAGTTCGGTCGGAGATAATATAGGCGTGTGAAAGGCGGAAGACCTCATTTTGGTAAATTATCCAGTTTTACCCTTTGACAGGTATTCAAAGCATTTCCAGGGGTAGCACTGCTGACATCGGATGGAGAAGGATACGGACGGCGGCCAAGGCCGCCATTCGAGCTGCCCTTCTCGGCCTTTGAGCCCATTTCCGAGCGGAACACGCGGTCGTACCGTAAGTAACCATTCATTCGGCAAACCTTGGCATGTTTGGGCATTTACCCGCAGGCGCCAAGTACCAAAACCGAACAGGGTTTGGCTTGAGCGGTCGGGCGGAACGTCTTGCTGATGGTCTTTGTGATGAGGGTGCGTTTTTGGTTTGCGTTTCCGCCGGAGGAGTGGGAACAGCAAGTTCACAAGTCGATGACCAGAACCCCCCTCCCACGCGATTCCACAGCCATCTATCGTTCCTCTTTTTTCTTGTTTCCCAAAGGACCGATCAGATGATGATGGGTTTGGACGTTGAT
>Ga0307515_10007531_pt1 | contig 21512 bp, 15 predicted proteins | sample 17_EM_MG_FD_194513 | JGI IMG/M metagenome (GOLD analysis project Ga0307515, IMG submission 194513) | Populus trichocarpa ectomycorrhiza microbial communities from riparian zone in the Pacific Northwest, United States - 17_EM | ecosystem: Host-associated > Plants > Roots > Unclassified | place...
GGCCGAGCAGGCCCTGCCGCTGGCCCACGCCACGCGCAACCTCAGCGCCGAGAGCGTGGCCCGTTCCAACATCGGCCTGGCCAAGATCGCGCTGGGCCGCATTGCCGAGGGCCGCCGCGAGGCGCGCGCCGCCATCACGCTGGACGAGCAGCAGGGCGCCATTGCCTACGCCTCCGACGGCTGGAAGGAGCTGGCCGACTACCTGGAGCGCGCCGGCGACCTGGGCGGCGCCGTGGCCGCCTGGCGCGAGCACCGCCGCCTGGTCGACCGCGTGCTGCGCGACGAGACCCGCAAGCTGCTGATCGAGGCCCAGGAGCGCCAGGACGCCGAGCAGCGCGGCCGCGACATCGAGCTGCTGAACCGCGACAACGCGCTCAAGGCCGAGCAGGTCCACCAGCGCAACCTGGCCGGCACGCTCTGGGCCGCTTTGGGCGGCTGCGTGCTGGTGTCGCTGGGTCTGCTCTGGCAGGCCTTCCGCCGCGTGCGCCGTACCAACCAGGCGCTGGTGCAGAGCAATGCCTCGCTGAAGAGCCAGAGCGAGACCGACCCGCTGACGGGCCTGGCCAACCGCCGCCACTTCCAGGCCGTCATCAAGGGCCTGGCCGGCCCCGACGGCCTGACGGCCAGCCTCTTCCTCATCGACGTCGACCACTTCAAGCGCATCAACGACGGCTTTGGCCACGCGGCCGGCGACACCGTGCTCATCGAGATGGCGCGGCGCCTGCACCAGGCCGTGCGCGACGACGACCTCGTCGTGCGCTGGGGCGGCGAGGAGTTCCTCATCGTCGCCCGCACCCGCGAGGGCCTGTTCGCGCCCCAGCTCGCCCAGCGCATGCTCGACCTCGTCGGCGGCCAGCCCGTGCTGCACGAAGGCCGCCGCATCCCCGTCACCGCGTCCATCGGCTTCGTCAACCTGCCGGTGCCGCCGCACGGCCTGCGCCTGCCGTGGGAGCGCGCCATCGACCTCGTCGACACCGCCATGTACCTGGCCAAGGCCCATGGCCGCAACAAGGCCTATGGCGTCGATCGCATCCATGCCACAGATGCCATCGCGGCGGCCCAGCTCACTGCGCGCCTGGAGGCCGCCTGGAGCGAAGGCCTGGTGGGCCTGACGGCGCTCAGCGGCCCCAGCGCGGCCACGGCGGCGAGCGCATGAAGGCCGCCCTGCTCGCCCTGGCCCTGTTCGCCGCAACGGCGGGCGCGGCGCCGGCCGAAGACCTGGCGGCGGATCACACGCTGCTAGCCAACATCACGCGGCGCGCCTACGACGACCCCAGCGCCATGCTGGCCGAGCTGGACAAGCGCTGGCCCGCCAACGCCTCGCCGGCGCGCGAGGCCGCCTGGCTGTTCGCGCGCGGTCGTGTGCTGCTCGCCGCCGGGCAGGCCGATGCGGCCGACACCGTCGCCGTGCAGCTGATGCCGCGCCAGGACGGCGTGGACCGCAGCTGGCTGCTGCGCGCCCTCATCCAGGAGCGCGCGGGCAAGGCGGCGGGCGCGCTGGCGGCACGGGCGCTGTCCGGCCTGGAGAAGCACTGCCCCGCCGGCGACGAGGCCCGCGCCGTGCGCGAGCTGGGCTGCGACTTCCGCGCCACCTGGGAGGCCTTGCGCATGCAGTTGCGCGAGCAAGGCGCCCAGGGCGCCTTCGTCGACGCCGAGGCCGGTGCGCGCCGCGCGCTGACGCTGGCCCGCGCGGGTGGCGACAAGCACCTGATCGCCCTCAGCCTGGGGCAGCTCGCCGTCATGCTGCAGCTCCAGGACCAGGTCGACGCCGCCCGCGCCGAGATCCGCGCCGCCCAGGCCCAGGCCCAGGGCGACCCCGTGGCCGGCGCGCGCGTGCGCAACTACGAGGCCGCCGTGGAGCGCCGCTCCAAGGACGTGGCCGCCGCGCGAGCCGCGCTGGAGGCTGGCCTCCAGCTCGCCGAGCAGGCCGACGCACCCCATCTCGCGGCCCAGCTGCGCTCCAACCTCGTCGACGCCTACATGCACCTGGGCCTGTTGAAAGAGGCCCAGGCCGCCGGCCAGCGCGCGCTGCCGGTGCTGCAGCGCTTCCGCGACCGCCTGCAGGAGCGTGGCCTGCACCACAACCTCGCCGTCGCCCACATCAAGCTGCACCAGTTCGACGCCGCCCGCCACGAGCTCGCCAAGGTGGCCGACATCGCCGTCGATCCGTCCGAGTTCGTGCCGCGGGCCCGCGAGCTGCGCGAGCTCGGCGACACCTGGGCCGAGGCCGGCCAGCACAAGGAGGCGCTGGCCGCCTTCCACGGCGAGCGCGAGCTGAACGCCCGCGCCAACGAGCGCAACCGCTCCGCCGCGCTCGAGGAGCTGCGCCGCAAGTACGACACCACGGCTCGCCAGCGCGACCTGGACCTGCTCGCCCGCGACGGCCAGCTCAAGGACCAGCAGCTGGAGAACGGCCGGCTGGTGCAGAAGGTCGGCGCCGCCGTCGGCGCGCTGCTGCTGCTGTCCATCGCGCTGATCGGCGTCACGCTGCTGCGCATGCGCCGTGCCCAGGCGCGGCTGACGGCCAACCAGCACCTGCTGCGCGCCCAGAGCGAGCGCGATCCGCTGACCGACCTCTCCAACCGCCGCCACTTCCTCGCCGTCATGGAGCCGCGCGCGCGCCAGGCTGGCGCCGAGGGCTTCCGCGGCGCGCTGATGATGATCGACATCGACCACTTCAAGAACGTCAACGACCGCCACGGCCACGCGGCCGGCGACGCCGTCATCGTCGAGGTGGGCCGCCGCATCCGTGCCGCCGTGCGCGACAGCGACCTCGTCGTGCGCTGGGGCGGCGAGGAGTTCCTCGTCTTCGCCCCCGAGCTGCCCAACGCCGACCTGGCCCAGATGGCCGCGCGCGTGCTGAACGGCATCGGCGGCGCGCCCATAGACACGCCCGAGGGCGCGTTGCGCATCACCGCATCCATCGGCTTCGCCAGCTTCCCTCTTGGAAGTTCAGGCAATTCGGGAAGTGCCGGCGCCGGCCTGCGCCTGCACTGGGAACAGGCCGTCAACTGGGCGGATATGGTGCTCTACAAGGCCAAGGCCGAGGGGCGCAACCGCGGCGTCGGCATCGCCGCCGTCGAGGCGCCCGACGCCGACACGCTGGCCGCCATCCTGCGGGACTTCGACGCCGCCTGCATGCACGGCCAGGTGCGGCTCAACGTATTGCACGGGCCGGCATGACGAGCGCGATCCTGCAACGCCGCGCCCTGCTGCTCTGGCTGGCCAGCACAGGTGCGTCCGCCCAGCCGGCCTGGCCGAGCAAGGCGCTGCGCATCGTCGTGCCCTACGCGGCCGGCGGCGCCAGCGACATCGCCGCGCGGCTGCTGGCGCCCGAGCTGCACAAGAGCCTGGGCCAGCCCGTCCTCGTCGACAACCGCCCGGGCGCCGACGGCAACATCGGCACGGCCGAGGTCGCCAGCGCCAGCGACGGCCACACGCTGCTGATGGGCAGCGTCGGCACGCATGTCATCAATCCGCTCGTGTGGCGCCGTCTGCCCTATGACGCGGTGAAGGACTTCTCGCCCATCAGCCTGGTCGCGACGGTGCCCCTGGTGCTGGTCATGAACCCGGCCGTGGCGCAGGCCCTGGGCGTGCGCCGCCTGCCCGATCTCGTGCATGCTGCCACCCACCAGCCGGGGCGGCTGCACATCGCCTCCAGCGGCAACGGCAACCCGACCCACCTGGCCGGCGAGCTGTTCAAGCGGCTGACGCAGACCTATATGCTGCATTTCCCCTACCGCAGCGCGGCCTCGGCGCAGCTGGACGTCATCGCTGGCAACATGGACCTGATGTTCGACTCCCTGCCCTCGGCCCTGCCACAGATTCGTGCCGGCAAGCTGCTGGCCCTGGCGGTGACCAGCTCGCGGCGCAGCCCCGGCATGCCAGACCTGCCCACGGTGGAGGAGGCCGGCGGCCCGGCGCTGAAGGGCTACGAAGCCAGCGCCTGGATCGGCCTGTTCACGCCCAGCAGCCAGCCCGCCGAGCAGCTCGCGCGGCTGCAGCGCGACAGCGTCAGCGCGCTGGCCATCCCGGCCGTGCGCGAGCGCATGACGGCGCGCGGCCTGCTGGTGCAGGGCAGCGGCGGGCCGGAGTTCGCCGCGCTGATCGCCGCCGAGACGGCCAAGTGGTCGCGCGTCGTCCAACTCTCTGGCGTGAAAGTGGACCGTTGAGGCCATGAAAGCGACCTGGCGCGCCGATCTGATGGCCGGCGCCGTCGTCGCCGTGCTGCTCATTCCGCAGAGCTTGGCCTACGCGATGCTGGCCGGCCTGCCGCCGCAGGTGGGCCTGTACGCCAGCCTGCTGCCGCTGCTGGCCTACGCCGCTTTAGGTTCCAGCCCGGTGCTGGGCCTGGGGCCGGTGGCAGTGCTGGCGCTGATGATTGCGCAGGCACTGGCCGGGCTTCCGGGTGGTGTGTCTGCCGCCGACGGGGCGCTGGTGCTGGCCGCCGAGGTGGGCCTGTTGCTCGCGGCGGCGGCGCTGCTGCGGCTGGACGCGCTGTCCAGCCTGCTGTCCGTGCCGGCGCTGCGCGGCTTCGAGACCGGCGCCACCTTGACGATCGCGGCCGGCCAGCTGCCGGTGCTGCTGGGCAGCGCGGCGACGGGTTTCACGCTGCCCGACCTGGTTGCATCGGCCGGGCAGGGCGGCTTCGGCCCGGTCAGCGCGGCCTGGGGCGTGGCGGCACTGGCGCTGTTGCTGCTGTCGCGCCGCCGCGGCCCGCGGCTGCTGGCGCGCCTGGCGCCGCTGCTGCTGCTGGTGGCCGCGATGGCGCTGTCGGCTTTCACGCCGGCGGCCAATGGGGTGGCTCAGGTCGGCGCGCTGCCGTCACTCGCCTTGCCGATGGGCCTGCCCCGGCTGGAGGCGGCGCTGTGGCTGCACCTGCTGCCGGCCGCTGCCCTGGTGGCGCTGATGGCCTTCGTATCCAGCCTCGCCGTGTCGGAGTCCCTCGCCCAGCGCCGTGGCGAGAAGCTGCTGCCCGCCGCCGAGCTGCGCGGCCTGGCGGCGGCCAACATCGTCGCGTCGCTGAGCGGTGGCATGCCGGTGGCGGGTAGCTTCTCGCGCAGCATCCTGCTGCACGAGGCCGGCTCGCAAAGCCGCTGGACGCTGGTCTTCGTCGCCGCCTTCATGGCCCTGGCCATGTTGCTGCTGGCCGGGCCGCTGGCCCACTGCCCCAAGCCGGTGCTGGCGGCGGTCATCATCGTTGCCGTGCTGGGCGGCTTCACGCTGCGGCCCTATGTCGAGGCCTGGCGCTATGCGCGCGCTGAGGGGTTCCTGATGGCGGTCGTCACGGCGACCGTGCTGCTGTGGAGCGTCGGCGCGGCGTTGGCCATCGGTGTCGTCGGCTCCATCGCGCTGCTGATCCAGCGCACCGCCCGGCCCCATGTGGCCCGCATCGGCCGCCTGCCGGGCACCCAGCACTACCGCAACCTGACGCGCTACGCCGTCGAATGCCAGCCCGAGGTGGTCGGCCTGCGCATCGACGAGAGCCTGGTGTTCACCAACGCGCGCGGCCTGGTCGACGTCGTGCTGGGCCATGTGCGCGAGCACCGCGCCAGCGTCGGCGAGCCCAGGCGCGTGCTGCTGCTGATGGCGCCCGTCAACCACATCGACGTGTCCGGCCTGACCGCTTTGCAGGAGCTGCACGCGGCGTTGGCGGCCGAGGGGCTGAAGCTGGCGTTTTCCGAGGTCAAGGGTCCGGTCCTGGACCGCCTGAACGCCGTCGGCTGGCTGGAGCGCTACGACGTGTCGCTCTACCTCAGCCACCACGACGGCATCCAGGCGGGGGAACATGACCTGCGGCCCAGCCAGGCCGACATGGACGCACCGGGGCAGCTGTAGGGCCTGTCGGCGCTACGGGGACCGATTCCCGTAGCGCCGACAGGCCCTGCCGCTTCTGATACCGTCTTGGCCCAGCTAGCGGTCCCAGGACGCCATGAACAACAAAGAGACTCTGCTCGGCATCCGCCGCGGCATCGAGAAGGAAAGCCTGCGCGCGATGCCCGGCGGCGGCCTGGCGCTGACGCCGCACCCCATTGCCCTCGGCTCGGCGCTGACCCACCCGCACATCACCACCGATTTCAGCGAGTCCCAGGTCGAGCTCATCACCGGCGTGCATGCCGGTGTTGAAGACTGCCTGCGCGAACTCACCGAGATCCACCAGGCCACCTACCGGGCGCTGGCCGACGAGCGCCTGTGGGTCAGCTCCATGCCCTGCGGCCTGCCGACCGACGAGACGATTCCCCTGGGCCGCTACGGCAGCAGCAATGTCGGCCGCGCCAAGAGCATCTACCGCATGGGCCTGGGCCAGCGCTATGGCCGGCGCATGCAGACGATTTCGGGCATCCATTACAACTGGTCGCTGCCCGGCGTGTCGACCGACGGCTACTTCGGCGCCATCCGCAACTTCCGCCGCGAGGGCTGGCTGCTGCTCTATCTCTTCGGCGCCAGCCCGGCGCTGTGCGACAGCTTCGTCGCCGGCCGCGAGCACGGCCTGCAGCGCCTGTCCGACCACAGCCTCTACCTGCCGCACGCCACGTCGCTGCGCATGGGGCGCCTGGGCTACCAGAGCGACGCGCAGTCCAGCATCGCCGTGACCTACAACTGCCTGGAAAGCTACGCCGCCTCGCTGCAAGAAGCGCTGAGCCGGCCCTACCCGGCCTATGAAGCCATCGGCGTGCAGACGCCCGGCGGCGATTACAACCAGCTCTCCACCAGCCTGCTGCAGATCGAGAACGAGTTCTACAGCACCATCCGCGCCAAGCGCGTGATCCGCTCCGGCGAGCGGCCACTGCATGCGCTGCGCGAGCGCGGCGTCGAGTACATCGAGGTGCGGCTGATGGACCTCGACCCCTTCGAGCCCGTCGGCATAGGCGCCGACGCCATCCGCGTGCTGGACGCCTTCCTGCTGCACTGCCTGCACAGCGAGAGCCCCAAGGACACCCCCGACGAGATCGCCGCCAACGCGCGCAACCAGCACCGCGTGGCCGCGCGCGGCCGTGAACCGGGGCTGAAGCTGGAGCACTGGCAGGGCGGCGAGCGCAGCCTGCAGGCCTGGGCCGGCGAGATCCTGGCCGGCTGCGCCGCGCATGCCGAGGCACTGGACGCGGCCCACGGCGGCAACGCCTACCGCAGCGCGCTCAGGCGCGTGGCCGAGCGCCTGCAGCGGCCCGAGCTGTGCCCGTCGGCGCGCGTGCTGTCGGTGATGGACCAGGACTTCGACGACAGCCACGTCGGCTTCATCCGCCGCCAGAGCGACGCCACCCGCGCGCAGTTGCTGGCCCTGCCTTTTAGCGAGGCGCTGCAGCAGCGCTTTGAGAAGATGGCGACCGATTCGCTGGCCGAGCAGGCCCGCATCGAGGCGGCCGACACGCTGGACTTCGAGGCGTTCCGGCGCTTCTACGTCGCGCCGGAGCGGATGGCGGTCTAGGCCTTGCCTAGGCCGGAATATCGACGAACAGCGAGTCGCTGAAGTCCAGCCGCGCGTCCGGGTCCTGCGGGCCCATGGCCCACTTGGCCAGCGCCGCGGCCGGCATGGGCCGCGCAAAGAAGAAGCCCTGCAGCTTGTCGCAGCGCTTGGCGCGCAGCACCTCGGCCTGGCCTTCGGTCTCGACGCCCTCGGCCACCACCTCCAGCCCCAGTGCATGGGCCAGCTCGATGACGGCCTTGACGATGGCGCGCGCGTCGGCACTCGTCTCCAGGTCCTGGATGAAGCTGCGGTCGATCTTGAGCTGCGACACCGGCAGGCGGCGCAGGTAGGACAGGCTGGAATAGCCGGTGCCGAAGTCGTCGATGGACAGGCTGACGCCCAGTTCGCCCAGGCGCTGAAGCACGCGCTCGGTGGCGGCGGCGTCTTCCATAGCGACGGATTCGGTGATCTCGCAGCTCAGCTGCGAGGCGTCCAGCCCGTGGCGCTGCAGCGCCTGCTGCAGGCGCTGCAGCAGCGCCTCCGGTTGGCGCAGCTGTTGCACGGAGAGGTTGATGGCGACGCGCAGCCGCAGGCCCTGGTCGCGCCATTCGGCGATCTGGCGGCAGGACTCGTCGATGACCCAGTCGCCCAGCGCAATGATGATGCCGAAGCGCTCCGCCACGGGGATGAAGGTGCCAGGGCTGATGCTGCCGCGGCGCGGGTGTTGCCAGCGTGCCAGCGCTTCGACGCCGAGCACGCGCGCGGTGTCGCCGGCCACCTTGGGCTGGTAGTGCAGGGACAAGCCGGTGCCGCCGTCTTCTAGCGCCGCGCGCAGGTCGCGGGCCAGCTCCAACTGGTCGCGAACGCCGTCCTGCATGTGGGCCTCGAAGAAGGCGAAGCTGTTGCCGCCGGCGCGCTTGACGGACTGCGCCGCCGAGTCGGCCTGGGCGATCAGCGCGCGGCTGGGCACGTCCGGGCCGCTGTGCAGTGCGATGCCGATGGAGGCCGACAACCGCAGCAACTGATTGATCTGGCTGACCTGTCCCTGGTGGGCGCCCAGGTTCACAGACATCGGCTCGGCCAGCGAGTCCAGCAGGCGCTGGGCGATCTGGGCGAGGACCGATTCAGCGGCCTCGCCTTCGATCAGCAGCACGAACTCGTCGGCGCCGATGCGGGCCAGCGTGTCGTGGCCGCGCGCCTGGGCCTGCAGCCGGTTGGCCACCTTGCGCAGCACGGCGTCACCGACGGCATGGCCGAAGGAATCGTTGACGGGCTTGAAGGCGTCCAGGTTGAGCATCAGCAGCGCCACGCCCGAGCCGTCGCGCCGGCCGCGCGCGATGGCGTGGGCGATGCGGTCGTCCAGCAGCTGCCGGTTGGCCAGGCCGCTCAAGGGGTCGCGCAGCGCCTGCTCGGCCAGCTCGGTCGTGGCCTCGTGCAGGGACTGCTTGAGCACGCCGGCGCGGCGGCGCAGCCGGGCGTCGAGCGTGGAGGTGAACAGCGTCAGCAGCAGCAGCGCCAGCGTGGCGCCGGCCACCAGCGTGGTCAGGTTGTCGCCGCCCAGCGAATCGGCGCTCAGGCAGACGCTGCCCTCGGCGATGCCGGCAGCGGCCATGCCGGTGTAGTGCATGCCGGCGACGGCGGCGCCCATGACAAGGGCGGCCGCGAGCTGGCCCCAGCGGGTCTGGGTGGCGCTCAGTCGTCGCAACAGGAAGAAGATGAGGAGAGCGGCGGCGGCGGCACCGGTGGCCACGGCGGCGGAGGCGGCCACCAGCGTCCAGTTCCAGCGGATGCCGGGCGACAGCACGAGGGCGGCCATGCCGGTGTAGTGCATGCCGCAGATGCCCGCGCCCATGCTGACGGCGCCCAGCGCCAGGCGCTTGGGCGTCAGCTGGTCCAGCGCCGCCACGCGCAGCGCAATGGCCGACACGGCCACGGCGGCCAGCCAGCTCAAGGCGGTGATGGCGGCGTCGTAGCCCACCAGAAAGGGCAGGCGCAACGCCAGCATGCCGATGAAGTGCATGGCCCAGATGCCGCTGCCCATGGACAGCGAGCCGGCGATCCACCAGACGCGGGCGCTTGTCTTGTCGGGCGTGCGCACCCGCTGCGCCAGGTCCAGCGCTACGAAGGAGGCAAAGGCAGCGGTGAGGTAGGACAGCACGACGACGCTGGGGTCGAAGCGCAGCGCGAGGTCGGCAACGGGCATGTTTTCAGTATGGCGCCCAAGCCTGCGGCGAGCGCGTGGTTGCCCTACCACCTGTGAGACAGCCTTCACGCGAACGCCGAATCAAACACGGATTCAACCCGCATCAAACCCGTTCAGCAGGCAAAAAAAGACCCGGTCAGCATGCTGCCGGGTCTGCAAGCCCTCGAAGTCGAGGGCGTCGTTGGGACTGCCAATGTAGGACGCGTGCCGCGCTGTGGGTGGGCACTATTTACGCCGCCCTGCCCATAATCCGGTCATGTCTGCCCCTCTGCACCGCGCCACCGAAGCCCTCTCCGAAGCCGACCTGGAGCGCCTGCAGGCCCTGCTGGACGCGCTGCCCGCGCCCCTGGAGCCGCTGGACGTCAGCATGGCCGACGGCTACCTCTGCGGCGTGCTGCTGCAGCCCGAGCCCGTGGCCTTGGAGCGTTGGCTGCCGCCCTTGCTCGACAGCGAGGGCCGGCCACCGCCCCAGCGCATCAACGACGAACTCATCGCGCTGCTGCGCCGCCGCCACAAGGAGCTCAACCTCGCCATCGTCGGCCGGCAGTGGTTCGACCCCTGGGTGTTCGAGCTCGACGAGGACGCCAGCCCCAGCGAGACCGTGCTGCCCTGGGTGGCCGGCTTTGCCCATGCGCTGGACGCCCACCCGGCGCTGATGAAACTGCCCGACGAGGCGCTGCTGGAGCCGCTGGCGTCTCTCTACCTGCACTTGGACCCGGACGACCTCGAGGACGCCGACGCGCTGCTGGAGGAGATCGAGTCGCTGGAACCGCCGACGGATCTGGAGGCGGCCGTTGAAGGCCTGGTCAGCGCGGTGCTGATGCTGGCCGACGTGTCGCGACCGCTGAAGGCCCCGCCCAAGCCCGCTCCGCGCCGCCGCGGCCCGCCGCCCCGGCGCTGATTCCCTCGGGCCGAGCGCCGGGCCGCTCCCAAGCCGGCGCGTCATGGCGATGTGCTTGCGGCTCAATGCCGCAAGCATCGCCGTCCCCTCGGGGACCGATCAGGCCCGCCGGCGTTCAGCCCGGCGTGCCTGGGCGAGGGGCCTTGGGATCGCGGGTCTGCCGTTTCATCCAGGCGCTCATTTCCCACAGCGTGTGGCCGATGGATTCGCGCGCCGAGTAGCCGTGCGACTCGTGCGGCAGCACCACGTAGCGCACCTGGCCGCCGGTGCCGGCCAGCGCCTGGTAGAAGCGCGCCGATTGGATGGGGAAGGTGCCCGGGTTGTCGTCGTTCTCGCCGTGGATCAGCAGCAGCGGCTCCTTGAGCTTGTCCGCGTAGTTGAAGGGCGACAGCCGCTGGTAGACGTCCTGCGCCTCCCAGTAGGTGCGGCGCTCGCTCTGGAAGCCGAAGGGCGTGAGCGAGCGGTTGTAGGCGCCGCTGCGGGCGATGCCGGCCTTGAACAGGTCGGTGTGGGCCAGCAGGTTGGCGGTCATGAAGGCGCCGTAGCTGTGGCCGCCCACCACCATCTGCTGCGGGTCGCTGACGCCCAGTTCCGCTGCCTTGTCGATGATGGCCTTGGCGTTGGCCGTGATCTGCTCGACGAAGCTGTCGTTGACGGTCTTGGGGTCGCCCACCACCGGCATGGTGGCGTCCATCAGCACGACGTAGCCGTCCAGCGCCAGCATCACCGGGCTGGTGCCCGCCAGCGTGACGAAGCGGCTGCTGGAGCCGCTGACCTGGCCGGCCGTGGACGCGTCGGTGAACTCCAGCGGGTAGGCCCAGACCAGCGTGGGGCGGCGCTCGCCGGGCTGGTGGTCGGGCGGCAGGTAGAGCCAGAACGACAGCTCCACGCCGTCGGCGCGCTTGAACTTGACGAGCTCGCGCTTGACCGCGCGCAGCTGCGGCGCGGGGTCGACGTTGCGGGTCAGGGCCTGCATCTGCTCAAAGCCGGTGCCGCTGCGCAGCACCAGATTGGGCGGCTCGGCGGCGCTTTCCCGGCTGGTCAGCAGTCGGCCGCCCTCCAGCAGCGTGATCGGGCGCTCGTAGTGCGTGCGGCCCGAGCGGAACAGCCGCGTGGCCTTGCCGTCCTGCAGGCTGTAGCTGTCGATGAAGGGCAGGTCGCCCTCCTTGCTGGCGCCGGCACCGGCCAGCAGCAGGCGGTCGCCACCGTCCACACGCACGGCGGCGCGGCCGTTGGGCAGCACGCGCATCAGCGGCTGGCCCGGGTCGCCGTAGCGGTCGCGCAGCGAGCGGTCCTGTAGGCGCTGCGGCTTGGCCGAGCCGTCCAGGGCGATCAGGTCGGCGGCGATCCACAGGCGATCACGGTCGAAGTCGGACACGATGGCGCGGTCGCCGGCTTCGACGAAGTTCAGAGTGGCCAGGCGGCCCACGCTGCGGTGCACTTCCCTGGCCTCGCCCTGGTAGGGCGGGTCCAGACGCATCAGCTTGTCGCGGAACGGCACCTTGTTGCGCTGGTCGCCGCCGTCCAGGGCCTCGACCCAGTAGACGGCGCCGTCTGCCTGCGGAGAGGTCCAGAAGTTGCGCGGGCCGGTGATCACGCCGTCGACCGGCACGCCTTCCTTGAGCTTGATGGCGCCCAGGTCGCGCAGCAGCCTGCCGTTGAAATCGCGCAGCTCGACCTGGCGGGCGAAGTCGATCCAGGTCACCTGGTAGCTGAACGGCGGCACCAGGCGTTCGGTGATCAGCCTGCCCTGGGTGCCGACCACCTCGATGTTGCTGTACAGGCCCGGCATGCCGATCTCGCGCGAGGCGCCGGTCGACAGCTGGATGCGGCGCAGCGCCGAGCTGGCGTAGTGGCTGAACAGCGCGTCGTCCTGGCTGTTCCTGAGCAGATCCTGCCGCGTGCGCTCGGGCGATGTGCGGCCCATGGACTCCTGGATGCTGGGACCGCTCGGCGCGTCGAACACCGGCGCGGGGCCGCGCTTGTCGGGCACGGTCAGCGCAATGATCTCGTCAGGCGAGACCCAGGCCACGGAGCTTTCGAGCAGGGTGTTGAGCTTGACGCCCTTGACCTGGCGGATCTGGGCCGTGGCCACGTCGCCCAGCCACAGCTCGATGGCCTGGGTCGTGCGGCGGTTCAGCAGGAAATGCCGGCTGTCCGGCGACCAGCGCAGCGCCGAGAAGCTGCCGCCGGCCGGCAGCTTGACCAGGCGCTCGGCGGCGCCGGGGTTGGTCAGCTCGCGCAGCGAAATCGACTCGATGTTGGCCGTCAGCTGCGGGCTGTTGGCGGCGGCGTCGATGCGCAGGCCCGCCAGGCCCAGGGTGGGCCGGGCCAGCTCGGCGACGCTGCGGTAGCGCCGCAGGCCGATGCTGGCCAGCGTGCGCTGATCGGGGGACAGGGAATGGCCTGGCAAGGCCGGCGCATCCAGCACCGCACGGATCTCGGCGGAGGGTTGCTGGTAGGTCGTGGGTTCGGCAGCGTGGACCGCGGTGGCGGCCAGGGCGGCGGTGGCCCAGGTGAGGGCTTTCAACATGAGGCGCGGCTCGAAAATACGGAGCCGGGCAGCCTAACAGTCCCTAGCTGAACAGGCGCTGTGCGTGCAGGCCCAAACCGGTGGCGACCGAGGCAAAGCGGTCGCCGGTGACGCGCGCCGCGGCGGGGAAGCCCGCCGCCATGCCGTCCACCAGCAGCCGCAGCCCGGTCGAGCCGCCGGTGAAATAGAGCGCGTCGATCTGATCGGCCTTCAGGCCGGCGAGTGCGACCGTCTCGTGGGCGGTGGCGATGATGCGGTCCAGGTCGGCGCGCAGGGCGTCCACGGCGGTCTTCTCGCTGAGCGGCAGCACCAGGCCGGCCTCGACGTGGCTCAGGTCCACCGTCGTGTCCGCACCGCCCGAGATGGCGATCTTGGCGCCCTCCGCCCGCGCGGCCAGCTCGTGGCCCAGGCGCTCCTCCAGCACCGTCATCAGGCGCGCGTGCTGGCGCACGTCGTTGAACCAGCTCTTCATGCCGCGCCACTCGGCCACGCGCAGCGGCGCGTAGCAGGTGTTGATGAGATGCCAGGTCGCCAGGTCGAAGAAGACGCCGCTGGGCAGCTCGCGGCCGGTGGGGCCCACCGAGCGGTAGCCGAACTCCTGCAGCAGGCCGGCCAGCTCGATGTGGCGGTCGAAGTCGGTGCCGGCGATGTGCACGCCGTGGCTGGCCAGGATGTCGTCGCGCCGCGCCAGGCGCGCCATGCGCTCGGGGCCGACGCGCACGACCGAGAAGTCGCTGGTGCCGCCGCCGATGTCGGCGACGAGCACGATCTGCTCGCCCTTACCTTCACGGATGGCCTGCTGCTCGAAGTCGAAGGCCGCCGCAATGGGCTCGTACTGGAAGTGCACCTCGCGAAAGCCCGCCGCGCGGGCACAGGCTTCGAGCTGGGCCTGGGCCGTGGCGTCGCGCTCGGGCTCGCCGTCGACGAAGAACACCGGCCGGCCCAGCACGGCGCGCGTCGGCTCTTGCGCCAGGCGGCGCAGGCGTTTCACGTAGCCGGCGACGATGTCCGAGTACTTGGCGCCGCGGCCGCCGCCCACATCGGTGGTCTGGTCGATGAGGGGCGAGCCGAGGATGCTTTTCATGGAGCGCATCAGCCGGCCGTCGTGGCCGTCGACGTAGGCGGCCACGGCGGCCCGGCCGAAGGCGCGCGGCGGGCCGTCGGCGTCGTGCCGGCCCTCGGCGAAGTAGAAGACGGCCGTGGGCATGGTGCGCTGGCCGGGCTCCAGCTCGATGAGGCGCATGGCGCCGGCGGCGTCGGGCACCGCCACGGCGGAATTCGACGTGCCAAAGTCGATGGCGCAAAAGCTGGGTACGGCAGTCATGGCGCGTTTTGTGTCATCTGGCCGGCCCTCGGGCCAGCCCTGAGAAGGGCCGCGCATTCTAGGGAACACAATCGCGCGCCTGTTCTGGAGACACGATGAAGACGCGCCATTTCGCCCCTTTCCTGCTGGTCGCCGCCCTTGCCGCCTGCGGCCAACGTTCCGAGCAGGACATGCTTGCCGCCGCGCAAAAACGCTTCGAGGAGAAGGATCCGGCGGGCGCCGTCATCGAGCTGAAGAACCTGCTCCAGAAGAATCCCGAGAACGCCACCGGCCGCCACCTGCTGGGCAAGGCGCTGCTGGAGGCCGGCGACATGGCCGGCGCCGAGATCGAGCTGCGCCGCGCCTGGGACCTGGGCGCGCCGCGTGACGTGCTGGCGCCGCTGCTGGCGCAGACGCTGCTGCAGTCGGGCCAGTCGCGCAAGCTGATCAGCGAGTTTTCCGACCAGAGCCTGGCCGATCCAAAGGCCATGTCCACGCTGCTGCAGCAGCTGTCGCTGGCCTATCTGACCCAAGCCAACCTGACCGAGGCCAAGGCCACGGCCGTGCGGGCATTGCAGTTGACGCCCGAGGACGAAGGCGCCGTCATCGTCGGCGCGCGCACCAAGCTGGCCGCTGGCTTCCCCGACGAGGCACTGGCCGCGCTGGACGTGCTGCTGGCGCGCACCCCCAAGGCCTACAAGGCCCTGCAACTCAAGGCCGAGGTGCTGTTGGCGCGCGGCAAGGTCGACGAGGCGGAGCCGATGCTCAAGCAGGTGCTGGCGCTGGACTCGAACAACTACGAGACCCGCTCGCTGCTGGTGCGCCTGGCCTTCGGCCGCCAGGATCTCGACGCTGCCGCCAAGCTCGTCGAGGGCATGCCGCCGGCCCTGGCCAAGAAGTCACAGGGCCGCTTCCTGCAGGCCCAGCTGGCGCTGGCCAGGAACGACGCGGCCAAGGCACGTGAGCTGTCGCTGCCGCTGCTCAAGCTCATGCCCAACTACCTGCCGCTGCTGCGCCTGGCCTCGGGCGCCCACCAACAACTGGGCGAGCTGGCCGAAGCCGAGAATCTGTTGAACCAGGCCCTCAAGCTCGCGCCCGAGGAGCCCGGCCTGCGCCGCCAGTTCGCCAGCCTGCAATTGCAGCGCCGGGCGCCGGCCAAGACGCTGGAGACGCTGCGGCCTGCGCTGGAGAGCGGCAAGGCCGACGCCGAGACCCTGCTGCTGGCCGGCAAGGCCCAGCTGATGCAGGGCAATTTCGAGGCCGCCGACCAGGCCTTCAGCGCCGCTGCCCGGTTGCGCCCCGATGACGCCAAGACCCAGGCCGCCCTGGCGCTGACGGCCATTGCCCGCGACTCCGCTGTGCCTGGAGGTGCGGGGCGCGCCAAGGCCGACGCGGCGTTGAACCAGCTGCGCGAGCTGGCCGCCAAGGACACCGGCAGCAACTACGACCTGATGGTCGTCAACGCGCTGATGCGCCGCCAGGACCTGGCCGGCGCCCTCGTCGCGCTCGACAAGCTCGCGCCCAAGATGAAGGACAGCCCGGTGCCGGGCGCGCTGCGCGGGCGCATCCACCTGGTGCGCAAGGACACGCCGGCCGCGCAGGCCGCCTTTGACGCCTCGCTGAAGGCCGACGCCGGCTACCTGCCCGCCGTGCTCGGCCTGGTTGCCATCGACATGCAGGCCAACCGCAGCGAGGCGGCCATCAAGCGTCTGGAAGGCTTTATCGCCAATCAGAAGGGCTCACCCCAGGCCCGCCTGGCGCTGGCCGAATTGCTGGTGCAGACGCGTGCGCCGGTCGAGCGCGTGACCGAGGTGCTGAACGCCGCCGTGCGTGAGGAACCCAATGAACCGGGCCTGCGCCTGGCGCTGATCGACCACCAGCTGCGCCTGGGCAATGCGGCCGCAGCCGCCCAGGCCGCCCAGGAGGCAGCAGCCGCCCAGCCGCACAATCCCGACCTGCTGGAGCGCCTGGCGCGCACCCAGCTTGCCTCGGGCGACAAGGCCCAGGCCGGCAAGACCTATTCGCGCCTGACCGCGCTGGCGCCGACGCGAGCGCATGGCTGGCTGGGCCTGGCGCAACTGCGCTTCATGGACAAGGACTACGCCGGCGCCGAGCGCGAGGTCAAGCGCGCGCTGGAGGCCGAACCCGGCTCGGTCATCGCCCAGCGCCTGCTGATCCAGCTCGCCATCCGCCAGGGCCGCACGGACGAGGCCGTGGCCGCGCTGCGCGAGCGCCAGAAGAAGTATCCGCAGGAGGCCTACGCGCTGGTCGTCGAGGCCGACGTCGAACTCAGCCGCCAGCGCCCCGAGCCCGCCCTCGCGCTGCTGCGCAAGGCGGCCGCCCTGCCCGACCCGGGCGATGCCGCGCCGCGCCTGTTCGCGCTGCTGCTGTCCACCAAGAAGCGCGACGAGGCGCTGGCCTTCGAGACCCAGTGGCAGGCCGCCCACCCGCGCGACAACGCCTTCGTCACTGCCGCAGCCGACGTGACGCTGGCGCGCGGCGACTACGACGGCGCGCTGGCCCGCTACGAGGCCTTGCTGGCAAAGCACCCCGACGTCATCCCGCTCATCAACAACGTCGCCTGGCTGCGCAGCAAGGTCGGCAAGCCCGGCGCGCGCGAACTGGCCGAGCGCGGCCTCAAGCTCAAGTCCGAGGACGGCGCGCTGCGCGACACCTACGCCACCGTGCTGGCCAACGAGAAGCAGTTCGACAAGGCCGTCAGCCAGCAGCGCCAGCTCATTGCCGACCAGCCTGACCAGCCCAGCTACAAGCTCAACCTCGCGCAGATCCTGATCCAGTCCGGCAACAAGCCGGCGGCCAAGGTCGAGCTGGAGAGCCTGGCCAAGCTCGGGGCCAAGTTCCCGCAGCAGAAGGACGTCGAGGCGCTGCTGAAGACGCTCTAGTAAAAGCCGAACTGCATCTCGGGCTTGCGGCCCGCGATCAGCTCGGCCAGCGCCCGGCCCGAGCCGGCGCCATGCGTCCAGCCCAGCGTGCCGTGCCCGGCGTTGATCCACAGGTTGCGCGCCTTGCGGCTGCGGCCGATGTAGGGGATGTTGGTCGGCGTGCTGGGGCGCAGGCCGGCCCAGTAGTTCGGCTCGTTGGTATCGGCCACACCGGGGAAGAGTTCCTCGTAGCGCCGCACCAGGGCCGCGCAGCGCACGCGGGCGGTGGGTGAATCCAGGCTGAGGTCAAAGCCCGACAGCTCGGCCGTGCCGGCGATGCGGATGTGGTCGCCCAGGCGCGAGATGGCAATCTTGCGGCTGTCGTCCAGCAGGCTGACGACGCTGGCGGCCTCGGGCTTCTTCAGCCGCAGCGTGGCCGAGTAGCCCTTGGCGGGATAGATGTTGAGGTGTTCGCCCAGCGGCCGCAGCAGCGCGGGCGTGTACGAGCCCATCGCCGCCACGAAGGCATCGGCCTTCAGCGACTTGCGCTCGCCGCTGCGCGTGTGGGCGATCTGCACGGCCTCGATACCGTCACCGGCGCGCTGCAAGCCCAGCACATCGTGTTCGTACAGGAATTGCGCACCACGCTCGGCGCAGAGCTGCGCCAGCTTCTGCGTGAAGACCTTGGCGTCGCCGCTCTCATCGCTGGGCGTGAAGGTGCCGCCGAACACGTTGGCGCCGAAGCCGGCCAGCGCAGGCTCCACCTTCAGCACCTCCTCGCGGTTCAGCACGCGCCGGTCCACGCCGTGGCGGCGCATGATCTCGGCGCCCGCCGCGCCGTTGTCATAGTCGGCCTGGCTGGAGAAGAAATGCAGGATGCCGCGCTCCAGCCGGCAGTACTCGATGCCGGTCTGCGCCACCAGTTCCTTCAGCGACGCATGCGAGTAGCGGCCCAGCTGCACCAGCTCCTCGACGTTGCGCTCGAAGGCGGCGGTCGTGCACTGCATCAGGAACGCCAGGCCCCAGCGCCACTGGTTGGGGTCCAGGGTTGGGCGGAACAGCAGCGGCGAATCGTCGCGCAGCAGCCACTTGGCCACCTTGAAGGGCGCGCCGGCATTCGCCCAGGGCTCGCAAAAGCTGACCGAGATCTGCGCGCCGTTGGCGAAGCTGGTCTCCAGCGCGGCGTCGGGCTGGCGGTCGACGACGACGACCTCGTGGCCTTCGTCGAGCAGATACCAGGCAGTGGCGATGCCGATGATGCCGGCGCCGAGAACAACGATCTTCATGAGCGGGCGCCTAAAGCGGTTGCAGGAGCAGTTGTAAACCCAGGCCGGCCATCAGCAAAGCGACAAGCGCATCGATGACCCGCCAGGTGTGGCGGCTTTGCAGACGGGGCGCTGCGGCCGCCGCGCCAAAGCCGAGCAGGCTGAACCACATTGCCGACGCGACGGCGGCGCCGGCCGCGAAGGCCGCGCGCAGCTCGGGCGGCTGGCGCGCGCCCAGCCCGCCGAGCAGCACGACGGTGTCCAGGTAGACGTGGGGGTTCAGATAGGTGAGGGCGAAGGCGGTCGACAGCGTCGCGCCCAGGCTGGCCGCCGGACCGGCCGTCGCCAGCCCTGCGGCCGGCCGCCAGGCGCGTTTTGCGGCCAGCAGCGCGTAGCCGAGCAGGAAGGCAGCGCCGCCGAAGCGGAACACCTCCAGCAGCAGCGGGCTGCCCTGGATCAGCGCGCCCAGGCCGAACACGCCCAGCGCGATCAGCAGCCAGTCCGACAGCGTGCAGACCGCCACGACGGCGCCGACATGCTCGCGCTTGAGCCCCTGGCGCAGCACCAGCGCGTTCTGCGCGCCTATGGCCAGGATGAGGCCGGCGCCCATGGCCCAGCCCTGCGCAAAGGCGGCGGGCGCGGGGCTGGTGACGAGAGCGGCGGCGAGCATCGCCGGATTCTCCTCAGACCGCTGGTTTTCAAGAAGCGTCATTCATATTGTTCGCCCTACATTAGGGCGGCTTATGAACGAGTTCGATCCCGCCGCCCTCGACTGCCTGGCCGCCCTGGCCGACGAACAAGGCTTCGAGCGCGCCGCCCAGCGCCTGTCCATCACGCAGAGCGCCGTCTCCCAGCGGCTGCGCGCGCTGGAGACCCAGGTCGGCCAGCCGCTGGTCATCCGCTCACGTCCGCTGCGCCTGACCGAGGCCGGCAAGGTGCTGCTGCGCTTCGCCCGCCAGTTGCAGGCGCTGCGGGTGGACGTGGCCCGTGAACTCGGCGAGCGTGTCGCGCCGCAGTCCCGCCTGGCCATCGCCGTCAATGCCGACAGCCTGGCCACCTGGGTGCTGCCGGCGCTGGACAGCCTCGTGCAGCAGGGCCTGCGCGAGGGTTACGGGCTGGAGATCGTCGTCGACGACCAGGACTTCACCCACGACAGCCTGCGCCAGGGCGCCGTGCTGGGGTGCGTGTCAACCGTGGCTGAAGCGCTGCAGGGCTGCCGCGTGCAGCCGCTGGGGGTCATGCGCTATGTGGCGGTGGCGAGCCCGGGCTTTCTCGCCGAGCAACTGCCTGGGGGCCTGCACGCCGGCAACTTCGCCGACACGCCCTTCCTCGTCTTCAACCGCAAGGATGACAGCCAGGTGCAGTGGGTGTCCCAGGCTTTTGGCGTGCGCGCGCCGAGGCTGCGCGAGCGCTTCGTGCCGTCCAGCGAGGCCTATGTGACGGCAGCCGTCATGGGCTGGGGTGTGGGCGTGGCGCCCGAGATCCAGGTGCGTCCCTTTGTGGCGGCGGGCCAACTGGTGGTGTTGCGGCCGGAGATCAGCGCCGACGTGGCGCTCTACTGGCATCAATGGCAGTTGCAAGGGCGCGGCGCGCTGCTGGACCAGATCGGTCAGGCGCTGGCCGACGGCGCGCGATTGGCCCTGGGCTGATCAGCGGCGGGCCGGCGCGGAAGCGCTTTCAGCCGGCGCCGCGACGGCCTGCGCCACCAGCACCGCGCTCGGGTCACCCGGCTGCACCGCTTGTGCGATCCACAACGTGCCGGCCACGACAAGGCCGATCATGCCGTTGGCGATCCATTTCAGTGCTAAAGAGGTCATGCGGGAAAGCCCGAACATCGAGGGAGGCGCGCAGCTTAAGTGCTTCCGCACCCATTTGGATCAACAGAGGTAGGGAGTCTTACGGTCTTTTGCAATCACGCAACGTTCAGACGTGATGCGAATCAGCCACAAACCGCGATGCCTACTGGGGCTGGACCCACCCTGAATGTGTGGTAATCCCAGCAGAGGCAATATTTACTCACAGTTGCGGGGTTTGCTTGTCATATGAATCCCGCACACTGAAAGCACTGAGCCGAAATGTTTATCGGCCTTTCAGCCAACGAGGTTTGCCATGCGATTCGTCCCAGCGCTGCGTTTTTTCCGCCGTGACGCTGCCGTTCGCAGCGAACCGGATCCGGCCGACCTCGGCACCGCATTCGGGCTGGACGCCTGCCTCGACGGCGGTGGCATCAGCGAATATCGCAGCCAGGGCGCTAGCGATGTTCTCGAATCGCAATCGGGCCGCACACCGCAGGATTCGCCGCTGGCTTGGTTGTCGCGCCGCACCGCCTAAAACTTCGGGATCCTGATCCGGCTCACCATCAACGAGCCGGACAGCGCGAACAGCAGCACCAGCGGATGCAGCCGGAAACCGGTAATCCACCAAACTCCGCCCCAGAGCGACTCGCCCAGCGCCCCCTGTGCTGCGGCCACCCAAAGCAACGCCACCAGCACCATCGACGTCGGGATCGGCGTGCCCTCGAAATAGGCCACCTTGTCCGAGCCGGCGCTGAGCTTCTCGGCCGTCACGTTGTAGCGCGCCAGCCGGCTCACGCCGCAGGCGACGAAAAACACCAGCACGATGCGGTCGAACAGGCCCTGCATGCCGCAGCCATAGGCGATGACCGCTGGTGCGACGCCGAAGGAGATCACGTCAGCCAGCGAATCCAGCTCACGGCCCAGCGCCGAGCTCTTTTGGCGCCAGCGCGCGATGCGGCCGTCCAGCACGTCGAACACCAGGGCCACCGGAATCAGCGCGCAGGCGTATTGCAGGTGCACCGGGTCGCCGCCCTGCAAGAAACTCATCACCGCGAACAGCGCACCCATGCCAGCGCAGGCGTTGCCCAGCGTGAACCAGTCGGCAAGGTGGAACTCGCGGATCATGGAGAAGGGCTTGGGGCGGTCGCTGGTCAGTTGCGGGTGTCGTCTAGGGTTCTGGTCTGCGGTGGCCGCAGAGCCTTGTGCAGCAGATGGTAGGCCAGC
>Ga0307515_10007532_pt1 | contig 21512 bp, 5 predicted proteins | sample 17_EM_MG_FD_194513 | JGI IMG/M metagenome (GOLD analysis project Ga0307515, IMG submission 194513) | Populus trichocarpa ectomycorrhiza microbial communities from riparian zone in the Pacific Northwest, United States - 17_EM | ecosystem: Host-associated > Plants > Roots > Unclassified | place...
TTCCTCCGTCTATTTATATAGCATAATTAAGACGTAAGATATTAGGATTATAATCTAGATTATCCAGATTACTAACGTAGAGGAGTCTTATTAGCAATTCTATATTGGATTTAATATAATACTTATTACAATTATAGGACTTATTATACTAATAAAGCTATATACAAAGTAGTGCAAATTATATAGGAGCCAAATATTCTATGCGTAAAGATATACAGTAAGTAATAGCCCTATCTAGCGTATATAAGGAGTTAAAGACACTAACCTAAATTAGAACGCAGCCGGAGAATGCATAGCCCCCCCTCTTTTATTTTTAATGCTAACTGTTTTTTAACTATTTAAAACCAACGAAGCTATATATAAAGTAGTGCAAATCGTATAGGAGCTAAATATTCTATACGCAAAGATATATAGTAAGTAATGGCCCTACCTAACACATATAAGGAGTTAAAAACACTAACTTAAATTATAAAACAACCGGAGAATGCGTGGCCCCCCCTCTCCTATTTTTAATGCTGACCGTTTTCTAACTATTTAAACATATGGTTTATTATTATTGTAATAGCGTTTAAGTATATAGAGGAGTAGAGCGCAGACCTAATAACTTTTTTCAGCAGCACGGACTTTAGAAAGATTAACGTTGCAACCAGCAGCTATAATAGTACTATAGTAGGCATAACACTAGACTAAGACAAGCTGGCTTGGTGGCATGCTAGATAGTAAGCTTTTGACAAAGTCCTAAGCGAATATATTGTTAAAGGTATAGAGCCAGCCATCGGGCTATATCTGCATTAGTACTGGTTTAAGCGGTCGCGTATAAGGGGCATTTATAGATCTATATACATCCTACACTAATAAATAGAATAAGGTTAGCAGCAGCCGCATATCTTAGTATTTATAGGTCTACTTATATCCTACACTAATAAATAGAACAAGGTTAGCAGTAGCTATACATCTTAGTATTCGCAGGTCTACTTATATCCTACACTAATAAACAGAACAAGGTTAGCAGTAGCTATACATCTCAGTATTTATAGGTCTACTTATATACTACACTAATAAACGGGTAAGGTTAGCAGTAGCTGTATATCTTAATATTCGCAGGTCTATTTATATCCTACACTAATAAACAGAATAAGGTTAGCAGTAGCCGTATATCTTAGTATTTGCAGGTCTACTTATATCCTACACTAATAAATAAAATAAGGTTAGCAGCAGCCGTATATTTTAGTATTTATAGGTCTACTTATATCCTATACTAATAAACAAAACAAGGTTAACAGCAGCTATATATCTTAGTATTTGCAGGTCTACTTATATACTACACTAATAAACAGGACAAGGTTAGCAGCAGCCGTATATCTCAGTATTCGCAGGTCTACTTATATCCTATACCAACAAATAGGACAAGGTTAGCCGCAGCTATATATCTTAGTATTCGCAGGTCTACTTATAAGCTATACTAATAAACAGGACAAGGTTAATAGCAGCCGTATATCTCAGTATTCGTAGGTCTACTTATATCCTATACTAATAAACGGGATAAGGTTAGTAGTATATCTTAGTATTTATAGGTCTACTTATATCCTACACTAATAAATAGGACAAGGTTAGCGGCATATCTTAGTATTTATAGGTCTACTTATATCCTACACCAATAAATAGGACAAGGTTAGCAGCAGCCGTATATCTTAGTATTTATAGGTCTACTTATACGCTACGCCAATAAATAGGATAAGGTTAGCAGTAGCCGTACATCTTAGTATTCGCAGGTCTACTTATAAACTATACTAATAAACAGGACAAGGTTAGCCGCAGCTGCACATCTTAGTATTCGTAGGTTTACTTATAAACTACACCAACAAATAGGATAAGGTTAGCCGCAGCTATATATCTCGGTATTTATAGGTCTACTTATAAGCTATACCAACAAACAGAACAAGGTTAGTAGCAGCCGTATATCTTAGTATTCGTAGGTCTACTTATATACTATACCAATAAATAGGATAAGGTTAGCAGTAGCCGCACATCTTAGTATTTATAGGTCTACTTATACGCTACACTAACAAACAAAACAAGGTTAGCAGCAGCTGCGCATCTCGGTATTTATAGGTCTACTTATATGCTACACTAATAAATAGAATAAGGTTAGCAGCAGCTGCAAATCTTAGTATTTATAGGTCTACTTACTTCCTACACTAATAAATAAAACAAGGTTAGCAGCAGCCGCAAATCTCAGTATTTATAGGTCTACTTATAAGCTACACTAATAAACAGAATAAGGTTAACAGCAGCCGCATATTTTAGTATTCGCAGGTCTACTTATATACTACACTAATAAACAGGACAAGGTAAGCAGCAGCCGTATATCTCAGTATTCGTAGGTCTACTTATATTTTATACCAATAAACAGGACAAGGTTAGCCACAGCTATATATCTCGGCATTTACAGGTCTACTTATAAGCTATACTAATAAATAGGACAAGGTTAACAGCAGCTGTATATCTTAGTATTCGCAGGTCTACTTATATCCTACACCAATAAATAGAATAAGGTTAGCAGTAGCTACACATCTCGGTATTTACAGGTCTACTTACACCCTATACCAATAAATAGAACAAGGTTAGCAGTAGCTATATATCTCAGTATTCGCAGGTCTACTTATATCCTACACTAATAAACAGGATAAGGTTAGCAGTAGCTATACATCTCGGTATTTATAGGTCTATTTATACCCTATACTAATAAATAGAATAAGGTTAGCAGTAGCTATACATCTTAGTATTCGTAGGTCTACTTATATACTACACTAATAAACGGGTAAGATTAGCAGCAGCCGTACATCTCGGTATTTATAGGTTTACTTACTTACTACACTAATAAACAGGATAAGGTTAGCAGTATATCTCGGTATTCGCAGGTCTACTTACTTACTACACTAATAAACAGGATAAGGTTAGCAGCATATCTCAGTATTTGTAGGTCTACTTATATCCTACACCAATAAATAGGATAAGGTTAGCAGCAGCTATATATCTCAGTATTCGCAGGTCTACTTATAAGCTACACCAACAAATAGGACAAGGTTAGTAGCAGCCGCACATTTTAGTATTTGCAGGTCTACTTATATACTACACCAACAAATAGGACAAGGTTAGCAGCAGCTATATATCTTAGTATTTACAGGTCTACTTATACCCTATACTAACAAATAGAATAAGGTTAGCAGCAGCCGCATATCTTAGTATTTATAGGTCTACTTATATACTATACTAACAAACAGGATAAGATTAGCAGTAGCCGCATATCTCGGTATTCGCAGGTTTACTTATAAACTACACTAACAAACAGGTAAGGTTAGCAGCAGCCGCATATCTTAGTATTCGCAGGTCTACTTATAAACTACACCAATAAATAGGTAAAGTTAGAAGCAGCCGCACATCTTAGTATTCGCAGGTCTACTTATACCCTACACCAATAAATAGGACAAGGTTAGCAGTAGCTATATATCTTAGTATTCGCAGGTCTACTTATATACTACACCAATAAATAGGTAAAGTTAGCAGCAGCTATATATCTTAGTATTCGCAGGTTTACTTATACCCTACACTAACAAATAGGACAAGGTTAATAGTAGCCATACATCTCAGTATTTGCAGGTCTACTTATACGCTACACTAATAAACGGGTAAGGTTAGCAGCAGCCGAACATCTTGGTATTTATAGGTCTACTTATATACTACACTAATAAACAGGATAAGGTTAATAGTAGCTATACATCTCAGTATTTATAGGTCTACTTACAGCCTACACCAACAAATAGGTAAGGTTAGCAGCAGCCGTATATCTTAGTATTTGCAGGCCTACTTATATACTACACCAATAAATAGGACAAGGTTAGCAGCAGCCGCAAATCTTAATATTCGCAGGTCTACTTACTTCCTACACTAATAAACAGGACAAGGTTAGCAGCAGCCGCAAATCTTAGTATTCGCAGGTCTACTTACTTCCTATACTAACAAATAAGATAAGGTTAGCAGCAGCCGCAAATCTTAGTATTTACAGGTCTACTTACTTCCTATACTAATAAACAGAACAAGGTTAACAGCAGCCGCATATCTTAGTATTCGCAGGTCTACTTATACGCTATACCAATAAATAGAATAAGGTTAGTAGTAGCTATATATCTTAGTATTCCCAGGTCTACTTATATACTACACTAATAAACAGGTAAGGTTAGCAGTAGCCGTATATCTCGGTATTTATAGGTCTACTTACTTACTACACCAATAAACAGAATAAGGTTAGTAGCACATCTCGGTATTTATAGGTCTACTTATATCCTACACTAACAAACAGGACAAGGTTAGCAGCAGCTATATATCTTAGTATTTATAGGTCTACTTACTTCCTATAACTAAGTGTGTTAGTAAAATATCTAGAATATACTCTAGGAACATTTACCCTCTATAACTACACTATTAGCTAAAATAATATTATCTAGTTGCTCTTAAACCCTACTGTAAACAATCTGTCCTCCTACCTATCTTAACCTATTAGAATAAGTTTAACCGCAATTAATAGAGATAATGATATATTGCATAGGATTGCGTAAGTTAACTCCTACGCTAATAACTCTTAACTTTAGTTGCGCTTTTATTCTAGGACTATATTTACGAAGGCGGGGCAGTTTAATTAAGCTGCTGCCTATATATGTCAGTCCAGCAATTATTCCGGACTCGGGTCAGCTGACCGTTTTCACTGTATATATTTTAAGCGCTAAGCCAAGCCAAATATCTGCAAAGGCTTATTAGAATAGGCAGTATAATTAGTGGTATTTACAGCAGGTAATTAAAGCGTAAAATACTTTAAGCTCGCCCCCGCTAGCAGGGAGGGTGGCCGAGCCACATCGACTAGACCCTTATTTTCGTGGCGTTTCCTAAATATTAGCGCGGTTAAAGAGGACGTTTACACCCAAGCGAATAAGATACACTAAGCGCACAAGCCGATCTCAATGAATAAATACTCCTAAGGACCCCCTCTCCTACCTACACTTCCTAATCGACTATACTACGAGCCTCTACCTCACGTGCTTCCGCTAGTGCGTCGCCGATTAAGAAGTATACGATACTAGAACTGCCCTATAGACTTAAGGCATTATAAACTATTAAGAGACTGACTGCCAAATGACTAATTACACTCGCCGCATTTGAAGACATGGACCAGCGAGCTAAGGTGCTAGTTTAAAACTATGCTAGCTACCAAAGGATCGATTGCAATAATCGCACTTATATACTGGGGCGGAAGCTAAGGACTTGTAGTGCTGCTAGAGAGCTTGAGGACTGCCGAACCACCGGTCACACTCGTCGTACTCGTCGCACTTGTATAACGGAGCGTGAGCTAGGGAGCTAAGGTGTTGGTTAAGAGCTTGCTGGCTTTAGAATGAGCGGTCATAATCGTCGCACTTATACACTAGAGCGTGAGCTGGGAAGTTAAAGTGCTGGCTGATGGCTTATTGGCTGCCAAATGACCGACCATAGTCGTTGCACTCGTACAGTAGAGCGTGAGCTAGGGAGTTAAGGTGCTGGTTAAGGGCTTACTGGCTGCTAAATAACCGGTCGCGTTAAGAATCCAACAACCTCAACCCCCTCCATCCTGCCTCCTTTAACTTCCCCTTAACGCACTCCACCGCCTTCTTTAACATAACTATCTCCCCTATATACGCCCCACTCTTAATATGTTAAGTTAACCCACTTAGCATAGAGAAGTGCTTTATCGCATCCCACACTTCTGTTTTACTAAGGGACGACAGTATAAGGGACAGCGGACAGTAGAATATCTTCGGTGCATAAACTGGCGAAGATAGATAACTCTAAAGAGCCTAGACACTATAGAAAGCCTTATAGTTGGAACATAGCGGATATAAGATTTTAAGGATAAAAGGAAGGTGGGAAGACTATAGTTTAGTAAATTGCCCAGGAGTGGAAGGGCTATTAGTGCTAGTGTTAGGTGTAAATACGATACTCCCTATTAGAGGTAAAGAGGAGTACTCCGTTCTAAGTATCTCCGGCTCTATCTCTACTAGGACGCCGTCGTTACAGGTAATTAGGTAATTGATATCCTTTTCTCAAACCGCCTTATTCAATTTCTACCGCGTTATCTTTAAGCGGCAGGACCCGCTCTTAAGGTAATGGAGTAGTGCCGAAGAACAACTAAAGCGCTTTTCGCATTTCTTATGAGCTATATATTGAATATTGCTAAGGGGGCGGTGGACTACTGAGGACTGGTGTTAGAGCAGAGCTATCTCGTTGACGAACTCCCGGTCATACTCTTTACACACGCGCTTATAGCGTAAGGGAGGAGTATAGACTTTAGTGGTGAGATACTGTTATAAAGCGGGCTTATTGGCGAAATTTTAGTCATAGTCGTAGTAGCGGAACTCCGTCACGGAGGCTGAGGAGCGCAGGTTATAGTCCCTATAGAAACTGTATCCTATAGACCTTTTAAACGCTTAAAAGGATGCGTAGCTAGTAAAGTCTACCTAGTTATAGATAGGGTAGGGGTTAAAGTAATATGCAGAGCGGTGGTTAGCAAGGGCTCCGGCGTGAGGAAAGAATCGATTGCATTCTTTATAGTGTAGTGGGAGTGATCCTTTACGTGTGGAGTCCTTGTCGTAGGTTAAGGAAAGATAGAAGTGGACGGCCTGGCGATGCTGTGCGAGACCGTTCTCTATACGGAGAAGTCGATCGCAGTTCTAACATTAAAGGCGACGTTTAATCATCTAGTGCTGTTTAAGTGCACTGTAATCGCATAAAGGCATTTTAATATAAGAAACTGCAGTGATAAACGTTAAATTTGAAGTTTAGAAAGAGCAGGGTAAAGACATATTGGGTCCCGTGGGAAACCTTTCGTGCGGTATAAGATATACCTATCCCGCTCCTTAACGCCTAGAAAGTTCCAAGCGGGGTTTTAGCTCAGACTAGACGGTTCTTAGAAGAACGAGATCCCCAACAAGGTCCAAAACGGGACCCTTCGCTTAGCATGTTAATCGCATAGTTACAGTCCCCACTAATAATTACAGATGAAAATGTCTTAAAAATTAATGGGTGATTCCTTCTAAATTAGACAGCCTTTTTACTGGCGCAAATATTTAACAGAAATATATTCTGGATAGATGTAAGTAAAGGTAATAGTGCAGTAGATATCTACTTTACATAATTTGCAATTAGCGTGTAAAGACAATAATTGCCTATAATATATATTACGCTAATCTAGATTGTCCCCTCTAACCAAAAAGTGCTAAGTAGTAAACTAGGTTCCATTATAATCTTACCCCACCTTTTCTAAACCATAAGAATAAGGATTTTTCAGCCGTAAGTGCTATACAGTACGGTTAATTTGCATATCCCTTCCGCTAGTGTATTTCGTCCTACTATTATTAATAAAAGCTGGCCAATAGAATTAATAAGAACAAAGCTCCGTAATTATACCCGTTCGCGCACAGTCTACCTTTTATAGGACGTCACTAGCGGAAGGAATGACCAAGTGGCGTTTTCCAGATGCTGAGCCCCGCCACATATAGCCTAGTCATTCCATTAATCATTTTCTCCTATATTCCCATCGAATTTAGTATATCTTAATAAGGGTGTAGCAAAAGCGGGTCGGCCGCCCTCCCTACTTATAGTAGCAACATTTAGTGCTAAATTACTTTAATTACTGTTAGGTATTACTCGTAAGCATACTTACGTAACCTGACCTATTCCGCATTTCACTAGATTCAGCCTACTGCTATAAGTAAGAAAAACAGGTTTACTGGGGTCTTTACTAAGTCTATTAACTAAATAATCTCTTTTAGGCTACGCCTAAAACATTTATAAGCGTGTAATACACAAAATAAAGTCTCTTTAAACTCCAATCTCTATATTCTCCAGCTGCTACCTATTTAGAGTCGCAAGCGATGATATTATGTATGGGTGGTGAACGTTAAGGACCTTTTTCCGCAGTTAGAAGCATTTTTCCATTAGTAAAATAGCCTCATCGTTACGGCCTTAGGCCTTAAACGTAAATGCGAGATTGTTTATACTAGTTAGCGTATCTAGATGCTCCTCCCTAAGCACCCTCTTAAATATCTCCATCACTTATATATCTAGCTCTTCGGCTTCCTTCCACCGCCCTTAATTCCTATACGTCGACGCTAGGTTGGCTATACTGGTTAGCATATCTAGATGCTCCTCCCCAAGCACCCTCTTTTTCGTCTCCATTACTTACACGTCCAGCTCTTCGGCCTCCTTCTACTGCTCTTAATTCCTGTACGTCGACGCCAGGTTAGCCATACTAGTCAGCGTGTCTAAATGCTCCGCCCCGAGCACCCTTAAGCTTATCTCTTTTACTTGCACAAACAGCTCTTCGGCCTCCTTCTACCGCCCTTAATTCCTATATGTCGACGCCAGGTTGGCCATGCTGGTTAGCGTAGAAGGATACTCCTCCCTAAGCACCCTCTTTTTTGTCTCTATTACTTATATAAATAGCTTTTCGGCCTCCTTCTACCGCCCTTAATTCTAAAACGTTAACGCCAGGTTGGCTATGCTAGTCAGCGTATCTGGATACTCCTCCCCAAGCACCCTCTTTCTTATCTCTATCACTTGCACCTCCAGCTCTTTGGCCTCCTTCTACCGCCCCTAATTCCTGTACGTCGACGCTAGGTTAGCCATGCTGGTCAGTATAGAAGGATGCTCCTCCCCAAGCACCCTTAAACATATCTTTAGTTCTTTAGCTTAAAGCTCTTCGGCCTCCTTCCACCGCCCTTAATTCCTATACGTTAATGCCAGGTTGGCCATGCTGGTTAGCGTATCTAGATGCTCCTCCCTAAGCACCCTCTTTCTTATCTCTATTACTTACATAAACAGCTCTTCGGCCTCCTTCTACCGCCCTTAATTCCAAAACGTTGACGCTAGGTTGGCGTTATTTGGAAGGCCGCCTGGCTGGCATATCATAGTTATATAAGAGAGAGACTAGTAGCACTAGTGTATATACCATATCCAGTGCCTATAGTAATTGAATTCCCGTTTCTCTTGACGATGATGCCGCTACCCTGTGTTTTATCGCTTCTAACTATACTCAAGCCCGGGGTTCGTGCCACCCCTCCGTTTATCTCATAAATCAGACCCTCGGGGGAGTGTTAGTACGTGCACTACGCGCATGGGCGGGCATACTGCTCCTTATTAACTAACGAAATTCTCCCCTGAGGGTCTGAGAGCTTATAGGCGTCGCTTTGGTGAGAATGCAGCGTCAAAATGCAGCAAAAGTCACCTTTTTCACTGCTGTATCTCAACTATTTTACAACGTCTATTTATTATAAAAATACTACAAGGTAGGAGCTATTTAGCTTCTCTACCTATTACATCAAAAAACGACGTCGTAGCTATATTATATAAAATATTAGATATGGGCAGTCGGTCGCATTTGTGGTCAGTATTTTGTCGCAATTTGGTTATAATTTGGTCGCAATCTTGCCTCACTGCCATACCTTACGTACTTCTCTACGTCTAATTGTTTCTAAAATACTATAAGCTAAAAGCTCTCTATTTTCTCTATCGCCTCTATATTATAGCAATATTGTAGCTTTATTTTGTGGGAAGTTAGATATAGGTAGTTGGTCAGTTTTAGTTAAAATCTATAAACATTCATTTTAGGGATCTAACTTACGTTCTGCGACGATGTATCTCGCCCCCTAGTATTCTTAGTAGGGGGTTATAATTTATAAATATATAGATACAATTACCTAAAGAATCTATTACATCAATAAAATATATAATAAATCTCGTGGTTAGGACGTCGCTCATAGAAATATACAAAATTTGATTTTTAAAACATTTATTTCTCACCAAAGCGACGCCCATAAGCTCTCAGACGCTCCGTTAAAAAATTTTAAAATATAGGGAGCAGATATAAGCGATTTTCTAAAGTGCCTGCCCCGTAACCGTGCACGTGCTAATCTAACTAAGTTTGGTAAAAATTCTACTACGGAGCGTCTGATTTATAAGATAACCCTCCGTCGTGCCCCACATATTAGATCACGTGATAACGCCTCCTCGCCGCGCCCGTACTCATGGATTTCCGACCTTATTTAAAGGCTCTTTCCAACCTCCACCCAAAACAGCCCAACTCGTAACGTCCCTGCACACAGCCATCGCTAGCCATAACATCGCGGCCAGACAGCCCACCCACTACCACGGCCAGCCAAGATCTGCTCATCGTAAGCCTATATTCTTTTAATTCAGTTTCGCATTACGGCCCATTAAACTAACAGCAGCGCGAACTTACAGGACTGCCTCGATATTATTACCACTTAAGGTGCCTACCTCGTTCCTTACGCGGGTACACTAGTATCCTAGGAAGCCTACAATAACCAATTCACTACCGCACTTAAACAGCACCTTAATGCGGTTATCACCAAACAAATATATAGAAGTGTTATATATTATAGCGCCGCTAATAAATAGCCTATAGGGCACACGCCACCGGAGGTTAAAGAGAAGTATAAGGCCAAATTAAAGGCGCAGGAAGAGCTTAAAGGGATCACCTCTAACGATGGCAGCGATAACAACAATAACAATAAAGATAAAGGCGGTAATAATATTAACGCTAGAGCCGGTCCGGGGAAACCAATAGCAGCACCGGACCGGCCCCGGAGGCCGCGGAGGCCACGCTAAGCAGACTAGCTCCTAACACCACTACTATCCACCAAAAGCCCTCTAGCCACACTATATAGGAGGAAGCGGCGGAGGATATCCGGGGAAGACAAAGAGGAGAAAGAGCGCCCCACTAAGAAGCACGTTAGCTTTACCTAAGAAGTCTCCGCCGCTGCAGAAGATACTATGCCCAATATAGCACGGCAGAAGGGCCGGAAGCGGCGACAGACTCTTAATATAGGCGATAAAGAGGAGGGGGACAAGAAGCGGCTAAGTAAAGTGCAAGTCACCACCACTTACCCTAGCAGCATATAGCTGCAGAGACTACGACCACGGCCAAGATGGCTAGCTAATTAACGATGCCACGATTATTACAACAGAGCGGCTAGGCTAGCCGCTCACGCGCTTATAACACTACGCCACGCCACTCTTAGGTACATAGCGTCTTTATTACCAATATTAAGAAGACGCTAAAAGGCATTGCTCCCACTATAAGGACTATTTACTTAACTTAAGGACTCAAAACTAAGGCTTGTTTAAACTCTTAGGGCCGAGACCAGAAGTATTTCAGAGTGGCCAGTGCCGGTAAGGTCACGGAGTATCTTTACAAGAAAGTAAGGAGGGATTTCCTTAAAGGATACTATACTTAATATAGGTCTGGTTAAAGGATATAGAGGCCTTATATATCCTGCTCCTCTCTACTACTTAGCTAATAGGAGAGCTAACGGTAGGCTCCGCTTCGACTATGCCTCAAAAGTCGAGCCGATTCACTGACTTAGGGTTACATTAAACGGCAAGGGCTAATATCAACCCCTTTCTTCCAATCATTCCGAGACGGCGATATGGAGGCAGCCGGTTAAGCGTTGCTTCGCACAGCAATGCCCATCCAGTTGCGTGGCTTTACTTAAGCCCTATTATACGCCTTAACGCAACTTCCTATCGCCTTAATAAATTAATAGCTAACGAGCCTAGCCCAAGGTCAAGACAAGGTGAACAGGCAACTTAGCTTTTAGACAGCCCCAACAGTATAGGGTTCGGAGGCGTTTATATAAAGTTATAAACTAGAACCGGAAGCCAACAATAACCCCCTAATGACGCCTCATCTAGCAGGAATAGCATCATATAATCCACTCCTGACGCCCACCCTTTACGAAGCCAGACACTACTTAAGCAGTAGACCCATCTCAGCCAGTCAATCTCATATATTGGTTAAATCATTTCTCTGCGCATTATATATAGCGGTTATTCGTCTATTCTAGTGTAGTAGGGTAGGGTAGTTAGGTTACGCGAGGGGGCTTAGACTTATGGCTACGCTTATAGGGCTGTTTACCGGATCTAGTTTTTAGGATCATAATTTAAGCCAGAACCCAGAATCAGGATACAGTCTTTAAAATCAAAATACGGTCTTTAGAATCGGATCCAGTTCTTAGAACGAGATCTTATTTTTAGTCAAAACTTAGGCCAATATTAAGGGGTAGATCCTATATTTATTCTTAACATCGTGCGAGCTAGGCGATAAGTGATGAGTTCCGGGGATAATTAGATAGGCGATTAGCGGTGCAACCTATTAGAATATAAGCGGTATATTATGTAATGTAGATTAATTATTTCTTATATGGAGGATACGGGGCATCCTCCATACTAGTATAATTACATAATCATCACGTGACTGCGGTAATAATCCTTAATTTCTAACATAACCCACATACAGCTGTTAGAGCAGGCACTCATAACATCATTAGGTCAGTACAGGGGTGTATATAAAAGATAGGCCGGTATATAGGATGTATTAGTACATAGTTAGGGAAAAAGTGGAATAGTGTAATTGGCGGGCCGGTACGCAGAAACATAATACTATTTAACTTTACTTAATATGGCTTAGAGGAGTGCAGAGCCTCAACCTAAGCCTCTATCACATAAAGTCGGGCGTTAATAATTAATTAACTTATGCATACAACGTAAAGGCGCATAAACTAGCAGCATAAACTTAGTTTTCAGTTAATTCGCCCTACAAATAAGAACGAGCTACGAGAATCCAATCCTCAGAGATATTCCTAGGAAACGATTTATTCTAGGAGGGTGGTATGGACTGAGTCAGTGAATCAGACGAAATACGCTAGAGATCGATCTGGAGGCTCGCCGGAACTCAACTCCCGTTTGAGCCGCAGTAGAGCTGCGCTTAGTTAGCGCACCCTCCACCCAAGATCCTTCGGGCTGTCTCTCATGGCCCTCAAATACCTCCATACCTCCATCCTAACCAGCATCCGGCTATATCTTTCATTCTTAGGATTCTTTCGACATGCGAGGCTCAACTAAGTGCCCCATCATCATCGCACCGGACGGTGCTCGAGTGCCCTCACTTGGAATGGGGACTAGCGGCCTAGTCAGCCTATTGAAGGATCACAACGATCGGGTGCTAAAGTCGCCTTTCCGGTACAATTTTTCTTAATGTGACGACAGGGCCGTGGTCCAGCAGGCCCAGCATAAACAAGCACTTTCAGCGCGTGATATCCAGCGCGAAAAGGCCGTCTACGAGCGCCTTAGCCAACACCCGTGCTTGCTACGGTACTACAAGGCCATAGGCGACGGCATCTGCCTAGAGTACATGCCGATGGGCACGCTTCGAAACTACCTCACATCGACGGCTGCGCCCTCCATCATTGCCTCGCAGCGGCGTAACTGGATCGTGCAGGCGACCAGGGGACTGCAACACTTGCATAGCAACGACATCATCTGGAGCAACCCCAGCACCCGAAACTGTCTACTTGCCAGCGATCTGTCTCTCTAGATATACGACTTTACTGGCTTGGGCTTGCAAGGACTTACACCGACCGTGGGTCCATGCGGGCGCTTTTGTAAGAGCTGGGACGAAAGTCCCTATATTGCGAGTGACCTTTTTGGTCTTAGGTTGATGATATATGAGATTGTTACCGAAACACTACCTTTTTAGGACTTGTCTGAGGAGAAAGCGCAATATCGGTTTAGTATGGGTCAGTTTCTGGATACCAAGGGACTTGCGTATAGGGAAGTTATTTAGAAATGTTGGACGGGCAGGTATTAAGATTGCAGAGATGTGTTATAGGATATCTATGGGAACGACCGGCAGCATTTAATTTTAGACCGTTGGCAATAATAATATTGCATGCTCTTACACCCTTATGTTGTTGCTTGGCAATTTATAACTAGCTATTACCCATCACCCCCAATGGCCGCAAACAAACCCTCCTAGAAAACGGTATGAGGATTCTATAAATATCAGCATGCAATTAAGGACCGAGATGATATCAGCTAGTCCTGCTTACCTCATCCCTAATATAAGCGGCATACTTCCTCTCAATTTGTTAACTGGCCTGTGTAGACATCCTCGGTTATCTAGCAGTTATTTCCGCACTGCTCCACTCTTATGCTCTCTACTACATGGCCACATTTAACGTATCGTGTTTTGTAGTAATATTTTTTGCACATTGCTAAGAGACGTATTGCGAAACCAAAGCGTGTCACTTATAATTCAGCGTAGCGTTAATATAGAGGCTTGGAGAGGATAACCGGTTTTGGGGGGGGTTTGTTCTTATTGCCCGCGAACCTGCCCTATTGAATGAGGATTGGCTACGCATAACCTTCCAGAATGCATACAGCACCCAGGCGTGTTCGGTGGTTAGCGTATTTTATTAACTTTACCTTAAACAGCAAAAATACCAAAACTTCCCCTACAAAACGGTTATACAGATATGGCTGCGCTAACTACTAAAGGTAACAGGATGCTCTATACAAAACATCACAGTTTTAGGCAAGCCTTTTCCGCCGTGCAGGTACCAGAATCACGGGAATCTCCAAAAGGCAAAACCAAAAGCCACCCTGCATTAACCAATTCCGTAAGGCTCAGCTGGACGCCAGTTATACTAGTGACAAAATTTTGCAGGCGCTCGGAGTGCCAGGTAAGTACTCTTAAAGCTAGCATGCGACTTGTCTTCGGTTAACCGTATCTCAACGGACATAAGGAGATAGTGCGTGGCCTATCGTGTTTATGGCATTCGTCCGGGAAGCGTGTCTTCGCGTGGGGATAGAAAGCAAAAATCTTATCGCGATATTTGGAAGTAATGGGAAGAGAGATCCTTTAATTTAAGCCAATTGCCAATACACCTAATGTTGGAGATATTTAATAAACGGTGCACTGGACGAGGCTAAGGCTTTTACCTTCCGCCTTTACCCTCCCGAAGATGTATAATTAGTTAGTTACCTACTTACGCTACCTACTTCTGCGCAGAGCTCATTTGTTGCCTTATACTTCTTAATATACTACTTTATTGGTATTACAATGTTTTGCACTTACATTCTGTAGATATTTCTCTACTTAGATAGCACTACCACTATTCCCCCTTTGGGAGTACCTTGTCGTTTAATTACTCCTCCGCTTCATTCCGTTCCAAGTTACTATCGGCGTTCTCAGTTAGTTCTATCTAGCGGACAGGGAGCTTTAGCCGCCCCAGATCCCCTTCCGGCTGATAGGTTGGTTGTTAGCATTTTCGCTATAAACTACACTGAGATTTCAGGTTCGTGCTGCCACCCTACTAAAGAAAATCACTAAAAAGAATCAGATTTTGGCCCTATGGCGGCTATGCCAAACTAGGTGATATTGTTAGCGCTAAACAGGTCGATACTGATGATAGTAAACCGCACTGCCAAAGCAATTAATAGTTGAAATAGCCCTCCATCTATATAGAATTGTTAAGAGGGAAGAAGGAAGTATTAGTTAAGGATACAGGGACATTCGGCGGAACGCATCCTTTAACAAAGCACCGCGCAGCTAATAAAGATGACAACGCCACCGTCACGGGCTTCTTCTACTGCACGCACTATAATTTCAAGGTCTCATGCGCATAAACGCGAATTCACTTTATAGTGCAAGTGGGCTTATCCAAAGACACAGAGACTTCAAATTTGATTGCATGCTAAAATCTCAACATTCTCTAATCTAGATACAAATAACTACTGTCAAGACTCCATACCGGGTAGACACGGCCTCCAAAAGAGAACTCTCCCCACGCCTTCCTCCTTAATATACCACTGCAAGTTTTTAAGAATGTCTTGCATTAGAGTCTGCAGTTTAATTAGAACAGATACCGTGGGAGATATTAAACGTACCGCATAAGCCCACAAGCTTACGCAATATATTCAATTCTGGATCCCGGATGATCATTGATTGTTCCCAATGAGCTAACACTATAAGCTGCGGAAGAGCTAGAAGGTTCGGCGCTGTTTCTCAAATTCTTTCTACTTATAATGCTCAGATCGTAGCTAGAAGCTCTTAATGCAGTAAGGGGGCGTTTTATTTCCTTTATGTTTACCAACACTCTTCTCCAGCCAAGCACCCTAACTTAGAACTGCGAAAGTTCAACAATCTAGTCAATCTCTTCTGCACGGAATTTCTTACTATTGCGAAAGCTTCATTAAGTTCTCTGAACTTAACTACCAGACCTGCAAAAACCGCACATAGTATTACAGTAAATGTTATATAATAGACTATACAGAGAAGCAATTAAGCTTTCTCATTTCTTGCGCTCCTAAAATCACTAAAGTCGAGTATAGGTCTGTCTTCAAGTTCCTCACTTCTATACCCGCCCGTAATAAGCCAAAAGTATAATACCCAAATTAAGGCCTCATTCGTTATAACGAGGAAGAGCCCTATACAGAGAAAGGCATGAGAAAGATGGTTATAGAGGAAGTGGTTCACAAATATACATAAGCTATTATAGTGAGCTTTAGATGCTAGGTAGTAAACGTATAGAAATAACTCACACCATAAAAATAATAAGTCCGGCGCAAAAGAGCAATGCTCTAATAACGAGTAGGATATAGTTTATATGTTTCCCAGTAACGTTAATCAATATTAGCTTTAAAGCATATCGGTGTAAGTAATGGAGCTATATTCATTAAATCTGTCTGCCAAATATTAATAGTCAACTTACTTTATGGAATATAGGCACATATATTGCAACACCACATAAAGCAATCGTCAAAATTCTTCAATTTACTTTAAACAGGCGTTAAAATAAGGAAATTGGGAGTTTCTAGCGTTTAATATACCTTCCAGGGGTTTTAGGGAGATTTATAAAATTTAAATCAATAATAGATAAATAGAAATTATAAAGGCCAGAAGTAAGCTAATAATTTAAGGAAGAAATAATATCCATTTCCTTCCCATCCGTAGTTAGAATGAAAAGAGAAGTAAATATAATATTAGGCATAATAAAGTAGAGACGGACGAAACGAGAGAAATAGTAACCGCGGATTTAGATTGGGAATAAGTGGAATCCTAAGGGGCTAAATACATCTCTCGTAGATAACACTACTTTAGGTATTAGGACAAGTAGAGATATAACCTAAAAACGTTTATTTAAAAACCGTCACAAAAGTAACGTTTCTTTTAATCAAACTATCTTACATTATTAAGGGTCTATAATACTTAATCCAAGATTTATTCTTAAAACAGCAGTAGCTGTAAGCCTTACTGCGCTAATTAAGCAAGATCCCTAAATCGAGGGTTATCTATATAAAAGTCATAACGCGTATTAAGGTCCTAGAGCAAGCTACATTATACTAATAATACAAGAACCTAAAATCGAGGGTTATCTATATAAAGCCTACCGTGTAAAAAAGCCCAATCACGCTTATTAATCAAAACCCCTTAAATCTAGAAACACGTATAAGCCCATTTAACGATCAGAAAGTGCTACTTAACACTAAACTTTTCTTCTCTAAGTAGGCTTAGAGTAGTTCCAGGACCTTACTACTACATCTGTATAAATATCCCAGACCTCATCCCACTAACCTTCCCCCCTTAAAAAGAAAGGAGAATATTTGCTTCTTCACCACTAAGCTAACTCGGCATTTTTATAGGGCACGTTTTATCAAAATTTAGCCCTTTATAATACGTTTTGGCTTACCACTCTAACCTATCCAGCTATTATCAAATTCATTACCCTCTGCACCCAGTCCAGTCACTTTTAGCCTTCGCTTAAACGTAACATAGTGGCGCTACACAGGGCTTTGTAAACTTGTTACTAATAAAGATATTACCCTAAGCTAACACGGACACTATAATTAGGGAGCGAAGCCTAGAACGTAATTTACTCGGCCGGCAGGCCTAAAATGGGCGTATATAAACAATACTATAGAGCATAGGAGGGAGACATTAAATTTTAACATAATTAAACCTAAATATCCAAAACCTAATAAATCCTTTTAGGTTAGAGGAATTTATAGAATGCAATAAAATAACCTTAGAAATTGCATACCCCTAATATTCAGAGTACTACATTATAGCGCCCTAAGTGACCATGCTCCTCAAATTTATGTTTATAATCGGAGCATAGACTTTATAGTATATATCCCACAAACGATAGGTTCTAACCATTTCTAAATAACACGAAACCTATATATAAGCACTAGTAACTCCTAGGAAGAAAAAGACCGGATATTTATACAGGCAGCTACGACCCTAGAGTATTTAAGCGTGTTCCTCGGTTATTTAGGTTTATAGAAGTAGGAGGAGGGCGACCTAAAATCTTAGAGTATCGTTTCCTGCGTGCGTCGCCACTACGCCCTAGGAATTTAGTAGTAATAGTCTTCTAATTACTGGGTGATTTTTATAGGCCCAAAAGCAATGCTCTAGACTTAATAGGCGCTACTAAAGAGTTTGTTGGCCCTATAGAGGCTAACTATGGCCGCTTAACTTAGCGGAGCGGTTTATCCGTAATATCTACATTCGTCCATTTTTATACTGTCTTACTTATCATCCAAATATCTCCCTATCTACGTATATGGCTATATAATGTTAGCTTAACGTTTATTAGTAATTGAAAGGGACAAGGCATTTAAACTCACCTATAATTCCCTCCAGTCATTAAAGCCTATTCTGTTATCCGGTGGAGTTAGAGAACAAACACATTAAAGTATCTTCCGCTCTATCTCAACCTTGTCTAACTTTAAGACAAACTCTAAAGGTACATTATAAATAGAGTTATATGCAAGCCTAAGCAGCTTACATTACTCTACACTTAATTCTTTTATAACTTTACTAGACGCATAACTTCTCACTACCTCGTTTATCTAGGGGAAAATATATTAAAAGGCAATATCTATAGCGTTTAGGGCAAATATTTTTATGTCATTATTGGCGTATATAGGCTCCGTAAACCTATTCCAACAGGTCGGCTTTATATTTCGTTCTAGCAATTTATCAATCTTTAAAATGACGGACGGTAGCCTATTAAACGTTTTCCTGCCTACCGTTAGTCCCACGATCTAATATTTAATAGAAATACAACCTGCAGGCCAAAAAGTATAATGATTTAAAGAACCGGCGGGATAGAAAGGGCAGGCAGAGGGCTTCTCCGATATAACTGTTACTTGCCTAATAAATCCTATAGAGCAAGGCGTAGCTACAGGATACAGCTTCATAGGCAATCAGATTAATATATTAATAAACTCTATACTTCTATTTATCATAGTAGAAATCACAATCCATCTAAGGATATACTGGTTTATTAAGGTGCCATGCCTACCAAAGGAGTCGGAATTCATTTTTTTCAGGGGCCGTAATGAACTAGACGTTCCCCAAGCCACGACCTCTTCAATATCACAGTCGCGGAGCTTCAAATTAATGGCTAATTGGGTGGCTGGCTAAAGAGACTCGTGCAGATACGGAGGCAAGGTCCGAAATTAACTAACTCTAGTCTACCCGGATATCCGTAAATTATCTTCACGCACCAATTATACTAATCCGATGCGCCGTTGCACTTCCTAACCGTCAAATATGGCAAATACGTATTTCTTAATATATAGATCACCCTTAATTTCGGGATCTTGGCTAATTAATATAAAGGGGGTTACCTTTAATTTCAGGATCTCGCTTAATTAGCATAATAAGGCATACGTAGGTGATCACCTTTAATTTCAGAGATCTCGCTTAATTAGCATAATAAGGCGTGCATACGGCTTTACTATTAGGCTTTTCACTTCCTCTCCAGGACCACAATACTGGGCATACGTCGTGGGTTACCTTTAATTTCAGGATCTCGCTTAATTAGTGTAATAAGGCTTGCATATGGCTTGCTATCAGACTTTTTACCCTTAAGTACCTAAAAAATTATATTTTAATATATTTTTAGGTAAACTTCCTTAGGCTAACTCTACCTTAATCTTACTTTTTCTCCTTTTAAATCACTAAACTTTCACAATTCCGGAACACATCGTTACCATCTTCTCTCGGGTTTCGTCTATCTCTACAATATTATACCCAGAGACAGAGAATTAACGTTCTCCTGTTTATACAGAGTTTAATAACCATAAAGCAGTAAATGGTTACACAGTAGTAGGTAATAACGAGGTAGTAAACAACCCTAGTGAGATTGTAAACCAACCCTAAGTAGCATACAGACCTCACATTCATTCTCTAAAAATAGAGGATAGAAAAGTACCGTCTCCTTCTACCTATAGAGACCAAAACTAATAATTCTAGATCGTTAACTTACTAAGGAATCTCTAGCGCGAAAGAGAGCCCTCAATTAAGGTATAGGGAGTTAGGTTAGGTGTTATAGATATTTAGGTACAGCGAGAACCCGAAATATAGCAAATCTACTAATGCTAATACTTAGCGCCGAGTCCTCTATACTTCTTTAAACCGTCTTCTTTTATTAATTAGATTCCCGCATACTTTTAATAAAAGGTCTATACTCTTTAAACCGTATAAGGATAACTACTTCTTTCCAGAATCCTTCTTTACCTAAAAAACTAACGGCTGGTATTATACCGACGGAACCCCTTACGGCCGAAATCCTACTTCGGGGCTAAATACGCCCTATATTCGAGGGTGGAATAAAAGGCATCGGGCCAGCACCTTATATATACATACCAAATATAACACAATACCTATACTCCTAAAGATAGAGTGTGCAAATAGCAATATGCTAGAAATTATTGCGATAGAATGTCTCGCCGAGAGTCACGGCGTGACGTTTACCTAAATAGAAAACTCGGAGTTTAATACAAATTTAGAGCAATCTAGCCTATAAGGGAAATTTAGTCAGGTCACAATTGCTTAAGAAGTTTGCGACAAGAAGATAAAATTAGGGGAATTAAATTCTTAATTAATTATTTCAATAATCAGATGGGTAAGGCTAAAGAGGCTAAGATCCGTATTATTACGGAGCATTTATAAAACTAGCTATGGTCTTTTATCTAGCTATATGGAATTATATAGAGGGTTAATAACCTTAATAATGCGTTTATAAACTTAAACAGAATTAATTACTTGCTAAAGTAATTACTGGAATATAAAAATTACTTTATCTAAAAGCCTGTATTCCAGTGTATAATTAATAAACTTTTAAAAACAATTTCGCGTATTATGGTTAAATAATTTATATCCGCACCGTCCGCAGCTCGGATATTAATAATAACTATTACTTAATAAAGGGTCTTAGATGTGATTTTAGCGGCGCGCCTATAAGAGTTAGTTAGCGTAGCGGACTAATAGAATATCCGCGCTAACCAAAATCATGTCTAAGCTCGCTGAGGTAACTAAAGTGCGATTTTTCTAATTTTTGGTAAGTTTTAAGGTGGCCGACTCGCTTATAGAGTACGTTAGCGATATTATTATATAGAAAGAAATTACCCTATTAAAGTCTATATAGACCATAATAACCTAAAATACTTTATAACTATAAAGGTATTAAGTGGTTAATAAGCTAGATAGGTAGAGGTACTATTATAGTACAACTTTAAAATTATATACTGCCTAAAAAAGACAATTTTCGCTA
>Ga0307515_10007533_pt1 | contig 21507 bp, 17 predicted proteins | sample 17_EM_MG_FD_194513 | JGI IMG/M metagenome (GOLD analysis project Ga0307515, IMG submission 194513) | Populus trichocarpa ectomycorrhiza microbial communities from riparian zone in the Pacific Northwest, United States - 17_EM | ecosystem: Host-associated > Plants > Roots > Unclassified | place...
CATCGCGGAACCTAAAACTTGATTCGAAGGCAGCGGTCGCCACGCGAATCGAACTCGCCGCGTGCTTCCGGCTCGCCGCCAGGTTCGGGTTCGAGGAAGGGGTCTGCAACCACTTCTCGGCGGTGGTGCCCGGGCACGACGATCTGATGTTCATCAACCCCTTCGGGTATGCCTTCAGCGAGATCACGGCGTCTCGGCTGCTGGTCTGTGATTTCGACGGGCACGTGGTGGCCGGCGACGGCGCACCGGAGGCGACGGCCTTCTTCATCCACGCCCGCCTGCATCGGCTCAAGCCCCGCATCAAGGTCGCGCTCCACACGCACATGCCGAACGCCACCGCGCTGAGCATGCTCGAAGGCCCGCCGCTCGTGTGGGCCGGCCAGACCGCGTTGAAGTTCTACGGCCGAACAGCGGTCGACGACTGCTACAACGGGCTGGCGCTGGACGATTCCGAAGGCGACCGCATCGCGCAGGCGATGGGCGACGCCGACATCGTCTTTTTGAAGAACCACGGCGTCATGGTCACGGGGCCGAACGTCGCCGAGGCCTGGGACGACCTCTACTACCTCGAGCGTGCCGCTGAAGTGCAGCTCAAGGCCATGAGCGCCGGCAGGCCCATCAAGCCCATTGCGCCAGAAGTGGCGCAGCGCACGTATGAGCAGATGCGGGCGGGCGACCCGGCGAGTGCTCGCGCGCACATGGACAGCGTGATGCGCATCCTCAGAGCAGAAGGCATCCCCTTCGACTCCTGAAGGATGGGCTGGCCACACCGACCCGAATCACCGACAATCCGAACCTGCAGGAGAGCGCCGGGGCGAGTCCCCGGCCACCGAAGGCGCAATCTCCCATGAACGCTCAGGTCCCGTACTGCAACACCACCATCGCCGTCTGGAGAGCCGCCACCACCGTGGCGCACCGAAGGAGCAAGGCCCGACTCGACAGTCGCGGCTGAATCTCTCAGGTACCGAGGACAGGGGGAGCGGCACACCGCTTGGCACGCGCCAGGCGGTACCCCTGTCCTTGGAGCATCCTCATGAAAGTCATCGTTCTCGGCGCCGGCCTGCTCGGCGTCACCTCGGCCTACTTTCTTCGCCAGCAAGGTCATGACGTGACCGTGATCGACCGGCAGGCTACCCCTGCCGCCGAAACCAGCTTCGCCAACGGCGGCCAGATCTCGGTCAGCCACGCCGAACCGTGGGCCAACCCGAGCGCGCCGATCAAGGTGCTGAAATGGCTGGGTCGCGAAGATGCCCCGCTGCTGTTCCGCATCCGCGCCGACATGCGGCAGTGGCTGTGGGGCCTGCAGTTCCTGCGCGAATGCACGCCGGCACGCACGCGCCACAACATCGCGCAGATCGTGCGCCTGGGCACCTACAGCCGCGACATGCTGCAGGCCTTGCGCCGCGACATCGGCATCGAATACGACGAGCGCACGCAAGGCATCCTGCACTTCTACACGAGCCAGAAGGAGTTCGACGGCGCCGAAGGCCCGGCGGCGCAGATGCGCGAACTCGGCTGCGACCGCCGCGTGATCTCGGCCGACGAGGCCGTGCGGCTCGAACCGGCGCTGCGCCACATCCGGCCTCGGCTGGCCGGCGCCACCTACACCGCCGAGGACGAATCGGGCGATGCCAACCGCTTCGCGCGCGAACTGGTCGCGCGCTGCGAAGCCGACGGCGTGCAGTTCCTGATGAGCCATACCGTGACGGCGCTGCGCGAGGCGGGTGGCCGCATCGACCACGTCGAGGCCACCGATGCCGAAGGCCGCTTTCAGCGCGTGCGCGGCGACGCCTACGTGCTGGCGATGGGCAGCCTGAGCCCGCTGTACGCCGCGCCGCTGGGCATCCGCCTGCCGATCTACCCGGCGAAGGGCTACTCGGTCACGCTGCCGGTGAAAGACGAATCGATGGCGCACCAGGTCTCGCTGACCGACGACGAGTACAAGCTCGTGTTCTCGCGTCTGGGCAAGCGCCTGCGCATCGCCGGCACCGCCGAATTGAATGGCTACGACCGCGACCTGAACCGGGTGCGCTGCGAGGCCATCGTGCGACGCACCGAGGAGCTCTTCCCGGGTGCCGGCGATACCGAGCAAGCCCAGTTCTGGACCGGCCTGCGCCCGGCGACGCCGTCGAACGTGCCCATCATCGGCCGCTCCAAGCTGCCCAACCTGTACCTGAACACCGGCCACGGCACCTTGGGTTGGACGCACTCCTGCGGGTCGGGCAAGAGCATCGCGCGCATCGTCAGCGGGTTGCAGCCCGAGGTCGACTTCGCGTTTGTCGGGCTCGCCTCGCCAAGCTCGCGGTCGGCCCAGACACCCGATGCGCAGACGAGCGTTTGAGGCGGCGCCAACGGCGTTGTAGCCACACACGCTACTCGCCGGGCACAGGCAACGGAATCTTCGTCTCGAACTTGGAGCAGCTCATCGCGAAGGTGCTCTTGAAGTTGCGAACGTTGTTGTTCGACGAGAACAGCTCGCGGGTGAACGCGTGGTACTGCTCCATGGACGATGAGTTGACGATCAGCAAGAAGTCGAACTCGCCGGACACTTCGTAGCAGGCCATCACATCGCCCTCTGCGGTCATCTTCTTCTCGAAGTTGCGCAGGAGCGCGTCGTTCTGCTTGTCGAGTTCCACGGACACGAAGACGGTCAACGGCCGCCCGACGCGCAGGCGATCGACGATCGCCACCTCTTTCAGCAGCACGCCCGACTCGCGCAGCTGGGCAATGCGGCGCTGGCAGGTGGCCGGGGATGAGTGCACCCGGTCGGCGAGCATGCGGATCGGAAGCGATGCGTCTTCCCATCGCGGCTTCAACGGCACCGTGCGCTTCATCTTCCAACCTGCCGAGGAGCATGGCCGAGGCGCGGCCGCGATGATGGCCGACGGGCTGTTCGAGCGCTTTCCGGTCGACGAGATCTTCGGCGCGCACAACATCCCGGGCATGCCGGTCGGCCGCATCGCCACGCGCAGCGGCGGCATCATGGCCAGCGAGGACAACTTCGTCATCCGGGTCAAGGGACGTGGCGGCCATGCGGCCCGGCCGCACATGGGTGTCGACCCGCTGGTCGTCGCCGCAGCGATTGTGCTGGCGCTTCAGACGGTGGTCTCGCGCTCGATGGACCCGAGCCAGCCCGCGGTCATCTCCTGCACCGAGTTCATCACCGACGGCATCCGCAATGCCATCCCTTCCAACGTCACGATCAAGGGCGACACCCGCAGCTACGCGCCGGAGGTGCAGGCCTTGCTGGAGCGGCGCATGCGCGAGGTCTGCCAAGGCATCTGCAGCGCACATGGCGCCAGCGTCGAGTTCGAGTACACGCACGAGTTCGCGCCGACGGTGACTTGGCCGCAATGTGTTCCGGTCGCCGTGGCGGCAGCCTCGGCGGTGGTCGGGGCGGACCAGGTTGAGGCCGACGTGACGCCGATGATGATCTCCGAAGACTTCGGCGCCTTCCTGCGGGTGGTGCCAGGCGCATTCGTCTTCATTGGCAACGGTGCGAACGATGAGCCGGGTGGCGTCCCCCTGCACAACGCACGCTACGACTTCAATGACCAGGTGCTGCCGATCGGAGCGCGCTACTTCGCCGAAGTGGCTCGCATCCGGCTGCCGCAGTAAGGAGCGCTTCGCATGTTTTTCGCCAACCCCCACGCCCGCCGCCGCGACTACGACGCGGCCCTGAAGTCCATCATGAACATCGAGCGCGGCGCCGAGAGCCGCCGCTGGCTGTCGCACTGGAACATGCTGGCGCCTGGCGCGACGCCACTGCGTGCGCTGCCGGGCCTGGCGCAGCGGCTGTCGATCGGCGCGCTCTGGCTGAAGGACGAGTCGCTTCGCTCGCCGCTGGGCAGCTTCAAGGCGCTCGGCGCCCCCATCGCGCTGCTGCGATTGATCCTGCGACGGTGGCCAGAACAAGACTTGCAAGCGCAGGCCCTGCTGGCCGGACGACACGCTGACCTGCTGAAGGACTTTGTGGTCATCAGCGCCACCGATGGCAACCATGGCCGAGCGCTGGCCGCCGCGGCGCGCAGCATGGGTTGCCGCTGCGTGATCGTGCTGCACGCGCAAGTCAGTGCCGAGCGCGAGGCGCCGATCGCGGCACTGGGCGCCGAGATCGTGCGCATCAGCGGCAACTACGACGAGTCGGCTCAGGAGGCGGCGCGCCTGGCCGAAATCAACGGCTGGCAGGTCGTGTCGGACACGTCGTACGACGGCTACGAAGACATTCCGCGCGACGTGATGCAGGGCTACGGGATCATCGTCGACGAGTTGCTGGAAGCAGTGCCGATGGGCGGGCCGTGCCCGTACACGCACGTCGTGCTGCAAGGGGGCGTGGGCGGCCTGGCTGCCGGCGTCGTGAGCCACTTCTGGGAACGCTACGGCGCGGCACGGCCAAGCTTTATCGTCGTCGAGCCCGAGCAGGCCGACTGCCTGCTGCGAAGCGCGCGCCGTGGTCGTGCTTCGCGGGCGACGGGCTCGGTCGATTCATTGATGGCAGGTCTGGCGTGTGGAGAGGCCTCGCCGCTCGCGTGGCGCTTCTTGCAGCCGAGCATCGATGTGTTCATGACCGTGAGCGACGACGACGCCGTGAACGCGATGCGCGCGTTGGCCACGGGTGACGCGGGCGACGTGCCTCTCGTCAGCGGCGAGTCCGGCGCGGCAGGGCTTGCGGCGCTGACCGTGCTGGCTGGCGATGCCGAGGCCAGGCGACAGGCCGGACTCGACGCAAGCTCACGCGTGCTGTTGCTGAACACGGAAGGCGCCACCGCGCCGGCCTTGTTTCAGACGCTGACGGGCCTGCAGGCCGACGAGGTGAGGTCAGCCCAGGCGCGGTGGCACGTCTGACGCCACCGAGCAGACCAGGCGGAATCAATCCGAATGCCGCCGGCCGCGGCCGTAGACGAGCAGCATCGCGATGATCACGACGCCGTAGATCACATGGCGGCCGAACTCCTCCATCTGCATCACCGACAGGATCGATTGCAGCAGCGTGATCAGGATGACGCCCGCCACCGTCCCGAGGTAGCTGCCGCGCCCGCCGAGGATGGCGGTGCCGCCGAGCACGACCGCGGCGATTGCCGGCAACAAGTATGGGTCGCCCATCGCCTGCGCCGCCTTGCTGGCATACCCGGCGAGCAGCACGCCACCGAAGGCCGACAGCCCGCCAGCGATGGCGAACGCGGCCATCACGACGCCGCGCGTGCGCGCCCCCGAGAGGTAGGCCGCGCGCTCGCGGTTGCCGATCGCGTAGACGGTGCGGCCGAAGGTCGTGCGCGTCAGCAGGAAGACGGCCGCGCCACCGACCGCGGCCCACACCAGCAGCGCATTCGGAATGCCGAACAGGCTGTGGCCGGTGGCGATGAAACGCATCGCCGGCGACGATGAATCCTGCGGCGAGAAGCCGCCGGTGTGCACCACCATCAGCCCTTGCGCGATCGCGTTCACCGCGAGCGTGACGATCATCGACGGCAGGCGCAGAAAGGCCACGCCGAAGCCGCTGACCAGCCCGAGCGCGACACCGCACGCAACGCCTACGGGAATCGCCAGTGCCTGCCCGAGCGGCCCCCAGCCTGTGGCCGCGGTCGCCATCATGCCGCCGACGGCGACGACCCACGGCACCGACAAGTCGATCTGGCCGAGCAAGATAACGATCATCGCGCCGGTCGCGATGACGCCCAGGAAGGACGCGACCTTCAGCTGCTGCAGCAGGTACTGCGGCGACAGGAAGCTGCTCGAATACAAGCTGCCGAGCAACAGCAGCAGCACGATGCAGCCGAACGCGGCCGCGATGGCCGGGTCGATGCGGCTGCGCAGGGCAGTGAGCGTGTTGGCCTCAGCCCCGCTGGGCCGCCCCAAGGGGCTGAGCGCCTCCTCGGGGGGGCGCGAACGAAGTGAGCTTGGGGGCTTCATGTCACCCATACAGCTCGAGTCGGTTGCGCACCTGCAGCAGCCTGACCGAGCCCAGGCACACGGCGGCCGCCAGCACCACGCCCTGGAACAGCGGCTGCCACAGCGGGTCGAGGTTGAACACGAACAGCAGGTCGCCGATGGTGCGGAACATCAGCGCGCCGAAGATCGCACCGACCGCGCTGCCCGACCCGCCGAACAGCGACACGCCGCCGAGCACCACCGCGGCGATCGAATACAGCGTGTAGGTGCTGCCGTTGGCCGCCGACGCTTCGCCCGAATACGTGATGCAGGTGACGAACAGACCGGCCACCGACGCCAGCAGGCCCGCCAGCATGTAGGCGACGAATTGAGCGCGCCGGATCGGCACGCCCGACATGTAGGCCGCCGTCTCGGACGAACCGAGCGCATAGGCCGCGCGGCCGATCGCCGCGCGCCGCCAGGGCAGCCAGACGATCAGCACCAGCGCCAGCAGAAGCGCCAGGCTGGCCGGCACGCCGCCGGGCAGCTGGCCGGTCAGCGCATCGGCCAGACCCGCGTTGATGTCGCCGCCGGGAACACGCCGCAGCGCAAGCGCCAGGCCGTAGTACACCGAACCGGTGGCGATGGTCGTGACGATGGGCTGCAGGCGACCGTAGATCACGATCAACCCGTTGATGGCGCCGCAGACGCAGCCCGTCAGCAGCACGCCAGCCACGCCGAGTGCGGTCATCAGCGGCGAGCCGACGACGATGCCCGAGGCCAGGCAATTGGCGAGCACCATCACCATGCCGACCGACAGGTCGATGCCCGAGGTCAGCACCACCAGGGTCTGTGCCATCGCGACGATCGCGAGCAGCACGCCCTTGTTGGCCGCGGTCGTCGCGACGTTCGCGTTCAGGCCGGCGGGGTGGTTGGCCGCATAGATCGCGAACATCACCATGAAGGCCGCGAAGGCGAGCAGCGTGCCGCGGTGTTCGCGCAGCCGGTAAGGCCAGTCGCCACTCATGCCGCGGCCGCCTGCCGCGTGTCGGCATCGATGTTCAGCGCGCTGCTGATCAGGGCGCGTTCGGTGATCTGCGCACCGACCAGCTCGCGCTTGATCGCGCCGTCGTACATCACCAGCACGCGGTCGCAGCAGCCGACGAGTTCGTCGTAGTCGGTCGAGTAGAAGAGGATCGCCGCGCCGGCCTCGGCCAGCTCGCGCAGCAGCGTGTAGATCTCCTGCTTGGTGCCGACATCGATGCCACGCGTCGGGTCGTTCAGCAAGATGATGCGCGGCGCCATCATCAGCCACTTGCCGATGACGAGCTTCTGCTGGTTGCCGCCCGACAGCGACCCGGCGGCCAGCTCGGTGCCGTCGGTGCGCACTGCGAGCAGCCGCACGATGCGCGCGACCGCGTCGCGTTCGGCCGCTGCGTCGACGATGCCCCAACGCGACAGGCGGCCGAGTGCCGCGAACGAGAGGTTCTCGCGCACCGACATCGGCAGCATCAGGCCTTCGGTCTTGCGGTCTTCCGGGATCAGCGCCATGCCGATCTCGGCGCGCTTGGCCACGCTCGGCCCGGTGATGTTGACGGGCTTGCCGTCGACCAGCACCTCACCGCTCGTGCCGCGCAGCACGCCGAACAGCGCCAGCAGCAGCTCACGCTGGCCCTGGCCGTCGAGCCCGCCGAGACCGATGACCTCACCGGCGTGCAGTTGCAGCGAGATGTCGTCGAGCTTGTCGGTCCAGCACAGCCGGCGCAGTTCGAGCCGCGCGGTCGCAGTGCTTGCCGCGCGCGCGGTGCGCGCCGGAAAGACGCCGCTGTACTCGCGGCCGATCATCAGCTCGACGACCTCGTTGTCGGTCTTCGTGCCGGCCGCATAACTCGCCACGCTGCGGCCGTTGCAGAACACCGTGCACTCGTCGGCGAGCTCGGTGATCTCGTGCATGCGGTGCGAGATGTAGAGCAGCGCGAGGCCTTCGGCACGCAGCCGTTTGAGCACGGCGTAGATCTTCGTCACGTCGGCGGCGGTCAGCGCCGACGTGGCTTCGTCGAGGATCAGGATGCGCGGCTTGCGCGCCAGTGCCTTCGCGATCTCGACCATCTGGCGGCGCGACAGCGACAGGTCTTTGACCAGCGCGAGCGGATGGATGTCTTCGGCGCCGGCACGCGCCAGCGCCTCTTCGGCCATGCGGCGCTGCGCGCGCCGGTCGATGAGCCCGAAGCGGCGCGGCGGGTTGCTGATCGCGATGTTGTCGGCCACCGACAGATCCGGGATCAGCGAGAGTTCCTGGAAGATGCAGACGATGCCGGCATCGTTCGCCGCGGCCGGCGATGCAAACGACACCGGCTTGCCGTCGAGCAGCATGACGCCTTCGTCGGGCGTGACGACGCCGGCCATGATCTTGATCAGCGTCGACTTGCCGGCGCCGTTCTCGCCGAGCACGGCATGGATGCGACCGGCCTCGATCGCCAGCTGTGCGTCTTGCAGGGCGCGCACGCCACCGTAGCGCTTCGAGATTCCTTGCATCAAGAAAAGACTCATCGCGGCTCCGCCATCATCGAGCCGCGACCCCAATTCACTTGTTCGCTTCACTCTGCCCCATGATTTCCTGTGCGGTGAAGTTGATGCCGCAAGTCGGGAAGGCATTGCCGACGAAGAAGTTGTCGGACAAGGCGGCATAGAAGTTGGCGCCGTCCTTGAAGTTCGGGTCTTCGACCCGCGCCAGCGGCAGCTTCACCGATTGCGGCACGACCTTGCCCTCGAGCGCCGCAATCGCGGTCTTGATCGCGACCGCCACCTGGGCCGGCCCGGTGCCGCCCGATGCGCATTTCAGGCCCTCGCCCGAGAACTTGCCGCAGAACTTGCGAAAGCCGTTCTCGGTCTCGCCGCCGAAAGGCACGAACGCATGCTTCGCATCGATCATCGCCTGCACCACACCGGTGTCGCCACCCTGCGCGGTGATCGCGTCGAACTTCTTGTGCACCGCGATCGCATCGGCAGTGACCTTCTGCGCGGTCGGGTCGTCCCACTTGCCGATCACTTCGACCGTGTCCCACTTCTTGCCCGAGGCCTTGAACACCTCCTGGATGCCCTCGTGCCGATCGCGGTCGACCGAGGTACCGGAGACACCGCGCACCTCGAGCACCTTGCCGCCGTTCGGCACGTTCTTCACCAGCCACTCGGCCCAGTACTTGCCGAGGCCTTTCTGATCGACGTTGACGTTGATCGCCTCTTCGGTGTCGAGGATGTTGTCGAACGCGACCAGCACCACGCCGGCATCGTTGGCGCGCTTGATCACCGGCTTGAAGGCGGCCGGGTTCTGCGCATTGACGACGATCGCGTCGTAGCCCGAGTCGATGAAGTTGTTGATCGCAGCGATCTGCGCGGCCACGTCTTCACCGGTGGAGACGACCTTGAACTCCTTCAACTTGCCCGCCACGTCGGGCTGCGCCGCATAGGCCTTGGCCGTCTTGATCATCTGGATGCGCCAGGTGTTGGCGATGTAGCCGTTGGCGAGCGCGATGCGGTACGGGCCCTTCTTGGCCGGGTACTGGAACAGCTTGGTGTCGGCCGCCCAGGGCGCGAAACACGTCGGGTCGGAGTTGGGCTGCGTCACCACCTTCGGCGGTGCGGCCAGCGCTGAAGCGCCGAGGCAGCTCGCGGCGACCGCTGCCGCTTTGATGAGACTCCATTGATGCGCACAAGAGGTCGTCTGCATGGTCGTTCTCCCGGTGGCCAGTCGAAAAATGTATCGGTTTACTAAATCGATACATATGATCGAAAACCCGAGCTGAAATTCAGGGCACGGGAATCAGCCGCAGGGCATAGTTTTGTCGTTCTCCCTCAGGAAACCCTTCATGACCACGATCCAGGACGTCGCGCGCCAGGCCGCTGTGTCGGCGAGCACCGTCTCCAATGTGCTCAACGGCCGCGGCGAGCGCATGCGGCCAGAAACGCTCGCACGCGTCGAGGCCGCGATCCAGGTGCTGCGGTTCCGTCCGAGCAGACTGGCACAGCAGTTGAAGACCGGGCAGACGCCGCTGATCGGCCTGCTCGTGCCGTCGATGACCAACCCGATGTATGGCTACATCGCGCGCGAAATCGAAACCGTCGCGCAGGAGCGCTTCGGCTATCGGCTGCTGATCGGCAGCACCTACCGCGACCCGCAAAAGGAAACCGCCTTCTTCGACGACCTGCTGTCGCACGGCGTGCGGCGCGTGATCGTGATCTCGTCACTGGCCGACGAGCGCCACTTCGAGTCGGCCGTCGAGCGCGGCATGGTGGTCGTGAGCTACGACCGCGGCGCGACACCCGGCCGGCGCTCCCAGGTTGCGCATGTGATGCCCGACAACTTCGAGGCGGCGCGCCTGGCCACCACGCACCTGATCGAGAAAGGCCATCGCCGCCTCGCGTTCGCCACCGTCGCCGGCATGACGATGAGCCGCAGCGCCAAGCGCGACGGGTTCCTTGCCGCTGCCGAAGCCGCCGGCCTGCGTGCCAACACCCAGGTGCTCGACGGCGGGCCGCTGAACGAGTACGGCGACGCGGTCATCGCCGAGGTCGGGCGTGCGATGGCGGGCCAGATTGCGCGGGCCCAGCATCGACCGACCGGGATCGTCGCCCTCAATGATTTGATGGCGCTCGGGCTGATGGCCGGTCTGCGCGAATCTGGGTTGAGCGTGCCGAACGATGTGTCGGTCGTGGGCATGGACGGGCACTTCCTGTCGGCCTTGTCCAACCCGGCGTTGACCACGGTGCAGCTCCCGGTCCCGGCGATGGCGCGGGCGATGGTCGAACGCGCGATGCATCCGCATCCCGATTCGAACACCGCGAAGAGCAAGAAGGTCTTCGCACCGACACAGCTGATCGAGCGCGAGTCGGTCGCCCGGCCCGCGACCGCGCCGAGGTCGCGCGCGACCCGGTCCGGGCACGAGAAAGCCCGGACATGACGACGGTGTTCGTGACCCACCCCAGCGACCGGTTCGACCAGTACTTCGGGGCCAAGGCCCTGCAGGCGCTGCAGGCGATCGCCGATGTGCGCCTCAACCCCGAGGCGCGGGATCTTTCGGTGCCAGAGCTGATCGCCGCGGCGCGCGGGTGCGACGCCCTCATCGCGTACCGGCAAACCCCCGGCCCGAAGGCCCTGTTCCAGGCGCTGCCTGAACTGAATGCCTTCATCCGCTGCGCGGTCGACATCCGTACCGTGGATGTCGAGGCTGCGAGCGCGCACGGCGTCCTCGTGACGCAAGCGAGCCCCGGCTACGCGGCCGCGGTGGCGGAGTGGATCATCGCGGTGATGCTGGATCTGGCGCGCGGCATCAGCCGCTATGCCGCCGCCTACCATCGCGACCAGCCGCTCGCACCTAGCATGGGCCGCGAGCTTCGGGGCTCCACCGTCGGCGTGATCGGGTTCGGCCAGATCGGGCGCTACCTGGCTGACCTGGCGCTCGCCTTCGGCATGCGCGTGCTCGTCACGACGCCTGAGCCCGTGGTCGCACTCGAACGCTTGCAGCAGGTGTCGCTCTCGAGCTTGCTGGCCGAATCGGACTTCGTCGTGTGCCTGGCCTCGGCCAATGCTCAGACCGAGAACATGATGGATGCGCCAGCGTTCGCGGCCATGAAGACCGGCGCGTTCTTCGTCAATGCCGCACGTGGCGAACTGGTCGACGATGCCGCCTTGCTCGATGCCCTCGAGTCCGGCCGGCTCGCCGCCTGCGCGCTCGACGTGGGGCGTGCACCCGACCAGATGCCGTCGCCCGAGCTGGCACGTCACCCGCTCGTGCTCGCTGCGCCGCACATCGGCGGGCTCACATGGCCGGCGGTCGAGCATCAGGCGATGGAGACGGTCTCGCAATTGGGCTTGCTGCTCCGAGGCGAGATCCCGCCCGGTGCGGTGAATGCTGCGCACGCGATGCGCTTGCGGCGCTGGGAGCGCCCGATCGACACGGGAGATCTTGAGTGAGCAGCACCCTGCGAGCGTTCGCACAGCGGTCCATCGCAACTACCGCCGCCAACGCCTGCGCCGGAGGCACAGGTCGCTGCGGTCGGACGCTGACCTGCGCCGGCCGGATCTCACGGGCTCGTTGACGGCAGCAGCCTGAACTGACCGCCCTCGATCTTCAGCATCACCGCGCCGCGTGCATCGAAGCCGATGTGGTCCTGGCGCGTGAAGTTGACGACGCCGTGCGACAGCACGATCTCCTTCTCGCTTTCGAGCGCATCGCGCAGCGCCTGGCGGAACGCCGGCGTGCCGGGTTGGGCCTTCTTCAACGCCACCGGCCCGATGCGCTGCAAGACCTTCAGCGCGTCGTGGCCATGCGCGCCGAACTGCGTGCGCGAGTTTGGGCCGTGAGCCTTCTCGAAGGCCGTCACGTAGTCGAGCGCCACGGCCTTGATCGGGCTTGCGTCCGCCAGTTGCTCGGCCACCAGCACCGGGCCGGCCGGCAGGATGGCGCCGTCCATGCTCTTGCCGCCGACGCGGATCAGGTCCGGCGACGCCGCGCCGTGGGTCTGGTAGATCGGCCCGGCCCAGCCGCGTTCACGCAGGTTGATCTGCGGCATCGCCGCGGCCGAACCCGCACCGACGATCAGCACGGCATCGGGCTTGGCGGCGATCACCTTCAGCGCCTGCGAGGTGATGCTCGTATCGGGCGGCGCGAAGCGTTCGGTGGCGACGATCTCGAGCCCGGCCTTCTTCGCCGCCGCGCCGAAGGCCTGCAGCCACATCTCGCCATAGCCTTCGTTCCAGCCGAGGAACGCGACCTTCTTCACCTTGTTGGCGACCATGCGCTGCGCCACCGCGTCGGCCATCAGCGACACCGGCTGCGGCAGCGGAAAGGTCCAGTCGTCCGCACCGCCCGGCCGCGGTGCCGGCGCCAATGCGAGTTGCACGGTCTTCGCTTCGGCCGCGACCGGCGCCATCGCGAACACCGCCGGCACACCCGACGAGCCGATGATGACGTCGACCTTGTCCTCGGCGACGAAGCGGCGCGCGTTCTTCACCGCGCCGGTGGTGTCGGAGGCATCGTCGAGCACGATCAGCCTGACCTTCTCGCCGCCGATGCGCTCGGGCCACAGCGGCAGCGAGGCCTTGACCGGCAGGCCCAGCGACGACAGCGGGCCGGTCAGCGACAGGCTCACGCCGATGGTGATGTCGGCGCGGGCGATGCCGGCGAGCGCGAGCAGCGCGCAGGCGAGTGAAGTGCGAAGCACGGATCTCATGAGCTAGTCCTTGGGTGGGGTGAGCGAGACGTCTCGGTGGGCCGCGAGACCAGTGCGCAACGCCTGCGCGAACTGCTGCTGCGCCAACCGGGCGGCACCGATGCCGCCGGCCATGCTGATGAAGCCGTGCGCCAAGCCGTGGTACTCGACCAGCGTCACGGCATTGCCCGCGGCCAACAGCGCTTCGCCGTAAGCCAGCGCCTCGTCGCGCAGCGGGTCGTGCGTTGCCAGCAGCAACAGGCTCGGCGGCAGATCGGCGAGATTCGCGGCGAGCAAGGGTGCGCCGCGGTAATCGGCGGCACGTCCTGTGGTACCGAAGGTGTGGCGATTGAAGTAGTCCATCGTGCGCAGCGTCAGCGTCGGGCCGGCAGCGTGCGCCGTGCGTGACGGGTAATCGCCATCGTGCCCGCCCGCCGCCGCCGGGTACAGCAGGGCCTGGAAGCCGATGTGCGGGCCGGCGTGTTCGCGCGCCATCAAGGTCATCACCGTGGCGAGGACCGCGCCGGCGCTGTCGCCGGCTACGCCCAGGCGCGTCGGATCGGCGCCGAGCTCGCGCGCGTGGTCGGCCACCCATTGCAGCGCTACCCATGCGTCGTCGACGGCAGCCGGGTGCGGGTGCTCGGGCGCGAGCCGATAGTCGACCGACACGACCACCGCGTCGCTGTCGGCGCAGAGCTGGCGCGCGACGCGGTCGTAGCCGTCGAGGTCGCCGAGCACATAACCACCGCCGTGGTAGTACACGATCAGCGCGCGTCCTTCGGCCGCGGCATCGCCACGCGGCGTGTAGACGCGCAGGCCGATCGTCGCGCTGCCGCCCGGCGCGGCGATGCGGCGGTTGTCCACCGCCACGTCGGCCGGCGGCATGTCGGCGGCGGCGAGGATCTCGCGGTACAGGCCGCGGCAGGGTCCGGGCGGCAGGTCGCACAGGTCCGGCAGGCCGGCGGCCTGGGCCTGTTTCATCATGGCGTCGAGTTGCCGGTCAAGCATGAGATGTCTCCGTGGTGAATGACGGTTGCACCGCGGCTCGCGGGTGCAACAGGAAGCGGGCGAGCGCGGGCAGCAGTACCAGCGCGCCCACCATGTTCCAGACGAACATGAACGCGAGCAGGATGCCCATGTCGGCCTGGAACTTGATCGGCGAAAAAGCCCAGGTGCCCACGGCCAGCGCGAGCGTGATGCCGGTGAGCATCACGACGCGGCCGGTGAACTGCAGCGCGTGGTGGTACGCGGCCGATAGGCTGTCGCCGGCACGCAGCCGCGCCAGCATCACGCTGAGCACATAGAGCGCGTAGTCGACGCCGATGCCGACACCGAGCGCGATCACCGGCAGCGTCGCGACCTTGACGCCCATGCCGAGGCCGACCATCAGTGCCTCGCACAGGATCGAGGTCAGCACCAGCGGCAACACCGCGCAGACCACGGCGCGCCACGAGCGAAAGGTCACCCAGCACAGCAGCACGACCGCGCCGTAGACCCACAACAGCATCTCGTGCATGGCGCGCTTGACGACGATGTTGGTCGCGGCGTCGATGCCGGCCGAGCCGGCGGCGAGCATGAAGCGCTCATCGGGCGTCGAGTTCGCGGCGATGAAGCGCTCGACCTCGTCGACGACGCGCGTCAGCGTCTCGGCCTTGTGGTCCTTCAGGTAGACGGACAGCGACAGGAACGAGCAGCCCTGGTTGAACAGCTCACGCGGTGCGCGTGTCTGCACGCCGCCGAGTGCGCTGGCGTTCGGGATTAGCTCGAACCACTTCAGGTTGCCCTCGTTGTAGCCGACCATCGCCAGCTTCGACAGCGCGGGCATCGAGTTCGTCGATTCGACGCCGGGCAATTGCTCGAGGCGCCAGGCGAGCCGGTCGACGCGGGCCAGCGTGTCGTAGCGCGTGCACTGGTCTTCGGGCGTGGCGACCATCACGACCAGGATGTCGCTGCTCGCCGCGTAGTGGCGCGCCATGAAATCGTTGTCGCGGTTGTAACGCGAGTCGGCGCGCAGCTCGGGCGCGCCGGGGTCGAGGTCGCCGATGTTCAGGCGCAGGCTGACCGCGTAGCCGAGTGCCGCGAGCAGCACGCTGACGCCGATCGCGACGAGCGCCGGGCCGCGCTGGGTGAAGCGGTCGAGCTGCGTCCACAACCAGGGCCGTACAGCGCTGGTCTGCGTTGTGTCCACGGCATCGTCGGCCGCCTCCAATCGCAGGCTGCGTTGCGCCGCGACCGGGCTGACGCCCACATACGACAGCAGGATCGGCAGCAGCACGAGGTTGGTGAAGATCAGCACCGCGACGCCGATGCTGGCCACCGCGGCGAGATCCTGGATCACCTGGATCTTGATCAGCGCCAGCACTGCAAAGCCGACCGCGTCGCACAGCAGCGCCGTCAGCCCGGCGACGAACAGGCGCCGGAAGGTGTAGCGCGCGGCGACCACGCGGTGCGTGCCGCGGCCGATGTCCTGCATGATGCCGTTCATCTTCTGCGCGCCATGGCTCATGCCGATCGCGAACACGAGAAACGGCACCAGCACCGAGTACGGATCGAGCTCGTAGTGCAGCAGCGCGAGCAGCCCGAACTGCCACACCACCGCGATCACCGAGCACGCCACCACCAGCGCGGTGCTGCGCGAGCAGCGCGTGTAGCCGAACAGCACCGCGGCGCAGATCGCCAGCGCCAGGCCGAAGAACATCAGCACCTGCTGCAGGCCTTCGATCAGGTCGCCGACCACCTTCGCGAAACCGGTGACGTGGATGCGGATGTGCTCGTTCTGGTACTTGTCGCGCAGCAGCTCGACCTGGCGCGACAGCTCGCCGTAGTCGAGCGCCTCGCCGGTCTTGGGGTTCTTGTCGAGCAGCGGCACGAAGATGATGCTGGATTTGAAATCGCCCGCCACCAGCTGGCCGATCTCGCCCGAGCGCTCGACGTTCGTGCGCACCTCGGCCAGCGCCGCGGGCGAGCCGTCGTAGCTGTCGCCCATCACGGTGTTGCCGTCCAGGCCCTCTTCGGTGACCGCGACCCAGCGCGTGTTCGAGGTCCACAGCGACTTCATGAACGGCCGGTCGACGCCGGGCAGCAGGAAGATCTCGTCGCTGAGCTTTTGCAGCGTCTCGAGATAGGCCTTGTCGAAGATCGAGGCGCCGGTCGTTTCGACCGCGATGCGCATCGCGTTCGTCTGCCCCGCCAGGTTCGCCTTGTTCGCGAAGTAGTTGACGATGTAGGCGTGCGCCGTCGGGATGGTCTTCTCGAAGCTGGCGTTGAGCCGCAGTCGTGTCGCCTGCCAGCCCAGCAGCAGCGTGAGCAGCAGGCAGACCGCCATCACCCAGACGCGGTGGTTGAAGAACACGCGCTCGACGACGGAGCCCGAAGCCGTGTCGAAGTCTTCGAGGCGGGCGACGACCGGTTGGGCGTCTAGGGAGGTGTCGGCATGCATAAGGTTGGCCAATCAGGGAACAGGTTGTCGGCGCATACCGCGCAGGCTGGCGATCACCAGGGCGCCGTCGTCGGTGGCAGCGAGGCCGGCGGCCGGCAGCGGCCCGCCAGCGGGCGGCGTCTTCGTGAAGCTGCGGCCGTCGTCGCGGCTACGCAGCAGCTCGCCGGTCTGGGCCAGCAGCGCGAGCTCGCCGCCGTCGAGTTCGAGCGCGGCGCTGATCGAGGTTTGCAGGCCGGTGTCGAGCCGGGTCCAGCTCGCGCCCTGGTCGGCACTGCGCCACGCGTTGCCACGCAAGCCGTAGGCGATCAAGGCGCCCGAGCGCGCGGCCAGCAGGCCGAAGTAGCTGCCCTTGTAGGCGACGGGCAGCGCACTGAAACTCGCGCCGCCATCACCGGACGCCATCAGCAGCCCTTGTTCGCCGGCGATGTAGACATGGCCGCCCGCGGCACGCACACCGTACAGGTGCAGGCTCTTCGGATTCGGCAAGCGGCTCAGCATCGGCGTCCAGTGCTGGCCGCCGTCGACGGTTGCGAACGCAAGGTTGTAGGCACCGACCGCGAAGCCGTGTTGCGCGTCGATGAAGTCGAGGTCGAAGAAGGGCTTGTCGGGACCCTCCTCGGCGAAGCGCTTCGTGCGCTCGTCACCACCGGCCGCGACCGCATTCGCGGCCTGCACGCCGTCGAGCTGCTTGATCCAGCTCTCGCCGCCGTCAATGCTCTTGAGGATCACGCCCAGGTGGCCAACCGCCCACCCGGTGCGCTCGTTCACGAAGCGCACGGCCGTCAGCGTGACCTGTACCGGCACCTGGGCTTGGCGCCAGCTTTTCGCGCCGTCGTCCGACAGCAGCACGGTGCCGCGCTCACCGACCGCCACCAGCCGCGGCCCGGCATGCGTGACCGCGAGCATTGCCGCATTCAGCGCCTTCGCGCTGTGCAGCGCCGGCTCGCTCAGCGCCGACGGCGCACTGGGCGACGCCGATGCCGCGGACGCGGCGGCCAGCAGCAGTGCGGCGAGCCGGATCATCAGCGCGTGCCCTCGTTCGCCAGCTCTTCAGGGCTGAAGAACGAACGCGGTATCGGCGCCACCGGCTTGTACTGCACCGGCAATTCGTTCGACGCCATGTTCAGGAAGTACGCGCCGGTCTGCAGGTCGTACCCACCCCACACCATGTTGCCGACGATCGCCGGGATGTCCGGTGCGAGCAGCGTCAACGTGTAGTTGCTGCGCCAGAGTTCGCCCTTGGCGTCCCAGCCGTCGAACAGGATGATCTGCCAGCTGTCCTCGTCGATGTAGTACTTGCGCTTGGGCACGACGTGGCGCTTGCCGGCGGCCAACGTGGCCTCGACCTCCCACACGCGGTGCAGCTCCCAGCGCACCTGCGACGGGTTCAGCGTGTTCGGCGTCACCAGGTCGGCGACCTTCGCGCTCGCGGCCTTGTTGTTGTTGTACGGGATGTACAGCTCCTTCTTGCCAACCAGCTTGAGCTCGTGCTTGTCGATCGGCCCGAACAGGTTGAAGGCCTCGTCGAACAGGCCGATGCCAGAGGTCACCGAGTCGGGCGTGTCGTAGGCCACCGACGGCGCCTTGCGCACGCGGCGCTGGCCCACCAGGTACTGCCACAGGCCGCGCGGGTTGGTCGCGTTGATGTTGTCGTGCGCGAGGATCGCCTCGCCCGCCTTCGAGCCCGGCTCGCTGACCACGAACTTGCCGAGCGCGTAGTAGCCGTCGAACTTCTCGAGACTGCCTTCGGGGTCGTAGTACTGCCGGCGAAAGCTCTGCGTGCCGCCCGAGGCCATCGCGCGCTTGCCGTCGGCCGTGACGACCCAGACCCGCACCGGCGCCTGGATGTAGGTGCCGGTCCAGGCCAGGCGGTGGTTCTGGAACACCTCGTAGCCGTCCTTCGGGATCGGGAACGGCGTGCCGCCATAAGCGCCCTCGGTGCCCTGCCCGTTGTCGACGAGCTTGGCGCGCGTCGCGTTCTTGAAGGTGTTGTCGTAGACCCATTGCGGCGCTGCCGCAGTGCGGTGGGTTGGGTAGACGTCGATGCGGAAGTCGGGGTACTTCTTCATCAGCGCCTTGACGCCGTCGCTCAGATGAGCGGCGTGCTGGTCCATGTTCTTCGCGTTGATCGAGAGCACGGGCTTCTCGGCCGCGAACGGGTCGGGGCGCGGGTCACCGCTCTTGTAGCCAGCGGGCGCCTTGGTCATGCCGCCGTCCCAGGCGGGGATGCTGGCGTCCTTGTTGCCGGCGCGCTCAGCCCCAAGCGGCGTCAGCGTGGTCTTGAGCTTGGCCGCTTCGTCGGCCGAGACCGCGGCCTGGGCCAGCGGGGCGATGAACAGGCCCGCGACGAGCGCAGCGAGCAGGTGTTTGCGATGCATGAGTCGACTCCGATTCAGAAGGTGCGCGAGACGCTGAGGGCCACGTAAGCGCGGTCCTTGAGCGACTGGCCGAAGGTGAGTTGGCGCGGCGAGCCGGCGCCGGCGACGGTGGTCTCGGTGAAGGTCTTGGCCGCGCCGAAGTAGTCGGTGTAGGTCAGCGCGACGTTCCACGCGTTCTGGTACTTGCCCTTCAAGCCGATGCTGTAGTCGCCCGCGTTCGAGGCGCCACCGGCGAAGTTGAAAATCGCCGAGGAGCGACCGCCGAAGTTGTAGCCCAGGCCGATCGGCACCGACAGGTCCAGCCCCGGCAGCACCTGGAAGTACTGCGGCTCGAAGATCATCCGGTAGGCGAACGCGCCCTTGGTCGTGTTCGCATCGGCACCGCCCAGACCCGAGCCGGCGTAGGCGGCGAAGATGTCCTTGGTCACCTTCAGCGTGCGGTTGTAGGCCAGCTCGCCGACCAGCGCCCCGCCCTGCCACAAGGCATTGGGCTGCAGCACGTAGATGCCCGAGAGCTGCAGGTGCGCGGTGCGGCCCACGGCGTAGCACGGGTCGTCGTTCGAGTTGCCGCACGTGAGGATCGGCCCGAGGCCGAGCACGGCCGGGTCGCTGGTCAGCGGTGCGTTGGTGCGTATCGAACCCTCGAGCGCCCAGTTGAGCTGGCCGATCGACGAGGTCACGCTCGCGCCGAAGGTGCGGATGTTGCTCGCGTAGGCCAGGTGCACGTTGCCGTTGACGAAGTCGAACACCGGCACGGCCGGCGTCTTGTCGTGGTACTGCGCGGCGTAGAAGCCGAACTCGTAGTCGCTGCCGGTCGGGCTCCAGCGCAGCTGCACGCCGCCCTGGCCCGAGTCTTTCGGCCGCAGGTCCTTGGTGGTGTCGTAGGCCAGGCTGCCGCCGGCGCCGAAGTTGACAATGCCGGTGCCGACGTAGTCCTGGTTCGAGAAGTAGCTGCCGACGCCGGGGAGCTTGCTCGGCCGCCACTTGAACTGGTAGTACGCGCCGAGCGAGACACCTTCAGCCACCTGCAGCGAGCCCGAAACCTGCTCGACCGGCAGCAGCACTTCCTTGAACTGCCAGCCGGGCACCGAGACGATCTTCGCGATGTCGACCGGCCCCTGCGCGTTGGCGATGCCGTTCTGGCCGAAGAACAAGCTCTCGCCCCACTGCAGCGTGTGCTTGCCCAGGCGCAGCGTGCCCTTCATGTCGCCGAGGTCGCCCTTGAGGTAGACGAAGGCGTCGAGCAGCTCGCTGCCGCGGCCGTGCTGGCGCTTGGTCGCGGGCAGGAACTCGTCCATGGCCTGGGCGCTGTCGTTGTTCGCGGTCGAGATCACCGGGCCGAGCGGTACGCCGCCGGCCAGCAACGGCGTGCCCTGGTAGTCGTTGCCGCGCAGGTAGACGCTGTCGCGCCAGGCGTTGCCGCTGATGCGCCCGCCGAAATTCTTCGCCGAGACATCGAGCTCGGCCAACAGGTCGAAGCGGTTCGAGATCAGACCGCGCTTGAAGTTGTGGTCGCCGTCGTCTTCGTTGACGGTGCCGGGGTCGGCGGCCACGTCGAGCTGCGTGAGCGCGGCCGACGGGTTCTTCAGCCGATAGCCCATGCTGTACTTCGGCGTCAGGTCCAGGCGGACCTTCAGGTCGGGGTCGGACGTCGGGATGTCGGTGGCGTGTGCGGCGGGCAGCAGCGCGAGCGCTGCCGCCACCGCCACCCAGGTGCGGCGATGTTGCATGGTTGTCTCTCTCGTGGTGGTGGATACGTGGCGCCTCTGACGGGCGCATCAAACGGGGCGGGTCAGATGTAGGTCGACGCGAGCCCTCCATCGACGGGCAGGTTGATGCCGCTGACCCAGCGCGACGCATCGCTGCACAGGAAGGCGATCACCGGCGCGACTTCGTCGCTGAACGCGGGTCGCTTCATGCGGTGCGCATCGGCCTGCACGCGCTGCTCGCCGAGCATCTGCACGAAGTCGCCGAGGATGGGCGTGAACACCGGGCCGGGCGCGACGCAGTTCATGCGCACCGAACGCTCGAGAAAGATCTTCTGCGACTGCGTCAGCGTCCAGACGATCAGCGCTTCCTTGAAGTATTGGTAGCAGGTCTCTTGCGGCACCGGGTGGTCGCGCAACCATTGCGCGCCTTCGGCGAAGCTCGTCGTCGCGGCGAGTTCGCGGTGCGCTTCGAGCCGCGCCGGCCATTCGGCGCCGAGGATCGACGAGATGTTGACGATGCTGCCGCCGGCCGGCATGCGCTCGAGCACGCGGCTCGTGAAGTGGCGCAGGCCAAGGTAGTTCACGCGCGCCACCAGGTCGACCGGCGACGTGCCGGGCACGCCAGCGATGTTGGCCAGTGCGTCGATGCGCTCGGGCAGCAACGCGAGCGCGTCGTCGATGGCTTTCGCATCGCCGAGGTCGGCTTTCACGAAGCCGTCCAGCGTCAGCGTCGGGTCGTTGCGGTCCACGCCGATCACGCGCGCGCCTTGCAGTCGTGCGAGCTTGGCGAAGTCGGCACCGATGCCCGAGCAGGCGCCGGTGACGACGATGGTCTTGTTGTTGAGTGTCATGTGTGTCTCCTTCAGAAAGGGAATTGCGGCGGCGTGTCCTTGACCGTGATCCA
>Ga0307515_10007534_pt1 | contig 21507 bp, 12 predicted proteins | sample 17_EM_MG_FD_194513 | JGI IMG/M metagenome (GOLD analysis project Ga0307515, IMG submission 194513) | Populus trichocarpa ectomycorrhiza microbial communities from riparian zone in the Pacific Northwest, United States - 17_EM | ecosystem: Host-associated > Plants > Roots > Unclassified | place...
TAATTAGTCTAAGGTATTTTACTTCTATAACTAAGAATTTGTATTTCTTTAAATTAATATAAAGTCCTACGTCCCTAAGGCGCTATAGGACCTTTTAAATATATTCGGTATGCTTAAAAGGGTTATTACTATAAATAAGTATATCGTCTAGGTATGCGGAGTAGAAGTTATTAAAGTAGTCCTATAAGGCGTTATTAATATAGCTTTAGAAGGTGCCTAGGCCGTTATATACGCTAAAGGGTATAATAGTATATTTAAATTGGCCAAAGCGCAATACGAATGCGGTTTTTTATTTATTACCTTCCAGTATTTAGAAATAGTTAAAGGCGGCAATAATATTAAGCTTAGTATAGATTTTAGCTTAGCTAAGCCGCTTAAGGGTCTCCCGTATAAGTGGTACTAAATATTAGTTTTTAATTATAATAGCGTTAAGTCCTCTATAGTTAATATAGAATTAAATACCTCCTTCTAGCTTCTTAGCGAGAAGGATAGGGGTAGCTACTAGTAATATGCTAGAACGAATAAACCCTTTATTAAGGTACTTATTAATATACTTTCTTATAACTAAAAGTTTATCTTTTAATATTAAGTAAAGTCTCTTATAAGGTAGCGTTTTTCCTTATTTAATATTAATAGTATGGTTATTAGGTTAATATAGGGGAAGTATATCTGCGCCCTTTTATAAGCATATATTAATAAAGTTATAGTACCTCTTAGGAAGAAGCTTACGGAGTTCTTTATTAGTAAGTCCTTTTTTAAGTTTTATAAACTTTTTAAAGTCTAAAGGTAAAAGTCTATAAAGTTCCGTAGGGGCGTTATCTTCTAAAAGGTTAACTATATCTATCCTATTATTATAAAGGACGTGGTTTTATTCTTTATTAAGCTTATATAGTTATAATTAGGAAGCTATAGTAACGGTCTAGCCTTTCCTATATACTATACGGTAGAAGGCCACGGCACTTATATAGTAGTAGTTAATTATAGGTAGGATAATAAGGGGTTTCTTAGGTTAATATGCTAGTAAGTAAATAAAGGCGGCTAGGCTATATCCTAGGCAAGTTTCTCTATAGTATTTAGAGTTAAAGATTGCTTTTTTCTTTTCCTAGTTAATGGCGGGGTTATATTATTTAAGCTAGCTTATTTTAAGGATAATAGGGTAGTTAATAAGTAGTATAATATAGGCCTAAAGCTCTTTCTAGTACCTATTTATATCTAAGTAAAGTTATACTACGTGGGTAATCTTCTATATAGTATAACTACTATTAGCAAGTTATAGGGCGCGGGCTTTAGTAAGGGGTAAGGTAAGTAGGTTATAAATATATACGAGTTAGGTATCTATAAATTAGTTAATAGCTCTATAGTTAATTATAGAATAGCTTTTATATTATTTTATAGCAGTAGTTCCTATTATAGGTAAAACTATCTATTTCCGTCCGTTTATCTTTATTAAGTTATCTATTAAGTAGGCTAATATATAGATCCCTTTATTATTAGGGCGTTCCAACCCACAACTTAGGGCTAAAACTTAGCGTTTTCTACTTCCGTATCTAATTTTACTATTATTACTACGTCTTTATCTTATATAGTAGTGGCGTATAGTAATATATTTAGTATTTAAGGTATTAGGTTAGGTATTAGGCGGTAAGTACTAAACCTAGCTATTAGGCAGTTTAGGTTATCGCAATAATAGCCTTTTTAATAGTATTTATAGCAGCGTCCTAATTTTTAAAGTAGCTCGCGCTCTCTATCTAGGAGTTTTTATAGAAAGGTTAGTATAGAGAGGTCAATATTAGCTCTAGTAGTACTTAAGGTAGTAGGCGTTAGTGGCTTAGTATATATAGGTTTAGTAGGCCTAGAGGGCTTTTATAGAGAGGTCCTTAAGTAAAAATTAGTAGTAGTAATCTAATTTAGTTATCGTTTAATCTTCTATAGGGCTGCTACCATCTTATAAACATTATTATAATTATAGCTAGCGGCTATATAACTAAGGTAATAAGTAACTTTTTTTAAGGAGATTCTTTTAGTTTTTAGTATTATCTTAGGTAAGAGCTCCGGTATATTTCTAGAATTTAATATAAAACTTATTAAATAATTTAGTAGAGCTTATCTTTAGGGTATATAGTTTAGCTTAGTTAGTAGCTAGTAGGTTATAGTTACAATATATTAGGTTAAGATTATTAAGGACTTCTTAGTAAGACTACTACTTTTAGGGGCTACTAGTCTCCTATTAGGCGAAGAGTCTATTAAATAGTATACCCTTTATTCGCCTAATAATATAGCTAATCTTAATATCTTCTATAGGAAAAAGGCAGGCGCTCTAAGTTAGTTTCTCGCGGATTTATATCTTTTAGTAGCTATATTCCTTGCAATCTCCTTAAAAAACTAGGGGATTAGGGTAGCGTGTATTAGATCTATAGTAGCAGTTTAGGTCTAATTATTATAGCTTTTATTATTGCTACTTTAGTAGGGGTTCCTATTAAGTAAAGCTGCTTAGCGCTAACCCTCTATTAAGCGTTAAGTAGGTAAAGTTACTAAGGGCGTAAAGACTTAGGTAGCGTTATATATAGTAAAGAGGTGTCTAGCGTTATTATAAATATACTTATTAAGCTAAGATTATAGGTATTTAATTATGCCTTCTTTTTTAGTAACTATAGTAATTAGTATAATCTTATTCTTTTTTAACTATTAAATATCGCGTTTAGACACGCGGAGGTTATCTTTAGTTTCTTAACGTGTGTTATTAGTAAGCGCCTTATAAGCTTATAGGTCTTAGATAATATCGCGATCTTAAGTAATACGCATCTTAACTTATATAAGCTTTAGGTAGTAGTTCTATAAAAGGTAGTAGTATTTATTAGGGTCTCGTGCTACCATTTTTATAAACGTCTTAGCGTTTTATATTTTAATTTTAATAAGTAGTAGCCCTTCTATTTGCTTATCCGTAGTTATATAGTTAATAAAAAATAAGATATTATTAGTGTTTATTTCCTTAGGGGTTAAGGCTAATAAATTAAATTCTTTTAGGATTAATTAGCGTTATAGGTTAAGTATAGGTATTAGATTATTCTTTAGGTTTAATATAGTAGCTAATAAGAAATATTATCTTACTATTATAGGTTCCTTAAAAGTATAAAGTAAGGTAATTTATAGACACGCTGCTTTTAGTAGCGCCTATAGTATTATAAAGACGTAAAATTGGTCATAGGCTAAGCGTCGGTAGTAAAAAGGCGCAACGTAATGTTATAGAACGAGGGCAGTGGCTACAGAGCGTATATATTTGAGGAGTCTACAAGACGTTGCGCGATCGATCGTAAGGGTCGACGGCGTAAGGAGGTGATATACCTACGCGTAGCTGACATAAGCTGTACGCGAGGTGTACGCAAGAGCACGGGGCTCTCCTATAGAGGCCCCTACGGTGGGGTTCCGTGACATCTAGGTAGCATTAATAATATATATCTGGATTATAGCCTATATCTTATCTAGCGGGTACTTATAAACTATAGCAAAACTCTTATAAATTACTTTTTACCTCTATTATAGCACCGCTAGGACCTTATAGATAGTAACCCGCTTATTACTTTAGAGCTTAATTACAGCACTATTAAGGAAGGCCGCCTTTTTATAGAGCTATATTCCCAGCTAAATTCTAACTAAGCTGCCTACTTTACTATAGTTACTACTACTATAGATACAGACCTATAAACCGCCTATTTTTTCTATAGAGCCCTATAGGCACTAGTAAAACCTTTCTTTACCGCTATATTTACCACTACTACTACTCCCGCGGCCGTATTATTCTCTATATCACCTCCTCTAATATAGCTACCCTTTTACCGCCCAGCGGCTAAACTACCTACTCCTGTTTTCGTATTCCCATTAATGTCACGGGACTCACTCGTTCTCACGTCCCTGCGCGCTTTGACGTTCTTAACCTATGCTCACGTTCGTCCCAAGATACCTACGCACGTACCCCTACAACCCCTATTTATACCCGTACCTGGCACACGAAGACTCTTCTTCTTCACCCAAATGTCTTTGTATCAACCACGCATAGTTACGCGTACGTAGCCTTCTTCAATTACTACCCCGTTTAGTACATTGTATTCCAGCTCGTGCCCACTTCCGTAACAATTAATCTATATAAGGAATCTATATATAGCGTACCTAAAGACTCCTAGCTAGTATAGTTACTATACTCTACTACCCTTATAATTTTAGGACGAAGTACTAATATAATACTATTACTACTTTAAAGCCGTGCACTGTATATTTATAGATATCCATTCTAATACCTAGGCTCTTTTTAGCGGCGTTCCCGTTATTTTAGGCGGTAATTTTACTTAAATTCTGCCTGTTATAAAACGGGGGACCTATACTAATATTATTGCGGCCTGCTTATAGCAGTCCTTTTTATAGCCTTCCCTCTATATTCTATCACTACGCCAAAATATACACGTTTTAGAAGGCGAGCTAAATTAGCGTTTTACTACTTAGGTCTATAGTCTTTCTTATAACCCTACTCTCACTAGCCATATCTAGTTACCTACTGGTATTGCCTAGCTTATTAGTCTATAGCCTTTTTTTAACTTTATTTACCCTCCTACTCTTTTATAATAGGCCTATACTAATCTCTATACATTCTATAGCCGTGCTATCTTAACTATCCGTAATAACACCATTGCTACTATTAATAATACTATTCTCCACTCTCTTTATAGCCCTAAGTTAGTTTTCTACTTTATAAATACTATAGAACTAGACAATCTAAATACTAAAAATACTCCCCCCCTAGAGCTTTTATAGAGCTTTAATCCTATAGGCCGTCCTCCTATACAGCTTTTGTCACAGTACGTGCCGACTGTTAAGGTACGAGGTACGAGGTGACTGTATATCATTGACAAACGATGTCGTGTGAGGATCTATGTAGGAGGTGAGGCGATATATATACACGTCGCTCAGGGGTCAGGTCTGTGCTCGTGTCATAACAACACTGAGTCATAACAACGTGTCAGGTCAGTGCCGTGACAGCTTTACCTTAAGGTTAGTACTCTAATAATCCTTTTATGGAACCTATATCCTAAAGAGGGCCTCTATAACGGTACCTATATAGTTCTTACCTAAATAGGCTGCCGCTGTCTTAAAGCCCGTATTCTTAGTAGTACCTTCGCTAACTAGCTATAGGTTATTCTATAGATTAAGCTGTCTTCTACAGAAGGCGAGCTACCGTTTATTATTAATTAACGGCAGTTTCCTATCTATTTATCTTTTATAATAACCGTAAATAAGTTATAGGGTTAGTCTTTTAACTTTATAGGTATTAATTTACAGATGCCGGTTTTTACACACGGCTAGCTCTATATTGCACTATCTTGGGTTACTACTATAAATAGTATTTCGGTACTGCTTCTCCTAAATTAAATAGAAACGGACAATATTATATATCTAGAAGTTTTGCTTTTATAATATAGTAGTAGTAGTAGTAGTGGCGGCGGTAGTAGTAAAAGTAGGAGTAGAAGCAGGAGCAGAAGCAGGAGCGGCAGCAGCAGCGGTGATAGTAGTAATTGTAGTGCTAGTACTATTGCTTAAAGAAAACGACAACGACGACAACGATATAAATAGCTATTGTTAATATATATTACGTAATCAATTATATAAATCTATATCACGCAATTATCACGTAAAGGCCACCTAAGTTAAAATAGCGAAAGGCCACCCGAGTCGAGACAGCGAGACGCCACCTCGCGTAGCGAGGTGGTAGATTCCTTCCTAGTCCTTTTAATACGCGACGTACGTCTTACATTCGAACCACTTGTGACTCGTATTCGATGCTGTCGATTAGATAATTATACGTTCCAGTCGGAAGCCTTACTGGCTTCTTGTAATAGAGTTACGTCCTAACTATAATAATTACAATATATATACTTGATATAATATATTGTTTAAGTAATTATATTTTTATAAATATATGCTATCCTTTAACCCGTCAAAATTGGTCCTTACGGTATCGATAAGAGCCCACCAATCAAACCGGTCGAATCAACGAAGCCATTGACTTCGTTGAGAACAATATTCCGCACGGACCACTTACGCTAAGGGCCTTGACGGGTTAAGGGATAGCCTATACTTAGAATATTAAGGGGCAAGATATATTACTATAGAACGTAAATTAGATTTTAAACTAATACCTAACTAACTACTTATATTTAACTTTTTATATAATTGTCAGGTGACGAAGTCATATATATTGTTCCGCACACCCGTGCCTGGCATCTTGCCAGTCACTCGCTTACCTTGTGCTGTGGCTGAGTGGTGCGGAGCTTGTCACCTCACAACAATAGAGCTACAATAGTAGTTATATAGAGGAGATAGAGAAGATGAAGAGTTTTTACCTCACAGTATTTTAAAGATAATTAAGATTTAGCAGTAAGACAGGATTTTGAAACTTTTAGTTACTACCAAAGCTTGGACCATAAGCTATAAGCTCTCGGACGCTTCGCAGAGAATTCAAGGGGTATTAGGGAGTAGTACGCACGTGCTCCACCTCATTCTCCACGAAGCGTTCTGATTTATGAGATAACATTGTACAAAATGCGGGGAATATTCTCACGTGAGGTTTCTGACAATGCATCTCAAATCTCCGAATAGAGAGGGAACAAAGAGTAGGCAGCTAGATTATAGATATATTGTTCACAGAGTAACTAAAAGCGAAAAGTGGTTTACATGCTAGTTAAAAGCACCGAGGGTTATGCTGAACAAACAAAATACTTCTAGTAATAAGTGGTGACTTATCCCTGAAGCCCTATAAAGAGGAGAAATTCCCAGTAAAGATATTATGCGGGGCGTAATTTGTTGCAGCGAAGGAAAAGTGAAGGATGCCGAAGAAATAGACATGGCTCTTCTGCCGGGCCTATGTCTGAGCCTGCTTTGTCTTTTGTGCTTTATAGTATCCTGTAATTTTTTGATAAACTTCCTCCTCCGAGCCCAGCTCATCTGTGTCTAACATCCCTACTACATGGTTCAGCATAGACTCTTCGACCTCCTTATATCTTCCGTTGGCAGAACAAATTAACTGGCCGTGGTGCGATGTATCCACCATTAGAAGTGCGATGGATCGAGCAACGATTTCAGAGGACTGAACCGGCTGGCCAAGTGACTCAAAGAATGTGCAAGGGACAAGGCCCGTGTCAGTCCAGCTAGGAGAAACAGCATTCAGCCAAATCGGTAGTTTGGGATGTAGATAACCCACTAAGCCGCGCATAAGTCCTAAAATATCAGCACACGATCTCACCGAAGAGAAGGTGCAATATTCGTACCCAAAACAGCATGTTTTGTTGTGGCTGATGGTTTTAAGAGATGATTAGAACTCATGGAATTCTTGCTCAAACATAACACTACTTACTGTAGTCCACAGGACTAAATCTCTGGAGGCCTAGGTTCAGGTCAGCAACTAACAGAAAGCTATAAACTATATTAAATAATACTTGACTCTGATGCGGTGAGCACGATGCTACCGCCTTTGGCCGCTTTCTTCAAATAGTGTAGGCCAAGCTTTGTGGTGTATATACAACCGATGAGATTGACATCTAGAACACGAAGATTTGGCGCCATCAGGAGCCCACGGTCGTCAACATCATCCTCTAACAAATTTCAAAGACGCGATTCCTATTTCGAATGCCCATAAACCTCTATCGCTCCATTCAGGCGACATTACATACCTGCGTTAGCAAGAACATGATCGATTGTGCCGTGCAACTCCTCAACTTCCTTGAACATAGCAGCCTGTTCATTCCATGACGCAACGTCAAGAGGAAAGAAAGAGACTTTGGACCGCTCAAGCTCAGGAGGTGGGTTACGATCTCCGACAACGACCTTTGCACCCGAGTTTAGGCATAGTCGTACAGTAGCAAGTCCAATGCCGGAGGAACCACCTAGGAGAAAGATCAAGTAAGTACATTGCAATATTTCTCCAAAGTCTGGGCCTTACCAGTGATGATCACTACCTTGTCTTTAAGAACAAGAAAATCTTGATCGGGGATTGTGAAGCTTGTCATGACTTTAAATGAATATTAAGTATTAACGATTTGGCGGAAGGGCAATGTAGCTGTGGATATCTTAGGAATACTGCTTGAGGGTAGGAAGCATAGATGTCTAATATACATATTTCGGCAGCCTATTGGCACATTTGCAAGTTTGCTCAGGCGCCCCGCATTGAAACACTAGTGGAAGCTTACGGGTAGACCTTGCTCATGTCAGCAAACAATTTATCTCTGTTGCTGGATATAACAAATTCTTGGAAAAGCTCATACACGACAAAGCAATAACAGCTGTGTCATTAATGCAATCTCAAGTAATAGGTTGGACTTCATGAATAGTCGTGTGGAATCTACCTTGACCCATCCTGCATCAATGCTGTGTAAAACCGACTACATTGGTGCTGACCATTTTCTTAGCTATCCTATACCCAGGAATTGTCGAATATCTTATCTCGCAACCTGACTATCAGCAGCCATGACGGTTAGGCCCGAGAAGGCAGTCAATAGAGACGCGGCAGAAGTGCGCGTTCAAGGCGTCAATATCATCGCCTCTAAGGAATTTTAAAGGTCCCTCGTGAGTCAAGCCCGTTCTGTAAGCGGCGCCATTCATGATCCGCCTCTACCACGACCCCTTCCACGCCCACCGCGGCCCATACCTCGTCCACGCTCGCCCCTTCCGCCATGATCTCCACGCTGCTGCGACCCTCCACGGCCGCCACGGCTGGCTTGATCCTTCTGCTGTTGTTCCTTTACTAAATCTATTATTTCGTCTGGGACGCGGAGATATTTGATCTGAGTAAAGTCAATCGGCGGGAGCTATGGGTCCGTAGGGGAGGTAGAGCGAACGTTGTTTCCGCGCACATATACTTCTGGGAGTCTCCAGAAGCGATCTCCTTCCGGACTTGTCTGCACGACCTCTTTCAGAGTCAAGTTCATCCAAGTGTCACAATTGACCAGATGGCCGTTGAGTGTTTCGCCATTTTTTAGCTCGACTAGCATAGGATGGCCCTGTGCGGCATTGAGTAAACCTAGAGGTAGCTTCCAGGCGTTAAGTTAGCACCTGCAACGTGAAAGTTATTGAACACATACGCTTTATAGATGGTGGGGGAAGATGCGACTTACCATGGCTACGATGACCTTTGGCGGTGGTAGCGTAGAAGGGAAGTTTTGGTAGGTCAGACACGCAGTATTCGTAAGAAGAACCCTTGGCTGGCGGGTACAATAGGTGGTTGGTGCAAGGTTTGAACAACAAGTGGACCGGGGAGAGCTTTGTTGCGAAGTACGTAGGTACTGTTGACGAACATGCCAAGACCATCACGCTTCCGAGGGTTATACCTAGTACCTAGGTTCTGAGTCACTCCAACTGATGCTTATTGCTGTTTTTTCAATATGAGACCAATTTCATTTCACCGAAAATCAATCCTATCATTGTTTCGCAGTGCCTCTGATCCGCAGACCGCGGGATTTTACTTGATCCGATTATTCTCCTGCGTGGCTCAGCCCCTCGCCAGCCCTCTTGTGGGGGCTGACGCGGCAAGTGTTTCGATAATACGAGAGCCTCGCCCACTTTCCTGGTGCCTGATTCTAATAACACGCTGTTCTGTACTTTCCTTCTTCATTTGAGCTTTTGAAAGTTTATTATGATTTTCTAGTTATTTGTCGTTGGCTTTGCTCAGTCTCATTACTTCCTTCCTTTTCTGCCATGCGTGCCTTTTTCGGGGCCTGGGTTTGGGCACTCCCGACTCTTGCTGCCGCGGCCACTATCCCTCCACCAGTTCCCGCCCATAGAGATCATGTAGAACCGGCGGAAACCAATCGTGCTGTCCTAAAATTGGGTGTGCATTCAGTCTTTATATCCCACAATCCAGACAGCGACTGACAACAGTTAGACTTGCAAGATTATCAAGCGAAGGCAACAATTACTATTCCTTGTCTTGGCTGTCTTGGCCATGAGTCCAGGAGAGTTGATGACGAAGCTCTCGTACGTATACCTAAGGCAACAGTTTTTCTGAACAGAGTACTTACCTGGTTGCTTCAAGCTCTTGAACTTTGAGGTATTCTCATCCGACAAACCCTGTGGCATTTCGAACGTTACCTTAAATGGCAAGTATCTAGCCCAGGAATGGGATGGAATATATGCCCAAGGTGAAGGTTCATTCCTCGGTGTCCCCGATCTTGACAAAGATGACTGGCTTCGACAACACGATTTAGACCTATCGTGGGAGTCCGCTTGTCTATACGACGCCGATTCTGAAGTTGGCGAAATCCTCCAGGGCGAGGATGTCGCTCAAGCCCTGACAGTGACCATCAAACGCATCGACGGCAGGGAAATTGAGCAGCCATCTGGTTTTACTATCTCATTCAAACAATTATCGCCTCCAGAATTGTTGCGACTATCCGTTGTCCCAGACTCAACCGCCAGTAAAAAGGAATATGCTGAATCCTGGCGCAATCCACCCCCACACTTACGACTGTACGGGCTGCCCCAGGAAGCATCTACTGATCCTGTAGCTGAGCCTGGATATCCATCTATCGAAGACCAGATTCGAGAACTCAAGGCCCTCCAGGCTGAGGCTAGAGAACTCCGACGTTCCATCCATGAGAAGAAGCAACACATCAAGGCTCAACTTCGACACGAGGCGAAGCATTTCAAGCACGAGCTCAAGCAATGTGACAGTATCTCGTGCATCATAAAGACTATTGCCCACAAGGCCCACGGCACTGTTAGAGTCTTATATATTAGATTTGGCCCAAGTCATCACCCTCCCCACCGCCATGAAGAGATGGGAATGCCCGTTGAGCATGATCAGTACCAGGCGATGTGGCATGCTCAGAGCGAGCAACAATCACCAGAAGCGGTCACAGACTCCTCTACTCCCCCGCCTCCGCCTCATCATGAGAAGCCACCTCCATGCCACGGCAATCGTACACATACCCATCCGCCTCCTCCGCCCCTTCACCGTCGGCCAGGTCCTCCTCCGCCTCCTCCACCGCCTCATCGAGGTCATGACCACCACGACCCGCTGCCGCTACCGCCACCACCGCCACCACCCCCACCGCATGGAGGCCATGACCACCATGGACCCCCCAACCATCCCCCACCAGACCCCTGGGATAACCACAACCCTCTGATCACCGCCCTTAAAGTCCTCGCCGGTGCTCTAGGTCTAACAGCCTTATTGGCCTTTCTCCACCGACGATGCGGTAACATTCGTACCCGCACTGACCGTCGTGCCCGTCGCGAAGAACGTCGCACAGCCCGCCAATACCGACGCGCCGCTCGCCGGCAAGCATGGCGCAATTGGTGGCACCGCGGCCAGGACATGTCCCGCATTGATGACTACGAGGAGAAGCGCGCGCTCATCCATGGGCAAGAAGGCATTCTTGAGTCCGCAATGCAGGAGGAGATCCGCCAGCTACGCGCCGCGCACGTGGTCGTGAACTCTATCATTCAAGCCGAGGAGGGTCGTGCGAATTTACATCTTGCCGGGATGATGGCGGAGCTGCCTGGCATTCAGCCAAGACCCATTAGTAGGACGAACAGTCTCCCGGATTATCGCAGCGAGTCAGGCTCAAGTGGGCCGCCTGCGTATGAGGATGATGAAGACAGTAGCAATGTTGTCGTCGATGGTTTCAGGGAGTATACGCCTTCCACGACGACTGTTTGGACTCCGGATAGCAGTGTTATTGATGTTAGTCCTCGCCCTAGCGGTGAGACTATGCGCGTATCGGTAGATCGGGACGTGAAGAACTAGAGTATCACACGCTGGTTACTATTAGTCTTTAATGATTCCGGTATGCCCCGAGGCAATTTGCGCCGAGCTAGAGAGATGATAGCTCGTTTTGCATACACGATGTCGTTTGTATTACAATCACTTCTAGCCCAGGTGCGTAGTTGATTGTATTGTGAACAAAATTAGTACTGTTACACCATTACTTAAGGAGGACATATACTTTGATTCTGCGCTTTGTGTTGAAGCCTTCTAAAGAATTGCATATCCTTGCCAATTCATATACTGCTAACAATTTTCCTTTCTGATGCTTTTGGTTACTGCATTTCTTCCTTTGTTTGTTGGGGTTATGGAGCGGATTTCTGGAGATATTTCTATGTCTGAATAGCGGCGCTGGCGAAAGGTTTGATGCATGTATGAAGTTTTTTGGGAATACAGCGACGGCAGAGCGCCCAATTTCCTATCTCTAATAATACGTAGAATACACATTTATCTACTTTCGTACAGTAACTCCTGTTCCCAGAATACTTAGGTGGTGTTCTGAAAACTATACACTTCCCAAACACTTTGTGAAATGATGATCAAGTATCATACAGGATCCTCTAGCACTTCTCAGGTCATCTTGCCTTTCCTCACCGCCTCCTTAAATACCAATTGAAAGCTAACTGGCTTGTTTCAATGGGAAACGGTGTTGGCACCTCCGCAAGCCCCGGCCTGACGACAGGATGCCTTAAGTATACTGCAGCGCACACATTTTGATTAACCTCCAGGTACCGTGGAATAAATGCAAAAGCCGACATGTACTCCCTCGGTCTCCAAGGTGTGGCATATGGCTTGGACGGGTCTTCGGGGTTTTCGTCTGATCTTGCTTCGTTGTGCTCGCGTATACGCTGGAAAGCTTCAGCGAGTACCTTTTCTTCCTCCCTGTTCAAGCCCTCACTCCCAGCTTCAGTGCCCGACGGGACGGAGGTGTAGCGGGATTTAATGAAGGAGAGCTGGTCTTCCAGAGTCTTGAGGGACTCTGAAGTTTCCCCTTTGTAGACCGATATAGCTCGCCTAACAGCTCTTTTAAAGCTTCTTAGATTATGTTTGTCTTTGGCAGACTTATTTTTGTCTTCGGCGAGTGCCGCTTTAGCTTCTTCCATGAGTGCTAGGAGTCGCTCTTTCATAAGTTCAGGCCTAGGAGCCCACGCCTCCTTTTTAGTAGCACTTTGGTCATCTACGCTGAGTTTAGGGGATTTAGACGCTTTGGTGGCTTTGGAAGGGGTTCTCTTTTTTGGTTGCGAAGCACGAATTCGGGCTATTCGTCTCCGCTTTCTCGTCGTATTCTTTTTTGCCCCGGTGGCATACATGACGCGCTCGGGGTCGACCTGGAACATGTCTCCTGGATTCAGAAGGTAACCGGGATATATCATCTGTAAGTTAACGTGTTAATCACCGCTGTATTACAGAACCACGGCGCGGGTAAATCTACACATACCTTCTTGCCATTGACCTTTACCCATCCGTGAGCGATGAATTGCCTTGCCTGGCGTGTACTGCTCGCGAATAGAGCTCTCCAAACAGCGGTATCCAGACGTCGCTCTATGGGGTAATATGTCATATGCATGTAGGGCGTTGAAGGCAATTGTCTCTGCTTTGTCCTAACATCTGCCCCAGATCCACGCCCTGCAGCTTGTTCAGAACCATCGTGGCGGGCTAAATATGCGTGGTCCATAGGCACAACCGCGGGGATATTTCGTCGAAACATCCGCTTCCATTGCTTCTCACGAACTTGTTCGCCATGATAGGCACGTGTAAGCGACTTTGCTGCCCACTTCTGTTGAAAGAAGGTTTTCTCTGCGGCTGGAGGTACAACCAGGCGGGAGAGGTTATACAGTGTCCATCTGCTCCAGTCTTGGCGGACTTTCTATTAAGGGAAAAGTTAGCAGCTCGGCCAAGGATCAGATACAGTATTGCAGAAAGACTTACAATTTTCTTAAGGCTATGAAGCTTTTTCCGCATGACTATAGGGTTTGCACAGATCAAATAGTAATAATGGTTTATTTAAGGGTTACTTCGCATGAGCTAAAAGTCTCTCGCTCGGGCCGGCACATTGTTCTTCCAGCATGGAAATCTTGCAGCAAATAAGATTCGAGCTCCCCGCCTTCAAAGCTAAACTACCCACCAAAAGAAAACTGATAATAAGCCATCATGGCTGACACCAAAGTCACATCAGAGAACCAGGCCGGGTATATCAAACCTGAGGTAGCAAAAGCCGTGGAAACCAAGCCAGAAGTCGAAGCTGAAGAATCCAAATCCGAAGAAACCAAGCCGGAGGAGACCAAGCCTGAAGAAGCCAAACCCAAGGACGACCTACAGGCCAAGGCTGAGGTCGATCCCAAATCTATAGGCAATGGCGCTGAAAATCCTTTCTCGAAGAAAAGGAAGAACTATCAGGAAAATGTGAAGACCGATTTCACCGCTCAACCTGAGACTGACGACCCGGACGAAATTCGCAAACAAGTCAGTCCACGTAAAATTCGCTGCCAATTCCATTGCTAATTCATCGCAGGTTGAATTCTATTTCTCTGACTCTAATCTGCCTCTGGACAAGTTTCTATACGAACAAGTGGGTGGCAGTGAGAACAACTCGGTCCCCATCAAAGTCATTCATAATTTCAAGCGCATGCGTCGCTTCCAACCGTATTCTGCTGTTGTTGCAGCACTGCAAGACAGTGATATGCTTGAAGTTACTGACAAGGAAGAGGTGAAACGCAAAGTGCCACTTCCTGAGGCTGTCGGCAAGAGCAACGTCGAGGACAACATCAAGATCTTTGAGGATAAAGCACAGCCCCGCAGCATATATGCGAAGGGCTTTGGGGAGGAAGGTCCGAGCACACAATTTGATATTGAGGCCTTCTTCATGCCATATGGCCCAACGAATGCGATTCGACTCCGCCGTTCCTACCCCGACAAGACTTTCAAAGGCAGCGTTTTTGTTGAGTTTGACTGCGAGGAAACGCAGCAAACATTCCTGGCGCTTGATCCTAAGCCGAAATGGAATGGCAAAGAACTCACAATCATGAGCAAGAAAGAGTATTGTGAAATGAAGCTGGAGGATATCAAAGCTGGACGTGTTAAGCCGAACGAGAATACGAAGTATCAGCAGGGTAACCGGGACGGTAGATCATATAGGGGTAGAGGGAATTGGCGAAAGGATGACTCCCGTAGGGACACGAGACGAAGAGCTTCTGATGATGAGAATGACCGGGATGAGGACGATTGGAAAGGTCGTCGAAGCGACTTCCAAAAGAGGGACGAGTATCGGCAGGATGACCGTGATCGCAACAGCCGAGGCGGGAGGAACCACCGCGGCCGCAACGACAGGCGTGGTCATAGAGACCAGAAAAGGCAGAGGGACAGAGACGACGAGGACGACGATTTTGGCAGAGATAGGAATAGGAGAAAGGATCATGGTCAGGGTAGGAAAGACAGAAAGGATGAAGTGAAGTCTTCCATGAAATTGGATGAAAGGTTAGTATCTCCTATATAGTGCTCTCATTCTCCAACCTAATTTATTTTGCAGAGGCGTTCCTATTGTCGAGGATACTTCTGCGAGGGCCAAGTCTAACGGTTCTTCCGCGCCTATTGGATCAAAGAAAGAAGAATTGTCGGCAAATGGTACCAAGCGCGCTCGAGAAGAAGACGCTGCTGACACCGACTTTGCCGACGCGAAGAAGACGAAGGTGGATGCTGTGGATGAAGGTTCATAATAGACGAATTTTCTCACTCAGGGTGGCTTTCTCTATTCTTTTGAGGAGCGGCCGATGAAAATAACAAGCAGTAGCTTGCCTTGGACACTTCTTACATTTAACAGCACCAAAATGAGCTGGCTACACGGCATGGCTTTGATTTGACTTTTGCATCAATGTGTTTTACCTCCAGCTTTCTTAGAAATATGGCGGGTGAGAAACTCATGATCTTTGAATTTCATTGCAAAATACTAGGCAAACCATACTATTGGTATTTTCTACCTCAGCGAGGAGAGATAACTAGTCATGCTATCGTCTATGGCACTTGATTGTAATATTCATCAAATCGAGATTCTGACCATTGCCCGAGTGATGATGATGGCATGGCCGAACATGGCGCAAGAAATGGACGCCTGAACGGTTTTCCGGCCCCAACTAGCGTTGGATAGGTACCCTGTGAATCCATCTATACCAGCATGGACGAGAGCAGCTCATCATCCGGATCTATAGTAGTTACCACCAATGAGAGGCGTGAAGTATGTTCAGTATCAGCAAGTGAAGGAGCGTGGCCAGCCTTCTCCATTTCAATCTGCTTCTCTAAAACTGGCGTCGGAAGTCCAGCTCCCCTAACTTCGGCCTTGGCCACGCCAACAGCTTCTTCTGCTGCATCAAAAGCCATGGTATTCCTCAGGAAAAGAACATAGAATAACCCTCCTCATGGAATAGCTGGATATGTAAAAGGGAGCAAGAGCGAGGGCAAGGTAAATAAGCAAAAGTAGAGCGGCTCCATTGATAGCATCCACCCTGCCTTACAGATTGTTATCATACCAAAACCAGGTTGATATCTCCCATGTTACCTAGATATATTGCAATCTTCTGGTTCAGGGGCTCTCCGCACTCTTAGCATCATTTCCCACTAGATTCTAAGACTCATGGAGGGAGCGCCAAGCCTTGGCAACGTTCCGCCCGGGAGTAAATAATGCCTGTAGAGTGCGTTTCTGCTAACTGCAAGATTAACGCGGACTGCAGATTCGCAAATTGATTTTTAAGTGTGAGAAGACCTTGAGGTAGCGGGAGAGATAAGCATGTTGCGAATTTCGGAATGTTGCCATTTGGAAATTATATGAGGCTATGGCTGGGTGGCCAGCTGATCTAATATGGTCAAGAGCAACGAATGTGATAGCAAAAGGAAGGGAGGGTTAAAGTCGTAGACGAGGCAGCCGCGGAGATAGTGCCTGACAAGCGATAACCTTTAGAATAGTGTAATTTATTCAGAGGTTTCTTTCACTTCCTATGTACCTACAGCATAGTAATATCGTAGCGTCAACCCTCATTTCGGCACCATCACTCAATTATAACTCTGTATGTACATTATGAACTTAGCATTACGGTCATCAACACGCCCAACAAGACGCGAAATGGGTATAACGCCAGTCACTTCAAGAATATCAAAACGAACAATTTAGCCGCCGTCAAAAAACCGCCTGAGGTCATAGCCTATAGAGCTTGGAACAAGTCGCAAAGCATATTACACTGATTCTAGGAGAGGTCCGAAAAAGACTTAAGACTCTTCCTCTTTCTTCTCGGGCTCAACGGTTTCTTTACCTGACTTATCACCCTGCGGTTCTTCAGCGGTGGTGTCAGCTACCTTCTCCACAATATGCCCGTTGATTTTCTTGGGTTGTTCTTTGATAGCCTCCAGCTTCTCTTCAGCATCCTCTTTCGCCTTGAGTGCTACGGTAAGTTTCCCTTCCGCATCTTCTTTCTCCGCCTCGATTTCTTTTAACTGTTTTTCAAGGTCTTTTAGGCGGTCATCACTTGCTTTGGTCGCTTCAGTAGCAGCAGTAAGTTTTTCCTCAAGTTCCGTTTTTGCCGCTTCAACAGCTTTAAGTTCATCTTGACCCTTGGAAATCTGCTCGTCCGCCGATTGTTGGGAGGCTTCAAGCTTCTTTTTTAGTTCGTTCGTGGCGGTTTGAAGAGTCTCGACATGTTTCTCGTTCTCTGTAGCCGTCTTCGTAGCAGCATCGAGCTCCTCAAACAGCTTCGATTTCTCCGCAGCACTGTCCGCGGCAGCCTTCTCAGCCTTTTCAACAGCGCTCTTTGCAGATTCCAGTTCGGCCTGTAGTTCAGCCATGCGACCAGCTTCCTCGTTCATTTTCTCGAGCGTTGCTTCAGTCTCTTTTGCCGACTGCTGGGCTGCTTCAAGTTTCTTCTCTAGGCCAACCTTAATTGTTTCGAGAGTTTCAACTTGCTTCTCGTTCTCTGCGTGTGCGTTTTTGGTAGTTTCAAGCTCTGTCTGCAGTTCAGCTACACGAGCAGCTTTCTCTTTTGCTTCCCTAAGTGTGGCCTCGGCGTTCTTTGCTGATTGTTCGGCCGCCTCGAGTTTCTTTTCTAACTCATCCTTACCTGTTTGCAGAGCTTTGATCCGTTTCTCACTCTCCGCAGACGCGATCTTTGCCGATTCAAGTTCGGTTTCCAGTCCACCAATACGACTCATTTCTTCCTTGACCTTCTCCAGAGTGGCTTCAGTCTCCTGACCATGCTTTGTGGCGGCTTCCAATTCTTTCTCAAGCTGATCCTTATGCTTTTGTGCTTCCCCGAGTTCGCTAACGCGAGCAGCAAGGCTATCTTTCGTTTCCTGGTGGCTCGACTCTGCGGCTCTGAGACTCTCTTCTGCGGCAGCTACCTGTTCTTGTGACAACTTCTGCCCCTCCTCGAGCTCGACGATTCGCTTGGCTAACCCCTCTCCTTTTCCCTTAGCATCCTTAGATTCCTGTTCGGCAATAGCTAGTTGAGCCTTGGTGCTTTCGTGTTCCGTTCGAATTTTGCCCAGATCTTCCTGGGCCACCTTGCGCTCTTGTTCAAGCTGTGCGTTCTGTGCTGTCAACTCCTCCACTTTTCCTTCGGATTCCTTCATCGTCTGCTCAAGGGTGTTCAATTGAGCTTTCGTGCTTTCATAATCCGTCTGCGCCTTGCCTAAATCCTCTTCTTTGGCCGCTAAATCGCTCAGCGCCTTCTGATGACTGGCCTCAGCGGTTCTTAGAGATTCTTCTAATTCGTTCAAACGTGCTTGATGGCCGGTATTTGTTTTCTCAAGTTCCGCTTTGGCGGTTTGATGTTCGTTATTAGCCTTCTCGAGCTCCTCTTTGGTAGAATTGAGAGAATCTTCAAGCTGCGACTTTGTAGCCCGATGATCACCAATGGCTTTATCGAGCTCTGATTTTGTGACCTCGTGATTATTGTAGGACTTCTCCAGTTCCGACTTGGTAGCTTCATGTTCACTACTAGCTTTTTCGAGTTCCTCTTTAATGAATTGGTGTTCTGCGCTAATCCTTTCGAGTGCCTCTTTCGCCGCTTGATGCTCAGCATGAGTTTTCTCAAGCTCTTCTATGTTGGCTTGACGGTTAGCAGTAGCATTTCCCAGTTCTTCCTTAGTAGCTTGGTGTTCGACAATAGCCCTATCGAGTGCCTCTTTCGTAGCTTGGTGTTCAGCTTTAGCATTTTCCAGTTCTTTGGTACTCTTAACAGCGTCCCCAGACGACCTTTCCAGGTCCAGTTTCGTAGCTTCGTGATCGGCGAGGGCTCTCTCTAGCTCTGCCTTCACGGCTTGGTGATCTATGTTAACTTTTTCTAGTTCAGCCTTGGTGGCCTCGTGATCGTTATTGGCTTGTTGAACATCTGTTGTAAGTTGCGTAGTTTGTTTCTGACTATCCTCAAGCTCTTTCGCAGCAGTGGCAACAGAATCCTTGGTCTTTTGATGCTCCTCTTGGGCATTTGCTAGAGCTTGTTCTAGCTCCGATTTTTTAGTTGTAATACTCGCAAATTCGGATTCCTTGGTTTCGAGGTTGGCCCTAAGTTGCGATACCACACGCTCATTCTCTTCTAACTTGCTAGCAAGCTGTTCTTTTTGCGTAGTAACGTTGGCGATTTCTGCATCCTTGGCTTCAACATTGGCTTTGAGCTGCGGCACCACCTGCAGGCTCTCTTCTAACTCGCTGGCTAGTTCATGTTTTTGCGTTGTGATGTTGGTGATCTCGGTATCCTTGGTTTCCATAGCTAACTTATACTCGGATTCTACAACCTCTACCGTTTTGGCGAGCTCATCATTTTGATTTGTCAGACTAGCAATTTCAGCGTCCTTGGCTTCGACGTCAGATTTGAGCCGTGAAGTCAACTCCACACTTTCTTCCAATTTCTTCGCCAGTTCTTGATTTTCAGCCGTAAGCTTATCTGCTTCAGACTTCTTTGATTCCAGGAAGAGTTCCAGTTGCTTGATCGATTCGACCTTCTTGTCATGCTCTTCGGTTATCGAGGCCAGCGATTTCCGGGTGCCCTCATGCTCCAGCTCGACAGCTTTTAAGATGGAGGCCAGTTTCTCGTGTTCACCAATAGAAAGATCTTTTGATTGTTGAGCCTCAAGAAGGGCCTTTGCGGACTCTTCTTTCTCCAAGTTGAGCGTTTCTGCCAACTCATTTTCAGCACCCTGAGAAGCCTCTAATAGGTTTTGCACTTCCTCGAGTTGCTCTGCAAGGGATTCTCTCGTTTTCAGGGCTTCATCGAGCTCCTTTGATGCACTCTCCTTGTAAGATTGGTGGTCTGTGGTGTGTTTCTCGATATCGGCCTTCGCTGTTTGTAATTCGATACTGGCGGCTTCTAGTTTAGATTGAAGCTCTGAAAGCTGTCCTTCGAGCTCCGACTTGAGGTTTTCATGAGCTCTCTGAGCTTGTTCTAAAGCCTTCGAGGATTCTTGTTTGTGGATTGTATGCTGATCTACAGCATAAGCATGAGCATTCCTAGCAGTTTCGAGTTCAGCTGTGAGGGCAACGATCTCGGCCCTGAGGGAATCTAGCCGGTCATTGAGTTGCGCCTGGGTGTTTTCCAACAAGGACCTGGAGGTCTCGGCATCTTGCTCTAATTTAGCTATTGTTTGCTGTAACGCGCTGACTTGAATTTGAAAGTCCAGTTTTTGGCTTTCGAGTTCGGCAAAGGCAGATTCTCTTTCTTCAATAGCTTCCTCAAGGTCAGTGACCTTTTGGTGAAGGGTCGCATTCGCGGCTTCTAATTCAGATATTCGAGATTGGATGGATATCAACTCGCTCTTAAGGGTATCACGCTCATTTGATACCGAGCTGAAGGATGTTTCGTGGTTTTTCTTGAGCGTTTCCTATAATAGAGTCAGAAGTTATGCCACTCCAGAACTTCGCATTGCAAGCCAAATGTTATATCAAAGACATGCAGGTCTGGGTAATGGCGTTGACCAGCAGCCGGCCGCCCCACCTGTTGCATGACCTTCAAAAGATATACTCACCAACTTCGTTGCAAAGTCCCGCTCACAAGCTGACCTGACGACACTTTTCTCCGACTCTCTTGCCTCTTTGACCTGTTGCACAACAACAGAAACCATGTGATCTTCTAGCGTTTTCTTTTCTTGGTACAAAGCAGCTTGCTTCTCCTCGAAGTCGATTCTGACAGTCTCCGACTGGCGCTCGAGAAGTTCAAACTCCTCATTCTGAGAGGCGACAACCTTGTTAGCCTCAGCAAGTTCCTCCTGGCATTTTGCTAATCGTGCCTTGAGTTTTTCCAGCTGTATGGGTAGAGGCTCATCCTCCTGTGTCTCTGGCGGAGCGGGTGCTGCAGTGGGAGTCTCAGCTGTTGTCTCGATAGCTGCCTCGGAGGTGGGGGTGTCTGGAGGAGCCGTTGCTAGCGAAGCAGTGTCTGGAGGAGTAGTGGGCTCTGGGGCGGATGGAGCACCGAAGAAGTAATTATACGCTCGGCGCATGCTGCCGGATCGTTTAGGGATCTTTGGGCGTGAAGAGCTAGTTGATGTTCGAGGTTCTCTGGAGCTGGTGGACGCTCGGGGTTCTCTAGAGCTGTTTTCGTTCGGGTCAAGCACGGTCACCGGGGTGATGATATTGTTGCCGCGGTTGTGTTGGGGCGGAGGAGGATAAGCGAGCAATTTCCTGCGGGCCTTTTGGGAGCCGGCGTTGATGTCGGCAATAATCTGCTTCG